>Ga0197142_1004747_pt1 | contig 10874 bp, 9 predicted proteins | sample GBS60_MetaG_FD_148614 | JGI IMG/M metagenome (GOLD analysis project Ga0197142, IMG submission 148614) | Sediment microbial communities from Great Boiling Springs, Gerlach, Nevada, United States - GBS 60_MetaG | ecosystem: Environmental > Aquatic > Thermal springs > Hot (42-90C) > Sediment... | reverse complement strand
CATATTACGAAAATATGATTGCTGACCCTCCCTTCTTGCACCAGCGCCGCGCTTTATTTTATTTATTTTATTCGATAGAACCGGTAGCGTTAGACTTATTCTAAGTTATTCTAATTATAAATTTTAATTTTCAAAAGCTACAGTGTAAACACTCCACTAGCTGAGTGTGAGTTTGTCTATTTACTTTTATTTATATAATCAATCGACTAAGAAAGCCAATTTGACACACATTTGTTTCAGAATAATGGAAACAAGCAGTAAATAATATCTAGCGGTAAAACTTACGCCGGCGAAGTTCCTCTTCTGTGGTGTGGTCGAATGCCGTATCCGATCGTATACGAAACAAACGAGCGAAGCACCGACACGGTATAACCTATTGACATGCGCAATGCTGCCACACATACCAGCTCTTCCCCAACGCTGGATCTACACAGTCTAACTGCGCAGCCATTTATCGGCAATCCATTTGCACTCCGGCGACTAATTCCGACAAGTAGATGCTATCACCTGTATAATACAAAATCACAACAGTTGCATGACAGCTCGCCAAAATACCGTCTTATCAAGAAATCAAATCAGTATTTGCGTTTCCACTTGTCGGAAGCTATCTCACCTCCCCCAGGCGAAATGCTGAATGACAAACTATGAATGCCGATTAGGTCAACACACGTCGGATTGACCAGACTCTGTTTTAGATTACGACGCTTTAGTTGTTGTATCCTTCTTAAATTAAACCCTAAAGAATATTCCCTATCAAATTATTTGGCAAAAATGGTGCCATGAAAGCCTATTGCAACATCACAAGCTCAACTTTTCTTGTCTCGGTTCGACCTGATTTGTCTAGTAAGCCTATTATTACCTCAACGCTAGGGCTTTCCAAACATAATTGAACACTACCAACCGGCTAATTGGCTTAAACTCGACAGCAAATCAGGAGCTCGAACCCGACTCTTTTTAGCTAGCTACCCGCCACTAAGTGAAAATTTAACGTTTTCACGTTCCCGATGCTTTGAAAATGATGTATTAATGTACGACGAGTGAGAATAGCGAGCGCGGAGTTCGCGATTGAACCAGCTTTTGAATGTTATTGGTCGAAGGGTGCGCCTTAGCATAAGTGGATTTGTTGCAATAGGAAAATCAACATTGCATTTCCTAAAACGCCGAGACCAAACCGCCTCAACATTCTTATTGTAAGGACGTGCGAGGAAAATAAGCAAGCAGCAGATAACCGCAGACAGCACCGCTGCCTGAACAGGTAATAATACTGGCGGCTTTAAATCAAGAGGCGATACAAGATATGGACTAACAGCAGACAAACAAAACCGCTCTGACGCAGGTGAGAGCATCTTGCGCTCCTCAATGTTCGCTCCGACATAATGCGCAGCAGCAATTACAACCGATCTATACGCCAGATTCTTCTCGTTTTGAGAAGCGTCTGATGAAGTCTCCACTAGAAAAGCTGCATATCCGGCAGACACGTATCTCCTATGAAACATTCCCGAGTTACCTTGTGTCTTACATCGGATTATCGCAAGCTTCGATTTAGCTGCAATTGTCCTTGCCAATTCACGCATCTCAACAGCCTGATAATCCCTAACGCACGGAGCAATTTCTATACTGTCTCCCGGAATTGGCGAGGGACCTGTCCACTCATGAAGATCCAACATAACGTGCGGTTTCCACAAAGCGATTATCGAATCCACAAATCGGCCTTCCGGAGTTTTCAGAGACAACCAGTCACGGTTGATGTCAAATCCTAGAGCATTAGTCCTGACACACTTGGCAATCCCGTCGGGATTAACCATAGGTATCACTATGACCACGCAGTTTGATATCAATTCAGGATACGCCCCTGAAGCCAACTGTCCAGCTAGCGACAACAACGCTTTTATCGGACTTGCTTCATCTCCGTGCTGACCCGCGCAAATCAGAATACGCCCCTTCTGCCTAGGATCTTTTCGGAAATCGCTGATAATAAACGCCGGCAGAGTGCGTCCCTCTTGCGACCTACCAAATGGAAGCAGACGTACATTATCAGAGTTAGAAAACGCGCGTATACGATGCATGGCCTGTTCGTAGAGGCTTTCATCCGGCAAGGCAAATGAATAATTTGGAAACAATATTATAAAAAGTGATAAACAAATACAAGAATAGCCCAAGCGTAAATTGTGCACTCTTATCTTCCGGCTCATTGTTGTCTGTCGAGGAAGATAGGCGTACTGTGTTTGCAAGCCGGCCCGTAGACGCTATCAAGTTTGCGACGTTGTTTTGACTCACGAATAGCTCGCTCAATTGTCTCAAGGCCCGTTCTCAAGATAAGCTCACATTCTTGCTGACAGGCCATCACTTCTTGTGAAAGCTTTTCGCAAAGCTCCTGCACAGATAGCACTTCGCGAGCGACCAAAGCGAGTTCGCCCTCACTAGTTTCAACAAGCTTTGCCGTTTCAAGTAACTGCCTTTCTCCAGTAACTCCCCCCTTACAGAGTTCTCCCAACTTTATGCACTCCTGTTCCCGATGTTGGAGAAGCTCTGTAATATCGGCCATCGGATCCTGCTGAAGAATTGAGAGCATTCGATCACTAGTATTTCGGAGATCCGCAAGCGCTTGAGCCCTTCGTTGGAGGATCGCGCTATATTCTCGAAGAGCTTGCAACATTTCCGAAGACTGTGAAAATGGTACGTTCACGCCGCTTTCTCCGCGTTGCTCTGTTTTTGCAGTATTTTCTCGGCCTCTGCCCAAGTCTCGCGAAGCTGAACAAGGATCTTCGTAGCTTCATCGAGCGAGGAAATATCGTTATTCAAGTTTGCGTGGGCTAACTTCTCGATAATGTAGGTATAAAGCGACTTCAGCCTTGCCACAAGCAAGGGATCCACATCTTCTCGCAGCGTAGAAAGCAACTCGCATACAATGGCAAGTGCTTTGTTTATATTCTTGCTTTGCTCATCAAGTTTGCCTTCGCGCATTTTTTCCGCACCAATGCGGCAGAAGCGTATCGCGCCATCATAAGCCGCCAGCAACAATTTGGCCGGCGACGCAGTAAGAAGTTGGTTTTGTTGATATTGATTGTATCCTTCCGTGTTCATACGATCATACATCCAATTAATATAGCTACCGCTTAACTGGATCTAGATTTGTTCATTGCCGCGAACTGGGCAAGCAGGTAGTTACCTTGTCGCTGAAGTTCGGCAAGCCTAGACTCCATCGCGTTGAACTTCTCATATAGCCGCGCTTCTTGTTCTGCCAAACGGTTGTCCCAATCGGCAATTGCGTCGTCTAGCTCGCGGATTCGGTCGTTGATTCCATTTTGTGCAGTAGTGATTATACCGGTAGATGACGTCATCCCATTGAGCATATCCCGCAAAGCCGCACCTATACCCTTGGTATATACCACCTTGACCGATCCCAACGGAGCGTTAGGGCTTATTGAGAGAGAAAGTCCATTTGCAGCGTTTTTAGCTGAATCAAGAGAAAGTATCTGTCCTTTACCTATGGCGGTTTCTCCGTTGATCTTACCTGCAACGTCTAAGCCCACCATGCCCTGCCCTAATCCGCTTTCGCCGTCGGGATCTGCCGGTGTGACGATTTGGTTCCCCACACCAGTAGTAACTCCCGCAGCAAAGGATCGATTGCTAACCACCGTAAAACTGTAGGCACTTCCATATCGGACGCTTCTTAATGTCAAGTAGTTTCCGGTCCCTGTGCCAGTTGCGTCCGTCTTGAGGGCCATTACGTTGGTATCCGAGGAATATCTATTTATCTCTGCGACAACGTCGTCGATGTTCATACCGGCGCTGAGCCTTATGTACTTGCCATTGATAGTAAGAACTTCGTCAGCGTCTAAGGTGCCTGTAAGCTCCGATCCAGCTGTTACCTGTGCCCGGCGTGCGTTCTGGGTTATTTCGACAATCCAGCCAGCGCGGCCTGAGGATTTAGTATCGGCAGTTGATGTAAAAAAGCTGACGTATGCACTGTTGGAGTCAAGCCCGGCACTAAACAATCTAGCAACTGATTCAAGATTCCCATTAAGAGCTTCTGCAAGCCGCTCATTGTCAATTTTAAGGTGGCCGCTAGAGTCCAGTGTAATCCCGATAGATGAAAGCGCAGAGAATTGGGAGTTAAGTCCTTCAACTACCCTGCTAACAGCGGACTGAAGGTCTTGCTGAACGCTCTGAAGTTGGTAATCTCCCATCAACGCGCCGGAAGTGCCAGTCTTAGCGTCATATTTGAACTGTGCATCAATTACGTCAACAAGTTCGTTATATTGACTCACAAAACTCTCGATTGCCGCCTTAACCTTTGAGGTATCAGAAGCGACATTTATACGAATCGTCTTTGTGGCGTCGGCGGATACGATGTTGACGTTGACTCCCGGAATAATATCGGAGATAGTATTGCTCGATCTGGCAATTGTGATCTTGCCTGCCCCTTCGCCAATTTCGACAACCGCATCGGATGCCGCTTGAACTGGATTCTCCAGATCGAATACAGGAGCGGTGCCACCTGTGAGCCCCGATGTATCAACAGAGGTCATACGCCGCACTAAACCAGTATCCGCACTCGTGAGAAGCATCCGATAGTTTGGACTGTCTGTGGTGCCAACGTTGACTATGGACGCTTTGATGCCCTTATTAGCTTTGTTTATGGCATCCCTCAATCCCGCAAGCGTGTTATTATTGCTATCAAGAGTGACAGTGAAACTTGTCCCGTCCGCGAGAGTAATGTTCACATTGCCAACGCCAACCACGTCATTCAAGCTTGTATAGGTTCCAGATTGGGATGCTACTTGATGGCTCTGAGCACGTGAAGTCACTTTGAGATAGTAACTTCCCGGTGTCGCTGATCCGTAAGCTGATGCTGTGAGCACGGATTCATCCGATGAAGTTACCTTCGCTGTCTGAAAATCGGCAGCGTCGGCAATAGCATCCGCCTTGAGCTTGAGAGCCAGTACGCGGGTGTTAAGATCTTGCCAAATCGCGAGCTTTGCCTGAGCTTCAGCCTTCTCGGCCTTCAGTTTATCCTGTGGCCTACGGGCATATTCCATGATCTTGGCAATGATCTCATCTGTTTTGAGTCCGGAGACAAGGCCTCCTACAGACATGGTTCCGGGCACTTTGCATCACTCTCCTTTGTGCTGCTCAAAAGCTTTGAGCAACAGGTTACGAGCTTCAAATGCTAGCCATCTCTCACTTAGATCCCTCAAACGAAAGGCTCTGGCGACCGCGAGCGACGATAATTACTACTGTTTGCGGTCGCCGGCGCCTGTTTGTTAACTTTTGTGTCAATGCACGGATCGCTCACCTGAAAGTGAGCGACCCGGCCGTTGTAGTTTGTCTTATCTCAGCAGCGAAAGCAACGCTTGCGGAACTTGGTTTGCCTGAGCAAGCATAGCCACGCCCGCCTGCTGTAGAATCTGTAACTTGGTGAACTCAGCCATTTCCGCCGCCATATCCGTATCGCGGATAGTAGATTCGGATGCAGCTATGTTCTCTCTCGCGATTGTCAAGCTGTTGATACTTGACTCGAGAACGTTCTTCTGAGTTGCACCCAAGTTCGCCCTGATATTGGACACATCGGTAATTGCCTGGTCCAAGATTCTGAGGGCGTTCTGGGCACCTGTAGCAGTAGTAACGTCGATAGTCGCGACGCTCTGACCAGCAATTACTCCAGTACCCAGCCTGTTCGCATATAAGGACGCGATATTCACCTCTCTGGTCTGGTTATAGTACGCTCCCACCTGAAATACTAGCGTACCCACCTGAACTTGGAATTGGTTGCCGCGGTCGCCAGTAGTGCTTCCACCAGCTTCCGTCAACACGATTTGATTGCCCAGTGAATCCTTCAATATCAGACCGTCGCCTGATGCCCATAATTCATCAGAAACATTGTTGCCTCCAACGGTGACTTGAGCAGCAGCATCAGCACCTGTGTCGGCTGCAGATGTAACACCACCGTTTAGGATCCCACGCGCATCAGTAACAGCGACAATAGCCGAATGACCGTATGTCGTGCTGACCAGGTCAATCTGACCTTCCGTGGTTATAGTAGCCACTACTCCAGTCTCGTTGGAAACCGCATTGATTGCCGATTGAAGAGCGCTCACTGTAGTCGTGCTGTCGTAGCTGATCTGTACTCCGTTGATGGTAAAGGAGAACGACCCCGCTGCGTCCGTGACAAAACTGGTATTGCTACCAAAGTCGAGGGTGTAAAGCGCTGCTTTTTCTGCCGCCGTAACCACGTTGATGCTGATATTAGCACCGTCGGTCAAACCAGTAGCGTAAGAGAAATCACCGGATACAACATACGAACCTGTCACATTAGCCTTTATGCCAGCAGAACCGTCGAGCAGTTTTCTGTGACCAAACTGCGTCTCCGAAGCGATCTTGTTCAATGACGCTATCGCGTTGCTAATCTGCCGCTGATCAGCATCTACCGCAGCCGAGTCGTTCGCACCTGTGTTCGCAGCGTGTACTGCCAAGTCTCTCATTGATCGAAGGAGTCTATGGACTTCGTTTAGAGCTCCTTCTGCAGTCTTCACCAAGTTTACAGCGTCACCAGCATTCTTAATTGCCTGTCCGAGACCGCTTACTTGAGCGCGCAGTTTCTCGGAAATGACCAATCCCGCCGGGTCGTCGCCGGCGCCGTTGATCCTGAACCCTGAGGACAGCCTTTCGATACTCTTGCTCAGGGCATTGTCTGTGCCGGACAGCGTTCTATGAGCTGCCAGACCTACGGTGTTGAGGTTGATTCTAAGACTCATTCCGACTCATTCCTCCTTGAAAGTTTTTCGCCGTTCCGTGGCGTTGCGGCATCATCAGCCGCCCTGTAGATTGGGCACTATGACATATCGACTCCGCCTTCACACGCCTCTGATAAGCTTATTTCTGAAACGCGATTATTCGCGTTTATAGAAGCGCAAGAGTCGGAGGCTTTGCGGACTTCTATTGCAACTCAATAGAAGTATCCGATTGCCTCAGAGGAGTTTTTCCACTTGCTCCCCGAAAGATAATAAAAAATTTTGCTGATTTGCAGAATGATGAATGCGAAAGCCCATCTCGGATTCCGCATCCATCATCCTACGTATGCCGCTACTGGAGGAGCCGAAGCAAGTTTTGTGGCGTCATATTCGCCTGAGCAAGCATTGCCACACCCGCTTGTTGCAGGATCTGATTTCGTGTTAATTGAACTATCTCTGCCGCCATATCTGTGTCTCGAATGGTGGATTCGGACGCGGCAATATTCTCCCTAGCAATAGTTAGAGATTTTATACTACTCTCGAAAACGTTCTTTTGTATTGCTCCAAGCGATGCTCTTATTGTGGATATATCTCGTATAGCGTCGTCCAAGATTAGGATAGCATTCTGCGCTCCCGTAGGTGTGCTTAGATCGATAGTAGCAACAGACTCTCCTGCTACTGCACTTGTGCCGAGATTGTATGCATAGATCGCTGGAATGTTCAATTCTCTTGTCTGATTTGCATAAGCACCAACTTGGAATATAAGCGTGCCAACAGAAACTTGGAATTGGACACCTTTATCTCCTGTAGTTGTTCCAGCAGCCTCAGTTAACACAATCTGATTGCCCAACGAATCTCTTAATATCAGACCGTCACCCGATGTCCACAAAGCATCGGATACGTCTCTACCTCCTACGGTTACACTAGCAGCAGCATCAGCTCCAATCGCTGCGGCCGATGCCACACCACCGTTTAGAATACCTGCGCCTCCTGTAACTGCAACAGATGCTGATCTACCGTATGAGCGACTGACAAGATCGATCTGCCCATCAGTTGTAATCGTAGCAACCACGCCGGTTTCTTCGGAAACTGCATTTATAGCAGATTGTAAAGCACTTACAGTCGTAGTGCTGTTGTAACTGATCTGTACCCCGTTGATTGTAAAGTAGAATGACCCCGCTGCATTTGTGACCACATCCGAATTTGTGCCGAAGTCGCGAGTGTACAGGTATGCTTTAGACGCAGCCGTAGTAACGTTGATGCTGATTTGATTTCCATCTGACAGCCCAGACGTATAGCTTAGATTGCCCGATATTACTGCATTGCCTATCACATTTGCCTTAATACCAGCGCTGCCGTCCAAAAGAGCCTTCTGACCAAACTGGGTTTCATCTGCGATCTTATTGATCGATGCTATTCCATTAACAATCTGTGCTTGGTCGGCTTGAATAGCTGCGGCGTCGTTCGCACCGGTATTGGCGGCGTGCACGGCAAGATCACGCATCGATCGAAGCAGCCTGTGTACCTCGTTCAGTGCCGCCTCTGCCGTTCTTACCATATTGACGGCATCGCCCGCATTCCTGATTGCCTGATCCAAACCGCTAACCTGGGCACGAAGTTTTTCGGAAATAACTAGCCCTGCCGGATCATCTGCTGCAGAATTGATACGGAATCCCGAGGAAAGCCTTTCGATCGTTTTGGAAAGACTGTTATCGGTATCCGACAACATTCTGTGAGCAGTAAGAGCTGCCGTATTCAAATTGATTCTGAGACTCACTTCCTGTTTTCCCTCCTAAAAGCTTGCTATTTCTTCTGCGACGCCGAGCCTAAGTCCGGCTGTGCAGGGTATCCGTCTGTATTCTCTAAGTCATCTATCGACACCAACGCATCAGAGCATTAGCAATAAATTTAAAATTCTCTGTATCGAACACTGTAAAAGGTCTCTTGGAATATCCCAATAAGGAACGATCGGAAGGCTTTTCAGATGAGGCGTCTAACTTTTTCATGTGGGATAGCTAATCGAAGAACGCGACCGCAATCGTTGATAATGCAAGAATACCGGCAAGAGGACGAAATTGACAGAACACGAACAAAGAGAATATGTGCGCGATTTGGCTAGTCGAGTTTGTGAAATTGCAACAAGCGAAGAAAACGAAAGCACCAAGAAACGCTGGCGAGACGTAAATGCTCTGCGTAAACCAGATCGCGCGCCAGTCTACTGTCGACCAATCGGCGCATGGAACGAACTACTGCCAGAGGAAGAGCTTAGATGCAGCAACCCCTGGCTGCGCTCGTTAGAACGCGAATTCCGAAAAGTACTCATAAAGCACGATATAGGCGATGACGATCCGGTGGAGGCCAACTTTTTCGTCGATGCCGTTATAGACCGAGATCCGCCTAATCTTTGGGGAGTGGATATCGGAAGACATCAACCAGATTTGAAAGGCGGAGCATGGAGCTATGATCCGCCGATAAAGTCCGAAGCCGACTTTGAAAAACTCAAGTTTCCTACGTTTAGTTTCAATGCTTCGAAAACCGACGAGGCACTATCAAAGACAAACGATCTTTTGGGAGACATCTTGCCCGTAAAGCTCCGCTGCAACTTGCCTTTTGAGGCAACTCTTTGCAGGCATGCAGCAGACCTTAGGGGACTGTCCGAATTGATGATGGATATGGCTGTTGCCCCTGAGTTTGTTCACAGGATTATGGAATATCTTCGTGATGTGGTTCTAAACAGCTTTTCACAAATCGAGCAGACTGGTTTACTCTCGCCCAACAACGTAGGGCCTCTGTTCTGCAGCGATGATATGGGCAATCCGAACTCGGATGGTAAGCTTACTTGCGCGAATCTCTGGGGAAGCGGCAACAGCCAAGAATTCGACCAGGTTTCGCCGGCGATGTGGGAAGAATTTTTGCTCGCTTACCAAATACCTATACTGGAACGTTTCGGCCTAACGGCATACGGATGCTGTGAGAACCTAACCAACAAGATAGACGGTGTGTTGAAAATTCCAAATTTGCGAATCTTCGTATCAAGCGCTTGGACCGACCTTGATCGGGTAATCGAAAAGGTCGGCGACAATTACACAATCATGTGGCGGCAGAAGGCAAGCGAGGTTGTGTTCCCCGACGACACTGACGGCATCCGACGACACTTGGAAGATGGAACTAAACGGCTGAAGGGCTGCTACTACCAGATCGTCCTCCGGGAACTGCAAACGCTTGCTGGCCACCCAAAACGATTGCACGAGTGGACTAGGATAGCAATTGAAGCTGCAGAGAAAAACGCATCATAGCGACAGCGTCCTGGTCGAATCGGAGGCTCGTTTTCGATTCGGCATTAAGTCGGTAATCTTCGATACTGCTTTTGGGAAATAATAGTTCCAAAAGTTCTTGCCACGTGATCATTAGAACAGGTTTCCTGGGTTTAGAATGCCCTCAGGGTCGAAAATGCGGCGAAGATCGCGCATCTCTCCTACGGCTTCGTCCCCGTACATCATCACAAGGAACGGAGCCTTGATCTTTCCTATACCATGCTCCGCAGAGACTGATCCTCCTACTTCAACAACCCGTCTCGCCCAAGACAAATATAGCTCCCGGCCACGATCGTATTCTTCCAGCGTGTGAGGAAGAATGTTAACGTGCAAATGGTTGTTTCCAATATGGCCGAATATTACTGATTCCAATCCAGCCTCACGCAATTCCGCATTGTACATTCTAAGAGTCGATTCCAGATACTCATCGGGGACTGACATATCTGTACCAAGCTTAGTGAGACCCGGACACTCGCGCTTGCGTTCATCAATTAGAAGATTAACCGCTTCTGGCGTCGCATGACGAAACGCTTTGAGCGGTTCCAGTTCACGCTCATTGGTAGCAAACCAAGTATCGTCATCGCTCGCACCCATAGTCATAGCAACTTCCATCACCTGCATAACTGCGCATTCGATTGCTTCGTCACTGTCTCCATGGAACTCCGTATAGAGTGCGGTATGGAAATGCGGTCGGAGCGTCGGGATATCGGCAAAAGCCGACGACTCAGTCTTCATCCGCCGCAGCAGGTTGAGCGCGTCGCTGTTGAAGAACTCTATTGCAACTGGGCGCAGCGATATAGGATCGCCATAATCAGTCGACTGACTT
>Ga0197142_1004746_pt1 | contig 10874 bp, 7 predicted proteins | sample GBS60_MetaG_FD_148614 | JGI IMG/M metagenome (GOLD analysis project Ga0197142, IMG submission 148614) | Sediment microbial communities from Great Boiling Springs, Gerlach, Nevada, United States - GBS 60_MetaG | ecosystem: Environmental > Aquatic > Thermal springs > Hot (42-90C) > Sediment... | reverse complement strand
GTATCCATATCTTCTCTTTCTCCTCGGCAGACTCTATCTGCTAAAGTCTAGGGGTGGCATCTGAGAGGTGGTTAAGCGTCAAACGATGGTGGAGGTTTAACTATCGCTACTGGCAGAGAACGCGGCCACCGTGGGATACGGGCGTCTCGCCGCCGGAGCTATATGCCTTCATCAACAGCCATCCGGCAGGGCGGGCGTTGGACTTGGGATGCGGGACGGGCACAAACGCCATCACCCTGGCGCAGCACGGCTGGCAGGTGACCGGCGTGGACTTCGCCTGGCGCGCGATCCAACTGGCGCGCCAAAAGGCGCGCGCTGCCGGCGTGGCCGTTGACTTTCGCCTGGGCGATGTCACGCGCCTCGGCTGGCTGGCCGGCCCGTTCGACCTCATCTTCGACCTCGGCTGCTTCCACGGCTTGCCGGCGGGCGGGCGATCGGCCTACGCTGCGCACGTGCGACGCTTACTCGCGCCAGATGGCACCTTTCTCCTCTACGTGATGTTCAGGACCGAGGCACAAACCAACCAGGTGGGGATCATAGAGTCCGACCTGGGCTGTTTCGCGCCGGCCCTCAGATTGATCCACCGCGCCGACGGCACAGACACAGCGCGCGGATGTCCAGCGGCCTGGTTGACCTATCAGCGCCGTCACTGATGACGGCGTTCACACTCCGGTCACGCAGCAGCGTAGAGCGGCTCAGAATGGCAACAGGAGAGAATAACGCTCAGCGTGACTACACTTCACTATGGGGAGTGCTCAAATTCGGAGTGATACAAACTCAGAGAGGCTACGATGGTATTTGGGACAGCGCTGTCTAAACAACTGCCGAGCATTCGCAAGAAGAGGGCAATGGAAGCTCTCAGCGCTCTGGGGAAATCCTCGCATCAAGCTGCGATACAAAACAGCGCAGCTCCTTGCCTCGACCGAGTAGATTTGCCATGCGCTACGAGATGACGACTGCGACGATAGTTCGCCTGACGGGATATCCGTCTGAGCAGAACTGGAACGTATTTGGCACTTGGTCAACCAGCTTTTGAATCGCTTCGACCGTGCGCTCAGCCACAAGCGTCCAACCCATGAAGCAGCGCGTTTCGCGGTCAACTGCTGTAATCAACCGCAAAGGTGTATAACTCGTCCAGTTCAGTCACCTCCGAGGTAGCAGGCATGGGAGGCTGTGGTGGCAACGAGGCGACATACTTGTCCTGCCAGCGGCGAACTGATTTCTGTAACATGCGCGCAATTTGGCGTTGGCTAAACAGGACGGCCTTTTGGCGTGTCTATGGACTGTGTCCTCTAGGTTTTGATTCAGGCGTGGGGATCGCTTGCATTCATACTTCTGCGAGCCGCTGAGAGTGCTTTGCGCCTCTAGCTGCCGCAAAACTGGCACTGCACACCTAGATGGCTAACTGGGGTCTTCTAGACATGTCCTTGATTTAAACCACTTCCAATTGATTCACTCCCTCACTACGCCATGCTGATGACAGAGGTCGGCCACGCTGTAACCCGCTCGTAACAAACGACATCTTCGCGCGTAGGCTGTTGATATATCGAGTCGATATCCCTATCGAGAGTTACCAAAGTTGGTTGACGGATAAACTATCATGCCGAAAGAAACTCAGCAGCAGGTTGCGACGTCGTCACAAACGGGCAAACCCATTGTCAATTCCACGTCGGATCCGCTCAGGTGACAGATGCTGTTTCACGTTCCCATGACGATATTCCTCTGGGTTGAGATTCGGGGCGTCCACCATTCAACAATGAGGTCTGACTGAGTTGCTAAGTAATCTTGCACTCGTTTCGCCCGATGGGTCGGCGACCGATCTCAAACTAGGATACAGCAACGTCACAGGTGACAGCGAAAGTGTTTTAGCCCGACGATCAGGTCGTCGGCTCGCACAGCCCGCCCAAAATGGCATTTGTAAAACCCTGACCATTTCGCTCGGAGATCTACTCAGTAAGTGACCACTTGCTGTCTCGTGGCGCTTCGCAGGACTATTCAGTTAGGGCGAACGACGCAGAGCTGCGTCACTATGCACCACAGCTAATGCATTGGACACGCACGCTCGCCAAATCTCTGCGGAGTGCCTAAGAGGAGTAATCACTCTCGTGTATTTCTAGAACGCCCTTTAGTAACCATCCAAGATGCTGATGTATAATTAGGCTGGGAGAAGGTGTAAGATGAAGGTAGTTAAGCGCTGGTATGTAGCCGCGTTCTTGCTTGGTGCCGCGTTATTACTGAGCGGTTGCGTTAAGTTCAACACACGAATCGAGATTCGCCCTAATGGCTCAGGTCAGTGGGTGATCGGATATGGGGTCAGCCAAGAGCTGCGTTCTCTTGCCAGTCTAGGGGGAGAAGAGCTCAACCTTGCAAAATACCTAGAGGACCAAGAAATTCGAGGCATTAAAGTGCATGAGTGGAGAGAGGGAGGCTATGTCTGGCAAGCAGTGACCTGGCCCTTTCAGAATATAGAAGAGCTGAATAGTAGTGCTGTTGGTCTAGGGTTGTTTGATTCGTTTGAGCTGAAACATTATCCAGGAGTGTTAAATGACCGTTTTGAGTTGCGTGCTGTGCTAAAGCCGCTTGATAAAATCGTGGGGTCTCTAGAGCAAAATAGTAGCTTGTTACTCGAATATAGCTCATGGCTTGATACACAAGTTCAAATTATTATGCCTGGTAAGGTAATCGAAACCAACGGCACCTTCATAGACAATCAATCTAACGTAGTGAGCTGGAAGCCACTTGCCAAACAAGATGTGGCAATTAGAATTATCAGCGAATCTTCAAACCTGACGAAAGTAATACCTCTAGTCTTGTTTATAGGGTTCTTAGTCGGTAGCGTATTTGTCTATCGTGCGATAAGGAGAGGAACTTTGGTAAGTGCGAAGTTCGAACGTCCTACAGAGTAATGCGAAGGGAGATGAAAGCGCCAGCTTGGTCTCAAAACATCTGATTATACAAAGTTCTATGAATACCCAATCTACAAGTAATGCAACCGAAAACACAAAAAGAGTTGCCTCGTTGATCTTTAGAGCCGTTTTGCTTTTTCTGGTTACTATCTATGTTGTCGCATCCTTCGTCATAAAGAAATGGAGAGCTGTAGGTATGAAAAGGCTTATCATCCTAATTTTAGAGCCGATTTTGTTTGTATACGTCATACTTCAAACTTTAGCGGGTTTCGTAATTGGAGGCTTAGTCCGAGACGCGGTCAACAATCCGTTTAGCTCTAGAACAGCATTCGATTTAGGAAATGCGCTGCTCGCAGCATTTGCATCTCTGATTATCGCTTTGATTTTTACTGGTGCTATTTTTGTGCTTCTAAGAGTCAAAGAGCTTCTAGAGGAGCAGATACGGCTCCTGAAAGAGATTAACCTGTCAGCTCAGCGCGAGATGAAGATCGGTCAAATCGGAGGATCAACACAGATATTAGCAGAGAGGCAAGAGTAGCCGCATATCTTGGGAAAGTATATACAGACTTTTGTATTTTCCTCTCTCAGGTTAGACGTTAGTCATGTATTTATGTCTTGACACTTCAATTTGATCTTACTTTGCGTGTCTTCCTTGACTATTGCAGAGTTGCGATACATCTTCTTGGACAGCTTGTTGGTCTCTCCTCAACTGTTGATTTCTTGCTTGCTCTAGGGAACGCCCCAAAGAATTACCGTGCCGTCGGCTGAACCTGAAGCTAGCAGCCGACCATCGGGCGAGAAGTCTACACCATATACCATACCAGTATGCCCCTCTAGAGACTTGAGAGACTCGCCGGCCTGTATATCCCAGAGCTTGACGGTAAAATCAACTGAGGCTGAGGCGAGCATCTTGCCATCGGGTGAGAAGACAACACGATTGACTGCGTCGGTGTGTCCTCTAAGAGCGCGCAGGAGTCTATCTCTTTGAGTATCCCACAGTCTGATAACGCCATCTGCGCATGCTAAACCGAGCATTTGGCTGTCGGGTGAGAAGGTTGCACGACACATCACTTGAGTTTGTGCTTCAATCTTCCGGATAAGCTGGCCGGTCCGCGTGTCCCACAGCCTAATAGGCTCATCTTGAGATGCAGAGGCAAGCATGCGGCCATCGGATGAGAAAGAGACACTCCGCACCGGTGCAGTGTGTCCCTCTAGGGATCGGAGAAGCCTGCCCGTTTGGGCATCCCAGAGTCTGATAGTCTTGTCGCTAGCAGCGGAAGCGAGGATGCGGCCATCAGGCGAGAAGGCGACCTCGAACACTATCCCTTTATGTCCCTTGAGTGTGCGCAGAGGTTTACCAGTCTGTGGATCCCACAGCTTGACGGTGCCGTCGAGCGAAGCTGATGCTAGCGTGCGACCATCCGCCGAAAAGGCAACACTGAGTGCTAAGCCACTGTGGCCTTCGAGGATGTGAAGCAGCTGCCCACTTTGAACATCCCAGAGGTCAATTGTGGTGTCCCACACCGTGGCGGCAAGAGTACGTGCGTTTGGCGAGAAAGCCACATGAGTGACAATCCATACATGATCCTCTCGAGACTGAAGAAGTTGGCCAGTCTGCGTACTCCATAGCTTGATGGTGTCGTCCTGAGAAGTAGAAGCAAGCATACGGCCATCAGGTGAGAAGGATATACACCACACTGGGGCGGTGTGCTCTTCCAGCGATTGGATGAGCTGACCGGTCTGAGCATCCCAGAGCTTTATAGTGGTATCGCCAGAGGCAGAAGCGATTGTGCGTCCGTCCGGCAAAAAGACAACGTCAAACACTGGTCCTCTGTGTCCTTCGAGCGTGCGCAGCGTGCGATAGGTCTGCGTATCCCAGATTTTGATCGTGCCATCGTTGGAAGCCGACGCAAGGATACGCCCATTAGGAGAATAAGCGATACCGCGCACTTGTTCCGAGTGCCCCTTCAGCGTGCGTAGAAGTCGTCCGCTTCGAACATCCCAGAGTTTGACTGTCCCGTCGGCAGAAGCAGAGGCGAGTGTGCGCCCATTGGGTGAGAAAGCAAGATCGCGAATCCATTTCGTATGTCCCTTGAGCGTGCGAAGCAGGTGCCCCTTCCGCACATCCCAGAGCTTGACGTCATTGTCATACCCTCCGGAGGCCAGCAACTCACCATTGGGCGCGAATGCCACACTAGTGGTCTGGTTAGCATGTCCCTTGAGGGTGCGGACAAGCTGTCCACTTTGTACATCCCAAAGTTTGACCGTAAAGTCCTCAGAAGATGTAGCTAGTGTTTGCCCATCAGAAGAGTAGGCTACACCCGTTAAAATAGATTCGGCTGGAATAAACTTAGTTTCAGTTAAATTGTCAGTATTATAAATATAGAGTCCAATCGTCGAAGCAACCGCAAGTTGACGGCTATCGGGTGAAAACGCGGTGCCAAGGGCGGCGCCTCTACCCCAACGAGCTAGCTGTGTCACCTGCAAGGCGTTCTCTGGCGTGATAGTCTGTCGAGACTGAGAATTGGGCTGAGGTGAGATCAGTGCGGCTGCGGGTTGTTCAGCAAATCCTCTAGCAGTACTAAGGAGAAGTATAGCCGCCCCTATGACCTTAGGCAATTGGCTTTTTAGACAAAACGTTATCCGTGTAGTGGCAATTGTAGCCATGAGAGACTCAAATGACGAAGTGTATTTCAGCAAGTTATCTACATCTATTAACCAACAAATAACTTTTAAGCAACTCATTGTCCTTCTCCTTTCAAAACACCCCAAATCCGTATTGTGCCATCGGCTGATCCGGAGGCCAGCAAGCGACCGTCGGGCGAGAAGTCAATGCTGGTGACGATCCATGTGTGGCCAGTGAGCGTGTGCAAAAGTTGACCGGTTTCAATATTCCAAAGTTTAATCGTGCCGTCGGCGTGCGCAGAGGCAAGCAAGCGCCAATCAGACGATAAGTCAAAGCTCCACGCACGACTTGGCTGCTCCTCAAACGTGTATTTAGGCCGCCCAGTCTGGACGTCCCACAATATGAAAGAGCCATCCTGAGAGGATGAAGCCAGCGTTTGACTATCAGCCGAGAACTCTAGCGTTGTCAAAGACCACGTGTGTCCCTTGAGCGTGCGGAGAAATCGCCCAGTTGGAACTTCCCAGAGGTTGATGCTACCATCATCAGTAAAAGATGCCAGGATTTTACCATTTGGAGAGAAAGAGATACCAAGCAGCATGTTTTCATGATAGATAATAAAAGTGTTGAGTATCCGGCCGGTTTTAACATCTCGAAGCTTGATATTACCATCGTGAAGGGTAAAAGCAGCAATTTGACCATCAGGTGAGAAAGTAGCACCAGCGATACCGGATATTATGGGTTCGCGCTGGTCCTTTAACGTGCGAATGAGCTGGCCTGTCTGAACATTCCAGAACTTGAAGGTGCCATCATAAGAGGCAGAGACGAGAGTTTGCCCATCAGGTGAGAAGGCAATGCTGGTTACTGGTCGTGTATGCCCTTTGAGAATGTGGAGGGGTTGATTGGTGCGAATGTTCCATAGCCGAATGACACTTTCGTTCGCGCTATAGGCCAAAATCTGACCATCCGGCAAGTAATTAATAGCAATAGGCCTTTGCGGGCCTTCGTTGATTGTAAATAGAGTTTGACCGGTCTGGGCATCTAGCAGTTTGAAAATCTCACCCTCGTAGAAGAAGCCAAGAGTTCGAGCGTCGGGAAAAAAGGCTATAGCTTGCACAGGGCTAATACTATATCCCGCAGACGTATAAAGGAGCTTGCCACTTTGGACATTCCAAAGTGCGATACTCTCATCGGAGAGAGAGGCTAAAAACTCTCCGTCGGGCGAGTGAGTAACCATGTTTACACGTCCGATTTTCTCGGCGCGAAGAATTTGGCCCGTCTGTGTATCCCAGAGTGTCCAGTCGCCCTCCGTAGAAACAGCAGAGATGGTCCGTCCATCAAATAGGAAGGTGATGAATGCCGCTGGAGGCGGTTTTTGGGGGGCTAGCGAACTTTGCCCGCTTCGAGTGTCTATGAGCCACAGGGCTTCATCAAAAACAGCGACAAGAACTCGGCTATCTGGTGAGAAAGCAATGGCAGGGGTAGCGTTAGGACGTGAGTATACGTTAAGTTTATTCTTTAACGCATGGATGAGCCGGCCGGTCCGAGCCTCCCATACTCTGACCTCATCATCGTTTGATACAGAAGCAATCAAACGACTGTCAGGTGAGAAGGCGACGTCGAGCACTGGGCCTATGTCCACTTTGAGGTTGCGAAGGAGTTGACCAGTGCGCGCATCCCACAGTTTTATAGTGGAGTCAGCAGAGCCAGAGGCCAATAATTGACCGTTGGGCGCGAACTCAAGATCATTTACTAGGCTATCGTGTCCTTTGAGGCTGCGAAGAAGTTGACCAGTCTGTATATCTCGGATCGCAATAGTATTATCCCATAGCCCGTAAGCAATAGTTAAGCCATCAGCTGCAAAAGCTACACTATTCACGATAGCAGATGTCGTAAGCAGACGATGCTCGGTTGGGCTATCAATGTCATAGATATAAACACCCAATGAGGATGCAACGGCCAGCTTTTGACTGTCGGGCGAGAAGGAAGCCGCCTTTATCGTGCCTCTTCCCCATCGAGCAAGCTGTGTGACGCGAGTTGCGTTGTCAAGCCCAATCGGTTGGTCTGGCTGAGGATGAGGCGTGCCGACTAGTGCAATTGAAGGAGTCGCTGTGGGCAATGGCGTGGGAGTGCCTGTGGGTGCGATGGTGACGCGCGAGGAGCGTGGCGGATTTTGCGTTAACGTATTAGTAGGTGTAACAACAACAGGTGAAGGTGTTGCTGAAATATTATTAGAAAATGAAATAGGCAACGAAGACTGTTGACAGCTTGCAAGCGATGTAATAATAAAACATGACAACGCTGTAAGCAATTTGTTAGATACACTCATGATTACTAACAGAACAAGCGATAAGGCGCATAACTAAGGAATGCCCCAAACACGTACTGTTTCGTCTACTCCGCTGGAAGCGATCAAACGTCCATCGGATGAGAAGGACATGCCGTTGACTCCTTTGGTGCGTCCTTCAAGGATGCGTATGAGCCGACCGGTAGCAGTCTCCCAGAGATACACAGCATCATAAGGCGAATGTGGCGGCGGCGCGTTAGCAAGTGTGCAGCCCTTAAGTCGTAGTTTATAACTATTATACTCAAGCATATTAAAATAGGTTAAGCAAGTTGCCGACCTACGCGCTTGCACTGCTATCCTTTTTTTTCCGACCAACTAGCCGTTCAGCTAGCCTGCATAAACGAAAGCTATTAGGCTTAAAGCTCTCTGCGCTGACGCCATTAGGGCTTGTGCCTTGCTCTACAACTGCCGTCATACATATTAGCGCAAGATGTTCTCGCTACTATCCCATCATTTGCTTCTCGCTCCAACGAAAGTCAACGAACACCCCATAACCTTATGGTACCATCACCAGAACCTGAGGCCAACAGGCGATTATCAGATGAGAAAGCAACACTATTCACTTCGCCTCGATGACCTATGAGGGTCTGGACCAGTGCTCCGCTCGATACCTCCCACAGCCGAATAGTCTTATCCCTAGACCCAGAAGCCAGCAGCCGGCCATCCGGCGAGAACGCCACGCTAGTAACCTCGTCTGTGTGTCTTGTTAACGCTCTAGTGAGTCTCCCCTTTGGAACATCCCACAGTGAGATGATTTTATCGGAAGATCCAGAAGCCAGCACTTGACCGTTTGGCGAGAAAACCACGCTGGTTACGCCGGACGTATGTCCTTCTAGCGTTCTTACTAGTCGCCCGAGTTCTACATCCCACAAGCGAATAGTTCCATCTGCATCTCCTGAAGCTAACAGTCGGCCATCGGGTGAGAAGGCCATACTCAGCACGGCAGTTGCGTGTCCTTCTAACGCCTGAATTGGGGTCTTACTTGTCACATCCCATATCCGAATGGCATTGTTGAAGGTACCGACAGCCAGCAAACGACTGTCTGGCGAGAAAGCCATGCTCCAAACGTAGCCCCGATCCTCCCTAAGCGTGTAGGCCGGTGTCTTACTCGTCATATCCCATAGTCGGATTGTGTTGTCTAAGGATCTTGAAGCCAGCAGCCGGCCGTTTGGTGAGAAGGTCACGTCCAATACCCAACTCGTATGACCGTGTAACACCTGAGAGACCCTTCCGCTTCGCACGTCCCACAGCCAGACAGCATCATCCCATGGCCCAGATGACGCCAGCAGTTGACCATCAGGTGAAAAAGCAATGCTCTCTACCTCTCCTAGATGTTCCTTCAGCATCCTCACAAACTGTCCGCTTTCCACTTCCCACAGGTGAATGGTAGCGTCCAGAGACTTAGCCAGAAGTAGCCGACCATCGGGCGAGAAAGCAAGCTCACTTACGCCATATGCGTGTCCATCTAGCGTTCGCAACAGTCGCCCCTGCTTTAAATCCCATAGCCGGACAGTGTTATCGTTAGAGCCTGAGGCCAGCAGCCGACCATCAGGCGAGAAAGCAACGCTTAACACCCAGTTCGTGTGCTCCTTTAGCAGCTGTACCTGTCTCCCCCTTGCTATGTCCCACAACCTGACAGTGCTATCGCCAGACGCTGAAGCCAATAGCTGACCATCGGGTGAGAAAGCAATACTATACACGACTCCCGAATGCCCCTTAAATGTCCGCGCTAATTTCCCACGTGCTACATTCCACAGCCGAATCGTGCTATCCCAGGACCCAGAGGCCAGCAGCTGGCCATTCGGCGAAAAAACGATGCTGCTTATCTCTCGCGCGTGCCCTCCCAGCGTCCACACAAGCTTTCCACTTCCCACTTCCCACAGACGAGCGGTTTTGTCCCAGGAGCCTGAAGCCAGCAGACGACCATCTGGCGAGAAGGCAATGCTGCTTATTGCCAAGGCATGCCCTTCCAACGTCCGAATAAGTGTTTTGCTCGCCATCTCCCACAGTTGAACAGTACCATCTTGCAAACCTATAGCGAGCAGCTGACCATTCGGTGAGAAAGCGATGCTCCATGCTTGGTCACTCGTGGACAAGAAGGCAACCTCAGACAATTGCTTTGCATCGTGAATGTAAACACCCAGCGCGGAGGCAATCGCTAATAACTGCCCATCTGGCGAGTAAGCTATCTTGTGAAAGGACCCTCGACCGAAGCGAGCCAACAGTGTTATCCGAACCGCATTGCTAGGAGAAATTGCATCGGTCGGCTGTAACACATCCGTGCCGGTCAAGACGGTCTGCGGCACCACGGTTGCTTTACGCGCTCCGGCAGATGACAGCGTCGTGACAGGAGCATGCACCTCATCAAGCCTTAATGTAGCTGTTTGAGCCATTAGCAATGCTGGTATCAGTGCAAATATATTTATTAAGAGGAACATCAAAAATGTGAGCGCTAGATGTTTCATCTGTGGACGTCGATATGTGAAAGCATGATACCACGAGAGTCTTTGCTCGCGGCCAGCCGCGACATGCGTGCAGGGCTAATCAACGAGCCAACTCCCGGCCTGAGCATACAGAGGCTGACCTACGCCCATCAGGCACATAGCGCATAGTGAATAACACTGATTTTAGAGAAGACCGCTTGTCTTTTGATTTGCTAGGTCACGTTTAACACCTAAGAGAGGCCGTTTTAATCTCCCAGCGACCATATGCCTACCAACTAGAACTAGAGGCGTTGCTCGCTCCTTGCCCCGATAATTCACCCCATTATATTCTCTTGACACTCTCAAAGGGTGCACCCCAGAATCTACCAGTTAGCGCTGTCAGTGGCCGAGTGCTAATGCACGTCTAACAGTCGCATGGCAAACTCATGCGCAGTTCTAGCCTTGGAGGAAGAGCAATGTCCAAGAAAACGGATTCCACTCTCACAAAGCTCAATGTTCGTCCCCTTGCTGACCGCGTGGTCGTGGAGCCGATTGAAGAGGAAGAGGTCACGTTT
>Ga0197142_1004744_pt1 | contig 10879 bp, 11 predicted proteins | sample GBS60_MetaG_FD_148614 | JGI IMG/M metagenome (GOLD analysis project Ga0197142, IMG submission 148614) | Sediment microbial communities from Great Boiling Springs, Gerlach, Nevada, United States - GBS 60_MetaG | ecosystem: Environmental > Aquatic > Thermal springs > Hot (42-90C) > Sediment... | reverse complement strand
GATTGTATTATACTACAAATTAAAACTATATTCAGATTGTATCACAATACAAACTGATTGTCAAGTTTTTATGATAACGCGTCCTTCTTTTAATGAATTAAAAGTCTCGTAGAGCATGGTTACTTAGGATTTAGGTCTTTGAAAATAAATTCAATGATATTTTTAGCTAGAGTTCTTGTATCTTCATCCATATCTAAAGTTGTTTCGTGATGATCGTCTTTAAGAACGTCGTTAAAATCATAAATTTTTCTTGCTATCTCATCGTTTATTGAATTCACTTCTTTCAACTTATTAGCAATATCTACAAGCCCTTTGACAGATGCTCCTTTTAAATATTTCCTAAACCTCCACTCTAATTCTTTTTCTAGTATTGGTCTTAATGATCTGCGTACGTCCGAGGCGTTTATATCAGGATCGCCATCAATAAATCTTTCTACCTTCTCTATCTCTTGAGCGTGAGGATCTAATCTAGTTTTAGGATCACTAACCAACTCAAAAACAGTACCAAAACCATCTCTTTTAATTTCAATAAATTTTAAATCCAAATCCGGAATACTTTTCAATTTTTCGTAAGTATCAAGTAAAAACCTGCTGTGATGCGCAGCTATAATCAGTTGCCGGCAAAACATCGCAAGATTCTTAATCTCTATAAAGGTCTGTGAAATCCTATTGTCATCAAAACTGGTTATTGGGTCATCTAAAAAAACAATGGTGTTCTTTAATTCAGTCTCACTTTTCTTTCTAAGTTTTGAAATAAAAATCGAAAACGCCAAAGCTCTTCTATCTGCATCACTAAATATAAATGGCAACCGATCAAAAGTAATTTCTTCATTTGCAAATTTGATTGTCGGTTCATATACCGGCTGACCACCCCAACGTCTATAAGTTGCTTGAATTTCAAAGTCAACAGAGCCTAATTTATTAAAAATATCCGTTATATCTCGGAAGTATTGCTCAATGAATTCTTTATTTTCTTGCTCTAGTTTTTCCTGCAATTTTTTAATTTCTTGTTCTATTCTTTCTTTCTCTCCTCTTAAAAGTCTCAACCTATCTATGTGGGCTGCTAATTCGTATCTTTTTACTTTTATATTCAAGTCTGTTATTTTATTGTCCAACTTTTTCAATTCCTTTATTAATTCGTCGTTCTGACTCCTTCTTTGAAGAGTGTCTATTTCTGTAAGAAGTAATTTTATAAACTTATTGTATTGATTTATTATTTCTTCAAACTTCCGATAAACGGTTAGTAATTCATCGGTGGCAGGGATTTTATTGATAGAAATAAATGGGTTCTTCTTTTTTTCAGCGATAAGCTCTCTAAATTTGTTATCAACTTCTTTCATTAATCCTACAAGATTGTTATTGAATTTATTCGCTCTGTTACTAAGATCATCTATTTGTTCAATGAGTTTTTGAGTCTCATCTGTAAAGTAACTTTGCCAGCGGTGGCAAATTGCCAAATTTTTATTTATTAAACTTTCTATCAACTTAGTGTCGCTGATAAGTTTATTGAATTCTCGATATTTATTACCTAATATTTCCAGAGTTTCATTACAAAATTTCTCGTATTCCTCACTAAATACTTTCTTGTATGTTTCAATAAGATCAGCAACTTTACTCAAAGATTGACCGCAAAACGGGCAATTTAAAGAGATAGTATCTTTATCTCGTTTAAGATAGGTATTTACACCTTTTTTGATCCATTCTTCTTCTTTGCCATCGTTGAAATTAAAGTGTTGTTCTATGTGTTTTCGCATCCGCTTATACGCAGTATCATTTATATCTTCAAAATCTTTTACCAATGAATCTTTTAGAATTTTAATTACCGGCTCAGGATTTTTAAGAGAAAGTATCATTGGTTCATCAAGTTCGAGAATCTTATTTTTTTCAGCGATGGATTTTCTAATTTTCTCCCGATTCTCTTGAAGCATAGTTAATTCAGATTTGGTTGCTTCAATATCATCAGGCTTCTCAACTGATATAAAGTCTTCAAAGCTTATTCCTAAATCTAAAGCTCCCAAACTTCTTTTGAGTAATTCCTCCATTTCACCGATAGCTTTTGTCGTTTCTCGGAGATTTTTTTTTAAAGAGTCTATTCGTTTGCCAATTTCAACACTCTTCTCGCCTATTAGTAAATTAGTCAGATTTTCTTTATTAGCCCTTGAAATTGTTAATCCTGTGAAAACATTTTCTTCGATAAAACGAGAATCAAAAACTTCTATTTGGCAATTAAAGTTGCCAGTATTCCATCTTTGATTAACGCAAAAAATATCTTGTTCTGTTCTATCCGTGTTATTTTTAATGCTAAAACACACCTCTTGAGTAATAATGTTGCCATCTCTTGTTATTGATTGTCTATTCGATAAAATTTCCGGATTTTGATTCGCTAAGCAACGAAAAATGTCGGAGAGTGTTGATTTTCCATAACAATTAGGGCCATAAATTAATGTCAACTGACCAAGTTCGATATGCCCCACATTCAAAAATCTTCCAACACCTTTAATCTTTTTAATCCTTTTAATCATAGTTTCAACTTTCATAAAACTCCTTATTTAACCTTTTATCCTCCTCACTTACTCCATACTCCTCATCATCAATTTCACTATAATTAACATAGAGATGGTTTTTATCTAAACATTCCAGCAAGAATCTTTTTTGATCATCAATTGATAACTCATCAAAATCTTTCGCGTGTTCATCGATAGTTTTAATATCGACCTTATAACTTAAAAATGCTTTTTCTTTCATTGTTTTCCATAATTTTTTTAACTCTTCTTTTGTCTTTGCTTTTTGTATTTTTTCAACAAAATTTTCATTCCATTTCATAATTTCTAAATAAACAAAATCGCCGCCACCTTGCCATCCAACTGCTTTTGAGATCCCGGTCTGGTCGCCATTGATGACATTTTTTAATCTTACAACAGCACTATTTTCTCCATAATCAAGTTGTTCAACTCCAATATATTGCCGACCCATCTTGTGAGCAACAGCGCAGGTGGTGCCGGTACCCATGAAGAAATCTAAAACTAAATCTCCTGGGTTTGTACAAAGTTCTATTACTCTTTTTATGAGTTTTTCTGGTTTTTTTCCTCTTGATAAAATTACACCTCCTTCTTTGTCTACTGCACTCCAAGAGATATCAGTCCATAAATTAGTCAAATGTCTAACTGGCTTAATCTCACCATCTATTTTTTTTAATTTAGAACTATAAAAAGCAAGAATTCGCCCATTCAATAAATAATGAAAATTTCCGTCAGTTTTTTTATATACAAAAATTCTTTTGGGCTCTTTTTTTGATGCTTCAACTACCTTTTTTAAACTAGGAGATGGTTTATCTGGCTTATAAGTTGTAAAAACAGAATCAGCTCTTTCAATACAAATAAGTTCCATAGTTTTTTTAAGGATAATTTCTGATAGTCTTTTCCCAAATTTTTTAATCAAATCGCTTTTTGTTTCTACACCCAAAGATTTTAAAGCTTCATTTTTTATTAAACCAATTTTCCAATTTTCCGGTTTCTCATTTTTATTTAGTATAATATATGGGTACACAACATCTTCGTCTTCGACAAATAGTTCCTTCTCTGTCCTAATATATTCATCTTTTCTTTTAGCAAATGCATAAATATATTCCGTAACTTCCACAGGTCCTGGATTAACAACTTTGAAGCCAGCAGGATCCGCTGTTTTTACAACTATCTCCTGAATAAAATTATCTTTGAAAATTTCTTTAAGTAACATTTTTAAGGCATGATTTTCATGATGATCTATACAAACATATATTGCACCATTACTACTCAGAAGTTCATAAGCTGCCTCTAACCTATTCTTCATAAAAGTAAGCCAAGTAGATTCATTGAAACTATCATTGTATCCAAAATCTTTACCACCAATGTTATACGGAGGATCTATAAATATCAGTTTTACTTTTCCGGCAAATCTTTTTTTAAGAGAATGAAGGACTAAAAGATTGTTTCCTTTGATTATAAGATTGTCTTTGATATTACCATTTTCGTCAGTTCTGAATATGGGATTGCTTCGTCGGCTATCGCCTCCTCGCAATGACAGGAGGGGGTGTTCACCATTTTTATCTATTCGTTTTGCTTTAGTAAAAACTTTTGGTTCTAAAAGACGAGAAATTTCATCAGGTGCTAAAATTTCATTCCAGAAAATTTCATCTCGTTTTTGGTCTTCTTTTGTCATCCCGCCTTCTAAAACACAATCTTTATAAGGCCAGGATAAAACAACTTCTTTCTTCTCGCTTATAAATTCACCTTTTTCATCAACTAATCCAATTTTATTCTTAAAAGCAGTATATGAGTCAGGTAAAAATTGCTTATTTGAAACAAACTTTATAAATTTATCTTTGTCAAAAACAAGCGTTCCATCAACATCAACAAAAAATACTTCTTTCATCTTTTCATCAGATAAAAGAAGCTTAATTAAATCCCTATCTAACTTCAAAGCCATTTCAATAATTTTATTCTTCAAAAGCTCACCATCGCTAACAAGTCTTTCATCTTTTTTAAGCAAATTTTTTAAATTATCTAATAAGTTCTGCATAATATTTAATTTTATTATAAAAATACATTATTTAGCTAAAACCTCTCCATCCTTAAATATTTTCAGGCCAGAAATTTTTATCCATTTTTCATTTTCTGTTAGGGGTTCTGTTGCTACAATGATGGCTTTTTCGTCTTTAGCTTTAATCCCTCCTAAATCTATTTTAAATTGATCATCTTTTAATTTAACATAACCGAATGGGAATTTTCTTTTACAAAAATACAAACTATCATCACCATAAGCATAAAGAATGTTTCCATCAGAAAATAAAAAATTAAACCTACCAAAGTTTTTAATCTTTTCTGCTTCTTCTTTTAAAATTTCTTTTATATCTCTTTCAGAATTTTCTTTAATTTTTTCCAAAATATAGCAAAAGGCATATTCAGAATCCGTTTCTCCTTCTGGTTTTATTGTTTTTAATTCAAAATCTGGAAGATTTATTATTTGAGATACTGTGCCATTATGAGCAAAAATATATTCTTCTTTTTTAAATGGATGGGTGTTTTCATGAACTATCTTGCCGCAAGAAGCAAGTCTTACATGGCCTATTATAATTTTGCTTTTAGAATTAAATGGTTCCTTTTCTATGTTCTCTTCCGATAAACTCCTTGGTTTTTTTATAACAATCCATTCTTTCTTTTCTTCATCGTAAAATCCAAATCCCCAACCATGCGAATGACGCTTGCCCCTATGTCTAAATTCTCGAAGGGATAACTCAATGTCTACTTTTTTATTTGAACAAACCCCCAATAATTGGCACATTATTATATTTTACAATAATTTTCTCAGAAATTAAAAATCTGCTTTTTTTAAAAAAGCAAAATCTCATTATTTAGTATTTTTTTGTGGGTAGGGAGGGATTTGCACCCCCGAAGCCCTCACGGGCGCCAGTTTTACAGACTGGTGCGTTTGCCTGCTCCGCCACCTACCCTAACTTTGATTTATAAAGATAAACGATAAAGGTTCGCTAATTTAATTTTATCAAAAAAATTTTTTTCTTCAATCTTTTAAGTGCCGATTTCTTTGCCCCTTTTTTTTCTCCAGGCTTCAATTTTTTGATGATTGCCAGAAAGCAAAACCTTGGGAACTGACCAAGAAATTCCTTTTTTGGGCTGAAAAACAGCAGGTCTCGTATATTGAGGGTATTCCCAAAATTTGCCTCCCGAGACCCTCTCTTTTAAAAAATCCTCTTTGCCAACAACGCCTTTAATCAAACGAGAAACTGTTTCAATAACAATCATTGCAGGCAATTCTCCGCCCATTAAATCATAAGGACCAATAGAAAGAGAAAGGTTGGCTAAATATTTTTCTACTCTTTCGTCCACTCCTTCATAACGACCACAAATTAAAATTATTTTTTTTAATTTAGATAAATTAAACGCTATTTTTTGATCAAATAATTTTCCTCGCGGAGAAAAAAGAATAATTTTTGTTTTTTTATCTTTTAATTTAATTCCGTTTTTTTTGATCTCAAATTTAGTTAATTTTTTTAAAGCTTCAAAAATGGGTTCAATTTTAAAAACCATTCCCTTTCCGCCTCCATAAACTTTATCGTCAATTTTTTTGTGTTTATCTTTTGTGAAATTCCTTAAATTCCAAATATTAATTTTAATTAATTTTTTTTCTCTTGCTTTTTTAATCAGAGATTCTTTTAAAAATCCGTCAAAAATTCGAGGGAAGATTGTTAAAACCTCAAAAGTAATCATTTTTTATTTTAACAAAATTTTTTTTAATTAAAAAAACCCCGGTTTTCAAACCGGGGTTGGGATAAAATTCCACAGAGAAAATTAACTCTGTGCTCTTTTTCCGCCCTCAGGTTCAGCTAATTTTACTGTCACACGGGCGTGATTTTTAATTCCTACAATCCTCGTCAAATCCCTGATGGCTTTTAAGGTTGATCCCTTTTTTCCAATCACCTGTCCCATATCTTCGGGATGAACATGGGCAGTTAACAAAACCCCCATTTCATCAACTTTTCTATCCACCCTCACACTTTCCGGATGATCAGCCAGGGATTTGAGAACGAATTCAAGAAATTCTTGATCGCTTTTTCTTTCGGCCATTTTTTTCTATTTTTTTTTCGACCTTTAAATCAAAATAAAAAAATCGGTTATTCTTTACTTTCCTTTTCTTCTTTTTCTTTTTTTCTTTTATGAACCGGGATTTTCTTTCCTTCTAAAATTTTTTCTTGAACTAAAATATTAAAAACCCGAGGAGATGGTTTGGCTCCCACTGATAACCAATATTTTACCCTTTCTTTATTTAAATTCAAGGTTTTTGTTTTGGAATCAAAATTTCCAATTTCTTCAACAAATTTTCGACTCCTTGGTGATCTTTTACTATCAATCACTACGATTTTAAAAAATGGCTGATTTTTTCTTCCCTGTCTCAAAAATCTAATTTTTAGCATTTTCCCAATTTTCTTTTTCTAAGGCCTTTTGAGCAGCTTTCTCGCTTGCTTCTTTTTTTGAACGCCCTTCAGCTCTGGCAATTTCTTTTTCGTTCAGAAAGACGCCAACCAAAAAACTCTTATTATGATCCGGTCCCCATTCCTTTAAGGTCTTATAAACGGGCGTCAGTCCTAATAACTTTTGCATTTTTTCTTGAAGGATTGTTTTTGCGTCCTTTACTTCTTCTTTCTGAATTTTTTCTAATAATTCTAAAATCAAATATTCCTCAACAAATTTTTTACACATTTTATAACCTTTGTCAAGATATAGAGCACCCAAAAAAGATTCAAAAATATCAGCCAAAATACTTGTTTTCTTTCTACCGCCAGCCAATTCTTCGCCCTCCGAAAGCAATAAATATTTATCAAAACCCAATTTTTTAGCGCATTCAGCCAACTGATTTTTGTTTACTAAAAACGCCCTCAAATAACTTAACTCCCCTTCTTTTTTTTCTCGAAAAAAAGAATAAAGATACTCGGAAACAACCAAGGATAAAACCGCATCGCCCAAAAATTCTAAAGTTTCATAAGAAGAAAAGGGAGCCTTTACCTCGTTTAAAAAAGAACGATGACAAAAAGCGCTAATTAAATTGTTTTTGTTTTTAAAAAAAATTTTTAGTTTTATTTCAAGCGAATGAAAAAATTCCTCTATTTTTTTTAAATCCTTTATCTTAATTTCCTTTTTCCTCATCTTTCTCTTTTTCATTTTCTTTTGTTTCGATTATCTTAAAAACCGTCGCCAAAACACCGTTGACAAATTTGCCCGTTGTTTCGGACCCAAACATCTTTCCCAATTCAATTGCTTCGTTGATTGCCACCTTTGAGGGAACCGCCTTTTTATCCTCAAAAAGCAATTCATAAATTCCCAACCTCAAAACATTCCGATCAACTAAGGGCATCTGTTCCAAAGGCCATTGAGGAGCGCTATTTTTTATAATCTCATCGATTTCATTAATATGAGCAATAACACCCTTAACCAAAGAAAGAAAAAAATCTTCACTTCTCAAATCCTGACCCATTTCCCTCAATTCTTCCTGAATAATTTTTTCAATGTCTCTTTTTCGATTAAAAAAATCCCAAGTAAAAAGAGTTTGAAAGGCCAAAACCCGCGCTAATCTTCTTTGACCCATAAAAATTTACTTTTTTTCTTTCTTCTTTTCTTTTATCTCCTTTACCTTTCTGTTCTTATAATAACCGCAAAAGGGACAGGCACGGTGTGGTAAAATTCTTTTTTGACAATTACCGCAAAGAACCAATGATGGTTCTCTTAAAAAAATATGCAATCTTGTCTTTCCCTGTCTTGATTTTGTTCTTTTTTTCTTTGGAACGCCCATAAATTTAAACTTGATTTATTGGATAAAAGGTTTTTCTGTGAAGAGAACAAGCGCCGAATTTTTTAATTGCCAAAAAATGCTCTTTTGTTAAATAACCTTTATGTTTTTCAAAACCATAATTTTTATAAAATTGAGAATACTTTTTCATTATAGCATCTCTTTTTATTTTTGCAACAATAGAGGAAAGGGCGCAAGAAAAAACCTTCTCATCTGCTTTAATCAAAGGATATTGAAAAATGGCTAAATTTAATCTTTCCTTTCCGTCTAAAATTAAAACATCAAAAGAAAATATATCTTTAAATTTTTTATTCTTTTTTCTAATTTTTTTTGCCAATTTTCCCAACGCTCTTTCCATTGCCATTTTTGTGGCTCTCAAAATATTCATCTTTTCAATTTTTCTCTGACCAACACAAGAATAAGCCCAAAAAATTTTTTTATTTTTTTTAATTAAACGAAAAAAATATTCCCTTTTTTGAGGTGTTAATTTTTTTGAATCCTTTAATTTTAAGAATTGAGAGAGAAATTCTTTTTCTTTCTCAATTTCGGGCAAAACCAAAACCGCTCCAGCAATCACTGGACCTGCAACCGCTCCACGACCAGCTTCATCTAAAGCAACAATAAATTTTTTTCCCTTTTTCCAAAAAGATCTCTCAAGTTTTAAATCAATCATCTCAATGTCATTAATTTTATAGCCACTCCCAAAATCGCACAAACTACAGATAATATCCAAAAACGCATTGTAATTTGATAGCTCTTCCAACCAATGGCCTCTAAATGATTATGGATTGGCGTTGACAACCAAATCTTCTTTTTTCTTATTTTTTTTGAAAAGAGTTGCAAAATAATCGTTGCCACCTCCAAAACCATTGGAAAGGCAATAATAGGCAAAACCGCAACAGAATCTGTTAAAAAAGCAATCGTTGCCATTGTTGCGCTCAATCCCAAAACACCGGTCTCGCCCATATAAAACCTTGCTGGTGGAATGTTAAACCATAAAAAACTAAAAAGGGTACCGACGAGAGCAGCGGAAAAAGTAGCCAAATCCAATTTTCCCTCAAAAAAAGAGATAATGCTCAAAGCAGAAAAAATCGAAGCAAAAACGCCTCCTGCCAACCCGTCTAAACCATCAATTACCCCGCCGGCCCAACAAGCCAGCATTACTAAAATGAATAAAGGAATGTAAAAAATGCCAAGATCAAGACTTATTCCTTGGGGAAAATTAAAAACAAAAGGAATATTAATTTTGCTCCAACCCAATTTATAATAGAGCCAGAGGCCACCGACCAAACCAATTAAAAAGACAATAAAAAATCTTGATTTAAAAGAAAGACCACCCTTCTTATCCACTAAAAAAACATTTAAAATATCATCGATCAAACCAACGATCGAACCAACAACCAAAGCAAAAAGGGGCAACCAGGTTTGAGATCGAGAAAGAAAATTTGCCTTATTCAACCACCAAGGAGAAGGCAAAAAAGAAAGGATAAAAAACAAAAAAGTAATGATCGTCACCGAGATCCAAATAATCAATCCCCCGCCCCGAGGAACACTCACTTCTCTTTGAGAATGCAATTGAGAAAAAACCTCTGCCTTTTCTCCGGTTAATGTTTCTTCCCTTGGCTTTTTTTTCCAGAATTTTATTTTCACCAAAAAGGGAATTAACAATCTCGCTAAAAAAAAAGAAAAAATAGCAGAGAAAAAAGAAATGATAAAAAGGCGGATAATATAAAAATCGTGAAATGTCATTTTTTCTTTTTTTTGATCTCAAGGCTTAATTCCTCTAATTGTTCTTTGGAAACAAAATCGGGAACCTCCATCATTAAATCTCGAGAATCTCCGGTTTTCGGAAAAGCGATAACCTCGCGGATATTTTTTTCTCCCAAGATCAAAGAGATCAATCTTTCTAATCCCAAAGCAATCCCGCCATGGGGCGGAACACCATATTCAAAAGCGGTCAATAAATGAAAAAATTTTTTCTGAAAATCTTCTTTTTTATGGCCCATTACCTCAAAGACAGCGGTTAAAAGATCAATGTCTGTCGTTCTCAAGCTTCCGCCACCGATCTCAAAACCATTAAGAACGAGATCATATTGATGGGCTAAAATTTTTTCTGGATTTTTCTTGATCTTTTCAATATCTTTTTCTTGAGGCAAGGTAAAAGGATGATGGACAGCATCCCATCTCTTTTCTGTCTCTTTCCATTCAAACATTGGAAAATCAACGATAAACAAAAAAGCTAATTCATCTTGATCTTCTTTATTTCTTCTCAAATCTGGTTTGTCTGAATTATACTTTTCTATTGCCTCCTGATAAGGAAGTCTTAAAAAAGGTAAAAAAGTAATTTTTTTTGAGGGAAAGAGCTCTTTAATCAAAGAAACGATCATTCTCTCTACTAAATTTAAAATCTCATCTTGAGAAAAAAAAGAAACCTCAATGTCCAATTGAGTAAATTCTGGTTGACGATCAGCCCGAGGATCTTCGTCGCGAAAACAACGCGCGACCTGAAAATATCTCTCAAAACCAGCAACCATTAATAATT
>Ga0197142_1004743_pt1 | contig 10882 bp, 13 predicted proteins | sample GBS60_MetaG_FD_148614 | JGI IMG/M metagenome (GOLD analysis project Ga0197142, IMG submission 148614) | Sediment microbial communities from Great Boiling Springs, Gerlach, Nevada, United States - GBS 60_MetaG | ecosystem: Environmental > Aquatic > Thermal springs > Hot (42-90C) > Sediment... | reverse complement strand
CCACATTTGGGGTGACCCGGGATGAAGTGACCTGAGTCAATGAATTCGGTTCGCGCCAACTTTATGCGGCTCATATTCGTTCACCTCCTGTCAAGCCGATGTGTGCCTTGATGCGTTCAACATCTGCACTAAGAGAGCGGACTTCCTGAACCAATTCTTCCTGTGCCCTCGTCATCAATTGGACGGCGTTGACAATTTACTTGACGACAGCAACAGACCTACAAGATACCTTCCCATTCGGCGAAGACATCGTAGGGGTGGATGCTTTCAAAGGAGTCGCAGCGCACCCTTGCCCAGACATTGGGGTAGCGAGCCTTAAGGGCGACGACGCAATCTCGGACGACATCTTCAACGAACTTTGGGTTTCGGTGCATCGCCTCAACGATTTCCTTCTCCTGCGGTCGCTTGAGCAAAAGTCTGACAGGTGTTGAGAAGGCTGCTTCCGCTACAGCCACGAGTTCTTCGGGCGTTATGTTGTAGCCGTTGGTTTGCAAGTCAATTCTGAGAGCGCCCCTTTGGTTGTGAGTGACACTTCCCGTCATCGCCATCGCACATGGGCAAGCCAACGCGCCCTGAACCTCAACGCCCAAAACCCTTTGCTGCGTTGCCGTGTCGTAACTTGCGAACAACTTGAACGGATGCCCTTCAACATGGGACTCCGCCTCCAGAATGACAGTGCAATATTGGGCGTAGTTGTGGGCTTGGAGAAGTTCATGGGCTAACCGTTCAGCCAACTCCTCAAAGGAAGAGGCTTCAAGGGGGAACTCAAAGGCTCGGATTATTTCCTCGGCGAACCGACTCATGTGGGCGCCTCTTTGGTCTGGCGGCAAATTGACGGACGCCTCAATGGTCACGAAGACCTGCAAGGTCTCGCCGTTGCGCCTAAGCAAAACGGGATAGCGAAACTTTGAGACCCCGACACGAGTCAACGCTATCTCATGGACGGGACGCTCCGATTGAATGTCAGGGAGCGTCTCCTTGATTTTTTCAATCGCGCTCTTCAACTTTGCTTCGCCCGTCATTGAACATCACCCGCTCAATTATGAGCACTTTCTCGGCATTTAGGCAACAGTCGCTGTTGATGACTGTCAACCTACCTTGACCACAATGAAGATTGCAGGCACAGTGTAGCGGAAGAGGTTGAAGATTTTTTGAGCCCCTTCAAGCCACCTTTGGGCAGGCAGTTGCCTTGCCAGTCCAACTCCCAACCTTGCCAAGTCCCAAAAATCGCTGAGCCATTGATGCAATGGTGAAGGTGGCGCGTGGCTCGGCATCTTTTCGGCGACTTCAACCGAAAATCCCGAAGAGCGGAACATTGAAACCCATTCCTGAATTGTCAAGACCTCGTATCGCTCCACTCCCAAAAACTCCTTCGTCTGTTCGCAATAGTGAGGATGCGGTTCGTCTCGCCAAGTCAGTTCCACCATCCCGAAGCGCCCTTTGGGCTTCAAAACCCTTGCCGCCTCAACGAAGGCTTTGGGTTTCGGCAGGAAGACGAAAACGGATTCAGCCCAAGCGACGGTGAAGGTCTCGTCTCGGAAAGGCAAACGGCAAATGTCGGCAGCAATTGTGAAACCTCGCAGTCTCTCGCTCTTCAACCTACTGCAGGCTTTAGAAGCGAGCGCTGGCATTAGGTCAACACCAACCACTTGAACGCTGAACTTTCTTGCCGCGTAAGCGAGGGTGCGCCCGAAACCGCATCCGAGTTCAACAGCCAAATCATCGGGTTTCGGTTTCAGCAAGGAAAGCAATCTTTCCGTTGCAGCCCAACCGCCTGGATGGGAAGTGATGCCAACTTGTTCAAGCCATCGGAAAAAACACACTTTTGCAACCCCCTCGGGAAGCGTTTATAAAGTCGGGTCGGGTTCAACAGGTTCACTCAGTTCTTCGTGCCCGCCCAATGCTTCTGGGACTTGTCCGTTCACGAGGATGCGAACGGCTCGGACATTAGGCAACGATGTGAGGGTGTGAACGAGCGATTGAAGCCGAAGGTGAGCGACATCTGAGCCTTGCCAAAACTCAGGTCGGGTGAACTCGTCGCTGACATCCAAAATCAAAATGTCGCCTTCTCGGCGGACTGAAAGCAACTTCGCCTTTGCAGGGACAGCAGGGGAAAGGTCAGGGGAATCTGGTGATTTCAACCGCTCAAAAAGTTCCGAGACAACGCGCTCCATTGAGGTTGCGCCGATGGAAAGGCTTAACTTGACCAACTTGCTGGCTTTCAAGTCTGGGTAACACAAAGTGACTTGCCAGACTTGCATGGTCGTCTTTTGGTTTTGCTGTGGAGGTCGCTTTGGTGTTTGCATTGCGAAAAACGCCAGGACCACTGCAACCAAGACTGCCAAAAAGGCAGCCATCAAAATCTTCGTTTCCTGCCTCATGACTACTCCCCTCGTCGCTCAAGCGTTCTCAGGTCACCGAAGAACTCCATGATGCCCCTGCATATTGCGATGGCAATTTTCTCCCGAAAGTTCTCGTCCCTGAGCAGTTCCTCTTCTTCGGGATGGTTCAGGTAGCAAGGTTCAACGAGGACAGAGGGCATGACGGTGTGCCTGACGACATAAAGTTGGCGCTGCCTGATGCCGTTGCCTTTGCGACCAAGGATAGCGAGCAAGTTTCGGTAAATGCTTTCAGCGAGCGGGTAACTTTGTGGCGTCCAGAAGTAGACTTCTGTGCCCCATTGGGCACCGGGCTGAGGAAAAGAGTTCAGGTGGACGCTGACGAAAGCATCGGCTTGCGAGTTATTTGCGATGGCAACTCGTTCTGGAAGCGGGACATAGACATCTTCGGTGCGGGTCATGATGACTTTGTATCCCGCTTCTTCAAGCAAACGCTTGAGCCGAAAGGCGATGTCAAGGGTCAAGTGCTTTTCAACCAACTGCGGTTTGCCAGGTCTTGGCGGGCTCATTGCTCCTGGGTCTTTTCCGCCATGTCCAGCATCAACCACAATCAACCGCATCTGCCTCGCAACTTGCCGAGTAACTTCAATCACGAGGGCTAATCCCAAATCACCTTCTGCTCGGAAATGTGCGTTCGCTGGCTGACGCAGGGCAACGGACAATCTCGCCTCGCCGTTCTCCGTTTCCACAAGGGCTGCTTGGACTAATCCTTCACCGAAATCCGAAGGGGCGATGGAGAAGAGTGGCTTTGTTGGAAGGGAGACGATGAGCGCTTTCCCTTCTTGCCTCAACTTCAATCCGCTCCCGAACCAGCCCAACAACAAAAAGGTCGCTCTCTCAGGAGTGTTTTCTCGCAAAAGGATTTGCCCAACCCACTGAGGACGATTGACAGCAGGTTGCAAGACCAAATGCCATCGCTCGTGACCATCCTCGGTCAAATCTCTCCCGGCGACGCCAATTGAAAGGGGTTGGTTTGCGTCGGCTACGAAGCGGACAATCGGTGGGTCGTCGCTGAATTGACCGACCCTGAAACCCATCACAAGCGTTGTGTCTGTGGGAACAGGTAAACTCACCATTGTCAAAGCAGCGCCCAGAAAATCGGCATATGCTCGGTCAGGTTGACGCAATGTCCCTGTCTTGGGGAAAGAATTCAACGGGTAAGCGAAGGTTAGGGTGACTAACCAACCGATTTCGGTTTGGATAGCCTCAACGCTTTGCAGGGGCGAAACCAGTTTTATGACCCGCTTTTCAGGGTTGACAATCGCTGTCAAACCGAGTATCTTGGCGAGGCTGATAAGCGGAACCCAAAATTCTTCGCCCTTTTGTCGCAAAGGCGTAACCTCTACAGTGCGACCGTTAGCGGTGACGGTAGCAGCGTTACTTGACCAGAAAAAGAAACGGTTGTCGGGAGTTTTTATCGCTATGCCATCATCTCTCACAACCCACTGAAGTTGCAGTTCTGACATCCACTTGCCCACAGGGGCAAAGGGCTCTTCTTGCTCCCAAAGGATAGGTAAATCGCTGAAACTCTCCCCAAGCACCAAAAGCCTCGTGGGAACAGGCTCTTGAGCGACCGCTGCGCCTATGAAGATTGCCAACAAAGCAATTGCTATCTTAAGGCGATGGCATTGCATAACGCTCACCTCAAGCCTTAAGTGCGATTTCAAAGTTGACACAAAGGTTGGGGAAAGGCAAGGACAGGAAGCAATGCTTGTCAAGAGGGGTGCGAAGGCTGAAGTTCAACGGTAAGCGTTTCGCTGCCGACCGAGGTAACCTTGAGAGACCCTGCGGATGAAGTCAACGAGATACTGCAGTTCGTCGCTCTTCGGCAGTTCCTTTTCAATGCGCTCCAAAGCCTGTTTGGTGTTCAGGTTGGCTCGGTAAAGCAGTCGGTATGCTTCATGCAAAGTTTCGCGCACTTCTGGTGGTATCACTGCCCGTCGCAGTCCAACGACATTGACACCGACAACTTTCGCTGGTCGCCCGTCAGCCAGCATGAAGGGAGGGACATCTTGGACAACTTTTGACATCCCGCCAATCATCGCCAAGCGACCGATGGTGACATATTGATGGATGCCCGTCATGCCACCAATAACGACCTGCGATTCAATGACAGCGTGTCCACTGATGCCAGAATAACTTGCGATGGAGATTTGGTCGCCCAAGATGCAATTGTGCCCGATGTGGCAGTAAGCCATGATGAGGTTATCGTTTCCGATGACGGTCGCCTGCCCTTCACCCGTTGCCCTGTGGATTGTCACATGTTCGCGGATTATGTTGCGGTCACCGATGAGCAAGTAACTGCACTCGCCTTTGAACTTCTGGTCTTGAGGCTCACCGCCCAAGACCGTGCCTGGATAGACATGGTTGAAGCAGCCCATGCGGGTGTATTTTTTGACGACCACAAAGGCTTCCAAGATGCAACCGTCGCCGATGACTGTATCTTCCTCAACGACGCAATAAGGACCGATGACGACGCCCTCGCCCAACTCTGCCTTCGGGCTGACGACCGCCGTCGGGTGAATGACACGCCCATTTGTGAGCATCAGTTCCGATCGCTCTATCACGGGACGCGAACTGCCCCTTTCAGTTCCTCGTTCACCCTCTTTTGACTAACAGCGGGGCAGCCCTTTTTCACCTCACTCACTGGCTTAGACAATCTTGCAGCCTCAATGTAACGCAACCAACGGAAGGCATAAGTCTCTCCCTTGCGGTCAATGTGAGGATGTGCCAATCTATGGAGCGGAACAAAACCGGCAAGTGCTGCGTTGAGAAAAATGGCGCTTGCCCTGATCATAGGGGTGATTTGCTTATGGCTCGCAATCATTTGGCATCATGGCAAGGGTTGCATCAAGATTTGGTCGCTGAGTTTGAAGCGACGGTGTTGCCATTGAGGGATGAACTGAAGAGGGCTGCTTTGCGGCTAACTCATTCGCCCGAAAGCGCCGAAGATTTGGTCCAGGAAACCTTGATGCACGCCTATCGCGGTTTCTGTCAATTCAAGCGCGGGACGAACCTGAAAGGTTGGCTGATGAAAATCATGCTCAACCTGTTCATCAGCCACTACCGACACCAGCAACGGACAGTCCCGACTGTCTCGTTGGAAGGCTTGCTGGAAGAACTGGAACTTGACGAGGAAAATACCGACTTGCTCCTTGACGAGGCAATCTCGCCCGAAGAAATCGTCATGGCTCGGGTCATGGACGAGGAAGTTGCAAAAGCGTTGGAGCAGTTGCCAGATGCCTTTCGCGAGATTGTCATCTTGTGCGACATTGAAGGGTTGTCTTACGCTGAAGCGGCTGAAGCCCTCGGAATCCCTATAGGCACCGTCCGCTCGCGACTTTCGCGGGCTCGCGAAATGCTGCGGCGTTTGCTTTGGGATTACGCCAAGAAAAGGCGCTTGATTTGAGCGCGTGGGAAAGATGGACAGAATTGACGCCAACATGGTCTCTGGCTGCCCAAAGTGGGCTGAAGCCATCAACGCGATGGTTGACGGTGAACTTGCACCGTCGGAACACCATCGCGTTTGGCAACATTTACAAACCTGTCCAACCTGCCGCCAATACTACCGCCAACTTCAGGCAGTTCGGAAGCGGATGCAAAGAACTCACTGGGCGTCCTTGTGGGCGAAAGCGATCCGCGAGAACCGAAAGTTAAGGCGATGGTTAGTGGTTGGGGTTTTGGTTGCAGCCTTCCTTTCGGCAAGTGTCACCTTCGGGCTTGTCCGCCGTCTTTTCGTCCCGCCACAAATGACGCCACTGGCAGCGATTGGGATTTTTCGCTATCACTCGCAAGTTCCGCCCGAATGGACTTTCAACCCTTGTTGCGTTTCAGGCGCTGCTTGCATGGTGGAGAAGGCGAAAGTTAAACCTGTCAAGTTGACACTGCCCCAAAAACCTAACGCATGGGAGAGAGCGGGAATTTGTGAGTGCTTGGGAGCACCTTTGGCAGTCTACTACACGACTGTCAACCAAAAGCCTGTGATGTTTCTGCATTTCAACACCAACCTTATGCCGTTGAAGGCTGACGAAGGCACGACTGTCAAGTGGGGTGAGAAGAGGCTGCGTTGCTATGTTTTGGACGAAGTTCACTTGCTGCTTTGGCAAGAAGGGCAAAACGGCTACGCCCTTCTGGTTCCCTTTGGCGAGTTGAACCCGCTGCAAATTCTGCCTCACATAAAGTTACCGTGAGGGGGAAGCGAATTCGTGGAGCGCTTGTCCATCATATTGCCCGCATACAACGAGAGAGGTAACATCGCACCTTTGCTGGAAGAAATCGCTGCCGTCGTTGCAAACTTGCCTTGCCCGACGGAAGTCATCATCGTTGACGACGGCAGCACTGACGGCACTTTCGTTGAAGCAGAACAAACTGCCCCAACTTTATCTCCGCCTTTGGACGCAGTTGTTTTGGTTCGGCTGAACCGAAACTACGGGCAAACCGTCGCTACGGCTGCAGGCATCTTGCATGCAACAGGCGATGTCATCGTCATCATGGACGCTGACCGCCAAAATGACCCTGCTGATATCCCAAGGCTTCTCGCTAAATTGCAAGAAGGCTTTGATGTGGTCTCGGGTTGGCGCAAGGAGCGCAAGGACAAATGGACGAGGGTTTTTCCGTCAAAAGTTGCCAACGCGCTCATTTCGTGGGTGACCGGAGTTAAAGTCCACGACCTCGGTTGTTCGCTTCGCGCTTACAAAGCGTGGGTCCTTCAGGCTTTAGTCCGTGAGGGGTTGAACCACCGATACATGCCGATTTACTGCGCTTCAAAGGGAGCGCAAATTGCCGAGATCGTCGTCAACCATCGTCCGCGCCTCATCGGTCAATCCAAATATGGGCTTTGGCGGATTTTCGTTGTGCTGAGAGATCTGCCATTGTTGGCTTTCCTTGCCCGTTACGGTCAAAACCCATACGCAGCCATGGCAACGGTAGCGTTCAAAATGCTGCTGTTGGGGTTAGCGTGCGGGATGGCGAGTTGGTGGATGAGGTCATCGGTTCCGTTGTGGCTCTTTCTGCTCTTGGCAACTCAGGCAGGGTTTTTGTGCTTTGGGTTGCTTGCCGAATTGATTGTCCGACAAAGCGGTCAGCGCCTTGAAGCCATCAGGCAAAGTATCGCAGAAGTCAAGACCTTTAGGTCTCAAGTTGAAACTGATGTTCGGTGAGCGTCAAGCAGGTAACCTGCTCACCTTCTGCTTGGCTGCCACAAACCGACCCTTGGGTTCTCTGGTCGCAGCCGTTGAAGTTCTTCAATGATTTCTCGCTCGCGTGGTGTTAAGTCACGAGGAACTACGATTTTGACCCGGACATACAAATCGCCCCGTCCACCTGAGCGTTTCGGCATTCCCAAGCCTGCAAGCCTCAACATTTGCCCGCTTTGCGTTCCCGGTGGGACTCGCACTTTAACTCGCCTGTCCAAAGTTGGCACTTCAATTTCCGCGCCAAGGGCAGCCTCAGCGAAAGTGATAGGGACTTCGCAGTAAAGGTCGTCGCCTTTCCGCTCAAAGAAAGGATGCTTTCGGATTTTGACGGTCAAGTAAAGGTCTCCCGGTGCCCCTCCGTTGCGCCCGGAAGCACCTTGACCTTGCAACCTCAATTTGGTTCCATCTTCAACGCCTGCAGGTATTCGCACTTCAACAGAACGGGTTGTCCGAACCATACCGCTTCCGTTGCACATTGGACATTTGCTGTCAATGACGACACCCTCGCCGCGGCATCTCGTGCAAGTTGAGCCGATGCTGAAGAAACCGCGAGCGTGATGGACGACACCCATTCCCCCGCAATTGGGACAAGTTCGCGTTGTCCCCCCTTCCCCACCGCAAGTCGGGCAAGGTTCGTCAATGGTCACAGTGATTCGCTTCGTTGCTCCAAAGGCTGCATCTTCAAGGTCAATCTCCAATTCGGCTTCAACATCCTGACCTCGTTGGGCTCTTGTCCTCCTTTCACGGGTTCGGGTTGCCGTGCGAGTGCCACTAAAAAAGTCGCTCAAAAAGTCACCAAATGAACTGAAAATGTCTCGCCAGTCGCCAAAATCCCATTCAACACCTTCCTGAGACGGCGGAACCCAACCGATGTTTTCAACATCAATACCTTGCTGCTTCGCTTGCCAAGCAGCCTTCCAGTTATGCCCAAACTTATCGTAAAGGCGTCGCTTCTCTGGATCGGACAAAACTTCATAGGCTTCCTGAATCTCCTTGAACCTCTCTTCCGCTTCCTTGTTGCCGGGGTTCAGGTCGGGATGATACTGGCGAACCAAACGACGATATGCCTGCTTGATCTCTTTTTCGGTCGCATCGCGCGAGACGCCCAAGATTTCGTAGTAATCGCGCTTCGTTTGTTGCCTCATACGACCACTCACCTCTTCAGGCAAGCAAAGTCACCTTGACGATGCCTTGAGAATCAGCAGCGACAAAATGTCGGTCTGTCGTCAGCAACTCGTCACAATTTTCTTCAACGACAGTCGCAAGGATGACGGAGTCAACGGTTGATAACCCAAGCCCGTGTCGGTAGCCCGCCGATTTTTCTGCGATGGAGATAGAGACTGGGACGATGTGCACCCAAGTAGATTTCTGCAACCGGGAAACGAATCGTCGCCCAATTTCTGGCTTCCCTTCACGGTAGTAAAGCACCAAAAGTTCGTGAAGGACAAGGGTGGACACAATCAATAAGCATCCACCGTGCACTGCTTCTAACCAAGCATCAACGGCTTGGGGATGTCCCAACATTAACTGCCTGAAAAAACTGGTGTCACAGCCTCTTCGGATCATCCTTATCCCTCTCCCTTTCCAACCAATCCCAATCTGCGTCTTTGAGTTCCTGCAACAACTTCACAATTGAGTCGGCGAGTTGTTGACGGGTCATGGCGACGATATGTCCTTCCTCAGCGAAGACCAAAACCTCGTCATCAGGTTGCCACTGAACTGCTTCCAGCAATTCCTTTGGCACAGGTATGCTGCCGTCTTTGCGGATGCGAACCGAGAAAATCTTTGGGACTGCCACTTTCTCTTGGGTTGCCATGCCTGTCATCCTCTCCTTTTCCGTTTGAACCGAACTTGATGCGTGTCCATGTCTAAAATCAGCCTATAACCTTGACAGTTCCAAACCGAGATAGGCTGCCACTTCCTTCGCTTCTCCGCCCATTCCTTGTCACTTGTGGCGAAGCCTCATGGTTGGACTACCGTCTGCGCGAACAAGGAAAAGTAATTTGCCCGGAAAGCGTTGGCGGAATTCCCTCACTGCCTCCTCCCTTGTTTTCGCCACCACATAACCTCCGCTTTCGGGTTCAATGGCGACGATGTGATTTGCCTTTTCGGGCAAAAGGAGCGGTTGGATTTCTTTGAGCCGCTCCAAAGCCTTGCGCTCGAACGCTGCCCAGTCAACGGGCGACTTCAAGCCTTCAGGGCTTTTCCGCTTAGGCACGAAAATTCACCTCACAGGGCTCAAGTGAGCCCAGAAGTTCGTCCTTGACATCAGGCTGAGAGGAAGTTCTTGAACGCCTTACTGTTCTGGCGGTATGATCAACATGGTGGTTGCGGTCTCGCGTCGGATGGTGACAGGTGCTGAGCGGTTGGGTCGGATAGTTCTCGTCACCCTGACGAAATCGGCAACCGACGAAATTTGCTGGTTCGCAAGGACAGTGATGATATCGCCTTGTCGTATCCCAGCGCGGGCGGCGGGCGAGTTGGATTCAACAGCCAAGACCACCACTCCTCTGACATTCGCCGGGATGTTCATTTGTCGCCTCAATTCCTCTGTGAGTTCACCTACCGTCATTCCTCTCCACTCTGCTTCCCTCATTGCCTCAGCCACAACTTCAGGTGTCCTCTCGCCCACCCGGACTTGAACGACCATTTCTTTGCCGCCGCGAACAATTTTCAATGGGACAACCTTTCCTGGTGGTGTTCTGCCGACGAGGCTTTGAAGATGTGCAATGCTCCGAATCGGAACGCTGTTGAACTCAACTATGACATCTTGCGGTTGCAAACCCGCTTTCTCTGCCGGAGAGTTAGGAAGAACTCGGACGATAACGGCACCGCGTGGCTCTTTCAAACCCAAAGCGGTTGGGTCGGGCAAGTCGCTGACCTCTTGCAACTCCACTCCAAGCCAACCTCTGACGACTTTGCCCCGTTTGATAATTTGCTCCATCACGAACTTGACAGTGTTGATGGGAATTGCGAAACCTATCCCGACATTTCCGCCTGTCGGCGACGAAATCGCCGTGTTGATGCCGATGACTTCGCCTCGTATGTTGCACAAAGGTCCACCGCTGTTTCCGGGATTAATTGCAGCGTCGGTTTGGATGAATTCAGTGTAGCCGATATCAACGGCACCCGTTTCCGTTGGTCGGCGACCAATTGCGCTGATGATCCCGACGGTCATCGTTTGCCTCAAACCGAAGGGATTTCCGACGGCTATAGCCCACTCACCAACGCGAACTTTGTCGCTATCGCCAAGGGTCGCCGGGATAAGTTTCGTTTCGCCTGGCTCAA
>Ga0197142_1004739_pt1 | contig 10884 bp, 8 predicted proteins | sample GBS60_MetaG_FD_148614 | JGI IMG/M metagenome (GOLD analysis project Ga0197142, IMG submission 148614) | Sediment microbial communities from Great Boiling Springs, Gerlach, Nevada, United States - GBS 60_MetaG | ecosystem: Environmental > Aquatic > Thermal springs > Hot (42-90C) > Sediment... | reverse complement strand
CCTCTTCGTGCACTGCTGGAATGCTCGGCAGTTGCTCAGACAGCGCTGTCCCAGATACCACCGTAGCCTCTCTGAGTTTATATCACTCCGAATTTGAGCACTCCCCGAGCACTCCTAAATCCGAATCGATGAGTAAAATCTAGATAGTTCCCTATGCAGCACGTGCACATCGAGTTTCAACGCGTACAGACTTGGCTCTTTTCTGTTCCACGCCTCCGGGCCATGGTCGGAGCTAATTCAATCTTCGGCGAGACTTTGCGGGTTGAGCTGCCGAAATTGGCGCGTCAACAAGATGCACCCTGGAAACTCAGATCGCTCCGCTCATATACTGACTATCCTACTGCTGATCCACAGGACCCCCTAGCATGCCATGACGATCCAGCATTAGATGCGCGAGATGGTATTCTCTCCCGTGACGGCGGTCATTTTGAAGCACACTTTGAGAAAGGCGCTCAAGCGTTTGCGGAAACGGCCAAGCAGCTTATTCAAGAGCGACTTCCTGGACTTCGCTTCTGCATCATAATTGATGGGAAAGAGCTACAGAAAAGTCAGGCACATCTTTCTACTGAGCTGCCCGTGCTTGCTCCATGCGAGTGGACAGGACATGGCCTAGCGTCAGCGCTCATCAAACAAGGCGACGAGCATTCAGCAGTATCACTTAATGTTGAAAGGATGCATCAAGCAGCGAAGAGGTCAGAAAGCGGCAAAGCATCTGACCTAGCTAGTCTCCTAATAGAGGCGACTCAACTCAAAAGCCTGCAGCGCCCTCAAGATCTGAATCAGTTGGCTGGTAAAGGCTATCTAGCACTCATTCAGGCCGATGGAAATGGCGTTGGCAAGGCGTCACGCAAATACAACAGCGACATCGACCGCGTCTCATTCTTTCATCGCAATCGTGTGCTTCTGCGGCGCGCTCTGAAGAAGACGATAGACTCGTATAGTCCAACTCAAGGCCAAGCCCCGCTTGTGCCTCTGATGCTTGGCGGTGATGATTTATTGCTCGTATGTCGGGCAGAAATTGCGCTCCCATTTGTTGTTAAGCTCTGTGAAGAACTTGAACAGATTCAACCGTCTACCTCAGACTTTAAACTCACTCTAGGAGTGGGTGTCGTTATAGCAAAACCCACCATCCCAATTTATCGCTTGCACGAGGTTCTTGAGCAACTTGTGAGCTCAGCAAAGCGACGCTTTCGTAGCTTGGTAAAGATCTCAGCGCGTTCCGTTGTTGACTGGGCTGTATACACCACAGCGTGGGCAGATGACCCTAGTGAATTTCGTCACCGTGAGTGGCTCTGCGGTACTGACCAACAACTTCGTGTTCTTTCTCAACGTCCACTAGATGTGCTTGGCACAGGCCTTGACACGCTACAAGGTCTGTTGGCTAGCGCAGCAAAACTTCGCAACGCGCCGCGCTCACAGCTTCGCTACCTTGTTGAGCAGCTCTTTAGAGGATGCACGCTGTCAGAGTTGGCCTTCAAAGAATTATCCGCACAGGCACGTTCAGCACTTGAGCAAGCAGGGGTTGGAGCTCCTTGGAGAACTTCACAATGCGGTAGCGCATTACTGACAGAGGTGCTCGACCTTGTCGAGGTGCTTGAGATCCCTAGGCTCGGCACGTAGATATAACCAAGAGGGAGATCTTGATGAGCAATATTTGGGTGCGTTACAAACTAACAGCGGATCTGCTTTCTGATGCTCACTTTGGTTCTGGATCAGGTGGCAGCGGCATTGATTCACTCATCGCACGCGATCGATACGGCAGGCCTGTTATCTGGGCATCACACGTCGAAGGGGTGTTACGCGACGCCGCTCGCGGACTAAAGGGAAATGAGAAAGCAGAGCATTTTTTCGGCCGTGCCGGTGGGCATCGGCAGCGCGCTATCTTTACTTCTCTATACGTGCAAGGAGAGTCGCAGATTCGTATCTGGCGTTCAACTGCGCGGCATTCCTTTGATAACCGTGCGCCTAAAGACGATACGTTGCGTGCTATAGAGTTCGTGTCAAAGGGCACCAAGTTCACTGGTGAGGTTGAGTTACCAGAAAGTGAACTTCCGATATTGCAGCGGTTGGTCCAGGAAGTAGATACACTCGGTAGCGGGCGCGCAGCCGGCTCAGGGCGCGTAAAGCTGTCGCTTGAAGAGAAAAAGGTAGAAGGAACACCTTGTCTGCAATCAGATGAGCGCTTGCTCCTGCTTCTCAAGAACCGTGATCCGGTTTGTGTTACTGCAACAACGATGCCGACAAACATCATTCCTAGTCTGCCTTTCATACCGGGTCGCGCATTGCTTGGTGCAATTGCAGATTGGCTCATCTTGGAAGGGCATCAAAAGACAGCAGAGTTGCTAACCTCGGGTGGCATTTCGGTGAGTGATGCGCTACCGCTGCCGGAGATGCCGGCATGTCTCGGGTCTGCCGAGGTATTACCTGCCCCCCTCTCGCTCTATAGCCGCAAACCAGCGAGCCTAGAAAGCGAGCTACCGTGGTGGGTGCAACCAGCGACGCCTGTAGCAAGGTTTGACTTTTGGAACGCAAGCGGAGACAAAGACCTCAAGCGCCCTGAAGACGATCTATTTGTTTACCGATCATCCCCCAAAGAGGCCTGGATAACCTATCGTCCCATGCGCCGTGTGCGCTTGCGCAATGGACGGCCTAATCCGAAGCAAGTTGACGTATCGCTCTTTGCCATCGAGCAAGTCGTAGAGGATACGCTCTTCCTCGTTGAGTTACGGAGCACCCCTGAGCACATGCGGCAACTCGCAGAGCAGTTGTCACCAGTGCTAAGCGGAGCGCGCTGGCTACGTGTCGGGCGCGGCGGCACGCCGGTTGAGGTAGTGCAGTTTGCATGGACCGGAGAAGTTCCCGAGACACAAGCGCAGATTCCAGACCAGGCCCTGCTCATACTTACCTCTGATTTGCTTGTGCGTGATGAGTATCTTCGATGGCGGACTACGCTTGACGAAGCAACACTGCATGCCATGCTCGGCGAACAGGTTCGACTCGACAAGGCGCTACAAGACAACGTGATGATTCGTGGTTTTAACGGCACATCGCGATTATGGCGCATGCCAGCAGCAGCTATCCGCCGCGGATCAGTTTTTAAAGTGTCAGGCTATGGCGTTCGCAAACTGGCCGAGCGCGCAGCGAAGGGCGAATGGCTTGGCGAACGCATTCATGAGGGCTTCGGCCGCTTCCGAGTTGATATCGAACTTCCTGGCGTAACTGCTGGTCAAGGCGCAAGATACGAGACTAAACTGCGCCCTGACGACCCCGAAGACTCTATTGCCGCTAAGACAAAGCAATGGTTCAATTCCTACAAAACCCTCGCGCAGACGGGGAGCGAGCGTAAACCGAGTCTATCGCAGTGGATGGACCTGGTGGCTGATCTTGAGCGCAACGACACGCAAGCGATCGAAAGACGCCTCAATCCAACTACAGCAGGCGCTAATAGCTGGAAGCATGAAGAGGCTAAGCAAGTGCTAGACGAGCTCAACAAAATTCCGCCAGAGCAACAGGCAGTTTATGCGCGATACTTTGTGCGCTGGCTGCGTGTAGGAATGCGCGCCGAGCGAGAGCAACAGCAAGGCAAGGAAATAGCATGACCATACGACTGACTCTATTCACCGCCACACTAGTACAAGACTCGGCTCTTTCAATCTCAGGCCTTGATCGAGAAAGCAACTGCGACCGGCCCTTTACAATTGTAGACGGCAGGCCAGTATTGGTCGGTCGCGCACTCAAGGGCGCAGCGGTCGCTATGGCAAAGCGTTTCTTTGAGCCCTTGCCACGCGCTATCTCTGACGACATCAAGCATGGCTCACTGCGGCGCTCAGCTTGGGAGTTTGCGGACGCGACAACAGTAGCATCAGTGCGTTTGCGAGCTGGTGTCGGGATTTGCCAGAAGACTGGTGCACGAGCAAGCGAGTTGCTTTATGATTGCGAAGTCATTCCTGCTGGCATGCTTTGGAATCTTACTATTCGCGTTGACCGTTCTTACACAGTGAATGACGAAGAGTTCTCCGAGGCAGAAGGCATTCTTGGCTACGTTTTGGAGAGACATTGGAAGAAGGGACGCTGCTGGCTGGGGGGTGGCGTATCGCGTGGATTAGGTTGGTGTCACATTGAGCACCTGCAAGCATACCGCTTTGACTCACGAAGCTATGAAACATGGATACTATCAGGGCGCGAGCAGCTCCCTAGTCCACTTGATGCTATTCCTACCGTTGAACCAACGCGCTCGTGGTGCCTCCGCACACTCGACGTGCAGATCTCGTTTGGGGAATATAAGCCTGACCCTAATGAGCCTGCCTGGGGTCTGGACATGCTGACTATCGGAACCCACGATGCCGATCGGGTCATTCAGATGACCGGAGATGGCACATGGGCCAAGCCATCTTGGGCCACTAGCACCCAGACACCAACTGAACTAAGCACTGATCGCGCAATCTTGATGGATGGTGCTCGTCCCTTGCTGCCAGGTTCAAGCCTCCGCGGACCGCTGCGCCATATCTATTCGCGGGCTGAACGCGCCTCTGGGCAAAAAGTGAAAGACCCGAATCTATTTCAAGGCGATGTTGGAACTGATGACCCTGCAGGACGGGTCTTCGGCACGACCAACAAAAGCAGCCGAGTCTTAATTCGAGACGCGCGGGCCGAAGCTGACTGGGTAGCAGCTCGACTCCACATGCACGCAGAAGATGAGTTTTCAGCCGGTTCTTATGGAAGCGCCAAGCGAAATGCGGTGCGTTTGCTCAGGGGCGTCTTTCCAGTGCGCATCGTTGTCGAAGGGGCAACACCTGACGAGGTTGAACCGCTTGTCAAAGTCATTGACCAGCAGGTGGCATTGGGTGCGCTAGGACACTTGCCTATTGGTGGCCACAAGACTCGCGGCGCTGGCTGGGGACGTTGGCAAGCACAGCCCTGGCGTGTGGACGATGTGCAAAAGGCAAGGGATTGGACGCTGCCAGAAGAGTCACAGACCGAACCACCGATTCGCGGAGATTTAGGTTCTTCCTTGGAATTCGCCCAACGTCCAGATCCAACTCAGGCTCGAGTGCGCATCGTTCATGGAACCCTTAACAGCACACTGACCCTTGGAGAAGCTGCTAATCAAGCACAGTTAGGGTTTGGCAATAAACATTCACTTGTTGCTTGGTGGTGCGAACCAAGCATTGACCTTAGCCTTAATAAGCCACCAGCGATCTTCGGAATCGGAAATAACTGGCCACTAGGCAGCAAACTATTAGTGGATGAAGTAGCTTTCTATGCTGAGCGCGCAGTCTGGCGCGCAGCACACACAACAACGAGCATCCAATATGTGTTCATCGAGGAAGTAGATGTAGGTAAGGGGGACAATATACAAGAAGTGCGCGTTACCTTCACCCCTGCAAGACTTCACAACTTCCAACGTTTCTCCGCTGTACCAACCGGAGAAGGCCAGGTGTTGCTGCGTGAGTGGCATATCGGTAACGAAATGCTTGGCTATACACTGTCGAAAGTAAGTAAGACATGACGAACAAAACTCAACGCATACGAGTGCGTGCCCTCGACGGCAAACCACGTGACCGAGAGACACTTAATCGCTTGAAAAGCAACCAGCTGAAGATGCCACACCTCGATATTCTCTCAACCGACATTCCCGGAGAGTTCATCATCTGCGCAGCTACCGATAAACAGATTCAGCAAGTGCGGGATAAGCTGAGTAGCGTTGGCTTTGAAGAGATGGTAGATGGTGATACCACTGTCCCTAAAGCTGTAATGCGAAGCTCACATTCTGACGAGGCGAAAGATAGGGGCAGAGGAGGTCGTAGCAAAAGACAGCAAACCAGCCGCAAACAACAGTCAGAAGCCCGATTGGACAGAAAGCCGTATGGCTTCGTTCCACTTCCCCAGAGTTTTCACGCTGCTGAGCCTATCTGGCATGATGGGACAAGCAGCGCTGGCCGGCTCTCCGGCGAGGTACGCTTGGAGCTAAAGACGCTGACGCCTCTACTAGTAGGATGGGAACGCGGCCAAGTGAACAGCACGGATAGTGAGTGGCCAGTGCCCGAAACGCTAGACGGAGTCGGGCATCTTACAAGGGGAAAGTCAGTGCTCTGCCCACTGCGCGCACCTTGGGGTAAGCGGCCTGTCATTATCCCCGGCGACACCTTGAAGGGCTTGCTTCGGCACGAGCTGGGGGCGCTTCTTGGCGCACCAATGGAGCGCGTAGCTGAACGTTCATACTCATACAGGCCGAATGCGACCTTTCCAAGCGAACCTAACGCCTATCTCGTGCCGCGCCTCGCACGTGTGCCCGAGGGGGGTGTCGAGCTGGTAGACTTTCTTGGCACTAAAGTTCGCATTCCAAGTAAATTAGAGCTCTTTCCGAATAACTTAAAACATGATAAGCATTTTAAACTATCTAAAAACTACTATCGTTTCATTTCAGGTAATAGTTCTGAACCTAATTATCGAGGCGGCATAGGTGCTGGTTGTACACTCAATTCAAAACATAACCTATTTCATCAAATATCACTTGATTCATCCAAACTTCCCGAAGTAGTCGAAGTTCCACAAGTTGCTAAAGACGGCTATCTTGCCACACTCCGCCACCTGACCGATCTCGCCCACGGCCATTTCTCGGAGCGACACCCTGATGTTCCAAAGACGATCACAGGCGAAAGAGCAAGAACGCGCATCCTACAAGCAGCCGCTCAAGAGGTCTTTAGTCCAGGTGATTTCGTATGGGTCGAATGGGATGTAGAGCGTCAGTGTATTGTCTCGTTTGGCTGGCACTACTACTATCGCTGGGCGTATGTGGACACAATACGCAGAGATGCTGACGCTCCGAATGGCGAGCGACGTGGTCTGTTTCCCTTGCCTGAGGAGCGGAAGCAAGATAGCGATGGCGCACCTGTAGCATTGTCTTTGGTGCGCCGGCTTTTCGGCTATGTTGGCGATAACGAGGGCAGCGCAGGCATTGGCAAAGGGAACTATGAGCAACTCATGGGGCGTATCTCCGTGAACGCTGCTCTTGAAGTCGTTGATGAAAATGAAGAAGATGACCAGCGGTTCATGCCACCGACCTTCCTCAAAGAACTGGGCATGCCTCGCCCTAGCGCAGTTGAGTTCTATCTAAATCAACCCTACTACCCGAATTCGCGTCCTTCAGACAAGGCGAAGCTGGTCACTTATGGCGACGCTGTGAATTATGACGCCCCTGGAGAGCTGGCTGGTCGAAAGTTCTATCTTGACCGTTCAGATGCTTACACCGGAGAACCGTGGAAGGATGATTTAGAAGCCAATCGCAATAACGACCGCAGCACCTTAGCACTAGAAGCATCAAGACCAGGACGAGTGTTTCGATTCACATTACGCTTCCGCGATCTTGATCCAGCAGAGCTTGCCGCTGTCTTGATCGCGTTCTGTCCGCATCAGTTCCGAGAAATACTCCGAGGTACACACGCTGGCGACTACTGCTCGAAGCTGGGCTATGCACGTCCCCTTGGCTGGGGCAGCGTGCGGATTGAAGCAAAAGCGCTTTTCTTCCTCGAAATTGCTGATGGCACTCCTCAGCTTAAAGGGGAACAAAATATCCTTGAGTGGGTTAAACGGCACTATCGGTCAACGGAGACACAAACGACTTGGCTGGATATTCATCGGCATAAACACCCTAATGCGTCTGATTATCCGCAGGAGGCAGATAGTCGCGGCAATAAAAATATCTACACGTGGCACGCAAAGCTACGGACTAAGCATTCGCGTCTGCGACGTTACAAGTAGTAAGGAATAAAAATATGCGAACTCTTCTTGTCTTAGCAGTTGGTCAAGCCGATGTACAGTTAGTCAAAGACGATACGCGATATCAACTAAATAAAAAGACCTGTGGCTGTCTGCACGACATGATTAAGTATCGCTCCTGGTCTCTCGTTGATACACCAAATAGAAAAGGCAACGAGGTCGTAGAGCAGTTACCGGAGGATGACCTCTTACTTTGCACGCCTAAAGTTGATGCCCTGCTTAAATGCATAGGCGACCCTCAAAATCTAGAAGCGCTCATCTTTGAGACGACCCGCGAGAGCCCAAGTGACCCGCGCATGTCAGGAGAAATCGTCGAACAACGCCTGCGGAATCGCGGTACTACGTCGGTAAAGCGAGTGGCGTTTTTAGTGGATAAAGAAAGTCTTGAAGACCCGAAGTGCAATATTGACGCGGTTGTGCGGCGTGAAGTGGTTAAGCGGCTATCAGATGCTATTAGTGAGGTCACAAAGAACCTAAATGAAAAGGATCGGGTGTTTTTAGCTACCACCGGAGGGATGCCAGCCGCTAACGAAGTCATTAATGAACTGGTGCGTCTGCATTGTGTAGGCGGCCCAAGCGTTGTCGCACTAGAGGTGCCTGATGCTCGTGATAGGGATCAGGACAATCGCGCAGTAGAGGAGACATTCCATCCGGCGGCTGGTATTCGCGCCCGTTGGCATGCACTCGATCTCATTCAGAAAGGCAACTTGCTTGCTGCCTGGGGCGCAGTCAGCCATCTTGAAAATCAGCCAGGACAGGAATGGATAAGGGTTGTGCGTTGGCTGGCCGATTTTGCGGCTGCTTTGCCGATCGCAGACGAATGCGATATCCCGGTGCTCAAGCATCCAAAAATGGCCGTCCGTGCTGCGCTGCGCGTGGAGTTGGCACTTCTCGCGGGCGATATTCCGCGCGCCGTGCACGGCACGGTGTCATTCTTCGAGGCAGCATTATGGGACTGGTTACGTCAGCGTGACTTCTCTAGCAAAGATCAAGCAACGGGCGGTAACCTTGATGATGGATTCACTTTCAATGGCGAACCAGATAAACAGCGATTTCGAGAGAAAAATAACAAGTGGCTGATCAATGACTTCTATAACGGGCAAAAGGCTTGGGTGGGAGTTCTTAATAAACCAGCATTGAAAGCCTATTTTGATGCACTGACCGATGATATACGTAATCTTAGACATGACGTAGCGCATAAAGAGCCAACGCAGAATTTAATTTTTAAAGCACAGCAAATAATGCAATATGCTAATCTGTGGTCTAAAGATACACCTCCTTCATTCTTGCAGCAATATCTTGTTCAAGAAGTGCTGAGAGAACTCGGGGGGCCAGATCCCAAAGAAATCTGCAGTGGTCTTATCAAAGAGATACGTAATCGTTTGCAGGAAATATCTTAGTAGATAAATGTAAATTTACTAATAAAGAAATACTATTTAAGATATACATTTCGGAATATTATCGAAATAAACTTCCCGCTGTTTTGTTTTCTTTGTCTGCTTGTGCACCTGTATCCTCTTCGACAATGATGCTGACGCAGACCGAAACAGCAGCACCGCTGGCTGAACAAACACCCATATCAAGAAGACACTAACGCTGACGCTGTTGCTTGATGAGACATCCTTACCAATAACGATACTGTTGACTTTAGAAGGCATGCCGGTGTCTCAGCCAGAAGTTGCTATTTCTCCCGGAGTGGCATCGCAGATAGCTGAGCTGGTCCGGCTGGGGCAGGGAGATGTGAACTAGGTCGCTTTCTTGCCCGACGGGTGGCTGCTGGCCTCGGGGTCTGATGACAGCACAGTGCGGCTGTGGGGGGGCTGCGATGACGCTCTTCCGCCCCAACGTCCACAATGAACTGACCATCACCGGCGTCGTCTATTGCGTCGCCGAACACCCCGCCACGCCCGGCTTCTCCGGAGGTCGCGCCGGCGTCGTCTATCGGAATTTTAGCACGTTAAAGTTCTACAACCTTACCCTTATCAATGACTGAAAGTACATATTCTACTTGTGAAACTAAACCCTCAACAAACATGAGTCTATTCGTAGAAAATATGATTATAGTAAACTTAAGACCGCTTAAATGCTGTTGATAGCGCAAACTCTTGCCGGCAGTGAGCAGCACGTCAAAATCAACCTCGGCTTTTATCAATAATTCGCTATTCCTTATTCCCGCCCGTCTCATCTCCTGGACAGTGAAGACAGCGTGCCCCGACAGCATTTGCTTCAACTGACGAGGCAGATTCTCATCAACAAGGATTCTCAAGTCCGCGTCGCTCCAATTTGGAGATATCGTGCGGCTTGTTTAAGCGTCTGAAGCGCATCTTTGCGTTTGACCGTGGGAAAGCTATCGAGGAACTCTTCGAGCGTATATCCATCTGCGAGGTAGTCAAACATAGTCTGGACAGGAACGCGCGTGTTCCGAAAAACAGGGACGCCACCCACAATGGCTGGGTCAACCGTAATCGGCAAACTCTCGCCAGAGGTGAAAGCACTCATTTTCTCTACTCTGTCATTCGCTACGGAGCAAACACACCATACCGGCATGCGCGACAACAGAATGTGGCTTGGCTAAACACTTTCTGGGCCAGCCTTACCCATCCATCTTAACTGATCCGCAATGCACCCTGTAAGTCAATGTGAAAGTCCGGACTACCGAGCCGGTGCATGCCGGCTAGAATATTCGCTCGACCAGGCGCGCAACCATCGCCAATTCGTTGCGAATGCGGCTGGCAACGAGCGTGTAACGCGCGATCAAAGCGCCACCCCTTCACGCTCAATCACGATGGCCAGCTCCGGACGAACGATGTTCATATCTACGAGGTTGAGCGGGATGTCATCGCTCAGATCTTGGACGGCGCCGATTGCACGCAACTAGTCCTTTTACAGGGATTGGACTTCCCAGATTGTGCATGCACCCGTGGCAGAACAATTCGAGTAGACTAGCCTTTAGCCGAGAGACGTCACTGCCTAGCCCGAGATGGAAGGCTTGGCGCAAGCCATCGCTGGGCGAGGCGAGGTGTGCAGTTAATGAGGAAGGAAGAAGTCATTCAACGCTTGGCTGCCCATCGGCAGGAACTCGTTCGATTTGGCGTCAAATCTCTG
>Ga0197142_1004736_pt1 | contig 10889 bp, 12 predicted proteins | sample GBS60_MetaG_FD_148614 | JGI IMG/M metagenome (GOLD analysis project Ga0197142, IMG submission 148614) | Sediment microbial communities from Great Boiling Springs, Gerlach, Nevada, United States - GBS 60_MetaG | ecosystem: Environmental > Aquatic > Thermal springs > Hot (42-90C) > Sediment... | reverse complement strand
CGCGAGCGGCTCGGCAAGGAAGTCGAACAGCTTAAGTCTTATGTTTCCACCGTGGGCCGGGACCAGGCGAGCTCGCTCGAGCAGATGCGCCGAGAGCTCGACCTGTTTCGGGAGCGTCTGGAGCGGGCTGAGGCGCTGGCCTTCGCCGACCCCCTCACGGGGATTCCCAACCGCGCGGAGGGCGAGCGCCGTCTGGCGGCGCTGGTGGCGCGGGGCGGACCCTTCAGCATCCTCTTTTTCGACCTCAACAACTTCAAGCTCGTGAACGATCGCTGGGGACACTCCGCGGGCGATCTGGTGCTCAAAACGTTTGCCCGGCGCCTGGCCCAGAACGTGCGCCCGGCCGACACCGTCTGCCGCTGGGGAGGGGACGAATTTCTTGTGATTCTGCCCGGCTGCCCCCTGGCGGCCGCCTTCGAGCGCGCCAAAAGACTCGCAGCCGTCTGCTCGGGCTCGTATACGCTGGCGGTCGCCGGTCAGGATCTCGTGGTAAACGTGTCCTCGGCCGTGGGCGCGGCGGAATTGTGTCCCGGCGAATCGGTCGAGGACCTGCTGAGCAGGGCAGACAAGTTCTTGTACCGGGAAAAAGAGCGGCCCACGCTGGTTTAAAATGCCACGCGCCGTCCCGTCAGAATCGGCTCGATTCAGCCGATCAGGAAGGGTGCCATGACGGCTGCATCCGCAAGCAGGCTGGCTCGGAGGGCCCGGTCCGTTGGCGCCGGTCCCCCCGACCGTGTCCTTCTGCTCGAACATCTTCGGCACGCCCTGCTTGAGGCCAAATCCGATCCCTCGCTTTGCGTCGCATTTCTGCTGCTCCGCGTCAAAGCCGGGGTCTCGGAGGCTGAGCGTCCGGGCGCCATGGCCCGACTCCAGGAGCAGTTGCGCGCGGCGGTCCGCTCGAGGCCCTGGCGAGGCCGCCGGGATCTGGTGGCCTGGCTTGGCGGCGGCGAATTCGCCATTCTGACCGCCCCGTTAAACGAGGTCCGGGATGCCGAGCGGATCGCCCAAAGGCTGCTGGAGCTGGCGGCTCGATCTCTGCAAGAAGAAGGCGAGGCCCTCGTGCCGCGCCTGGCCATTGGAATCGCCGCGGTTCACGGCCGCTACCGGCGGCCGGAGGAGCTGCTGGCGGCAGCCCGGCGGGCTCTCGAGGAGGCGGAGCAGGCGTTTGCGGGGTGGAGGGTCAAAACTTGACTCAACGGTACGGATTTGCTAGCCTGACACCAGAGGCTACCCAGCCAAGGAGGGGTTATGGCCTACGTCATCGCCGAACCCTGTATCGGAACCAAGGACACGGCCTGTGTCGATGCCTGCCCGGTCGACTGCATTCATCCCAGAAAGGACGAGCCGGATTTCGCCACGGCCGAGATGCTTTACATCCACCCCGAGGAGTGCATCGACTGCGGCGCCTGCGTGCCGGTCTGTCCGGTGGAGGCCATCTTTGCCCTGGATGATCTGCCGGAAAAATGGGCCGAATTCGCCGCCCGCAACGCCGCCTATTACGGCAAGTGATGGAGGAGCCCGCGCCTCCGGGGGAAAGACGCATTTCAGATTTATACCTCCGGATCTATTTTCCCCGGCAGCGAATCAGGCTACAATAAGGGCGGTATGAAACTCAGTGCCCAGGAGGAATATGGCTTGCGCTGCCTGTTGCACCTGGCCAGGTGCTCCGACGGCCACAGCCTGACCATTCCCGAAATCAGCCGGGCCGAGGGCCTTTCCGTGCCGAACGTGGCCAAGCTGATGCGGCTGCTGCGCCTGGGCGGCCTGGTCCAGAGCGCCCGCGGCCAGTCGGGCGGTTACACGCTCTCCCGGCCGGCGAACCAGATCTCGGTGGCCGAGGTCGTGTATCTGCTCGGCGGCCCCCTGTTCGGACCGGCGTTCTGCGAGCGACACAGCGGCAAGGCGAAGGTCTGTCCGCGGGCTCGGGACTGCTCCCTGCGGTCTCTGTGGAGTTCGGCGCAGTCGCTTCTCGATGAGATTCTTCGACGCACGAGCCTGGCGGACCTGCTGTGCGACGAGAGCGCCATGGCCCGGAGGATCGAACAGTTGAGCCGTGCCATGGCTCCGGTGGCTGCCGGTTCCGGTCGCTCCGCCTCGGTGCGGGATCAGGTCTGAGAGTTTTCGGCGGGCGCAGCCGGCAAGATCGGTTGAGCCGGGAGGTGGGGGATGCCGACTTTCGGCGAGATCCTCGCCCAATATGTCCGCGAGGGGGAGCTATACGAGCGCCTGGATGAGCGCCGGATTCGCTGCTTCGCTTGCGGCCACCTGTGTCCGATCTTCGAGGGTCAGCCGGGCGTTTGCAAGGTGCGCTTTCACCGGGGAGGCAAGCTGTTTGTGCCCTGGGGTTACGTCGCCGGGGCGCATTGCGACCCCATTGAGAAGAAGCCGTTCTTCCACGTGCTTCCGGGCGCCCGGGCTTACAGTTTCGGCATGTTCGGCTGTGATCTTCACTGCCCCTATTGCCAGAACTGGGTGACCTCGCAGGCGCTGCGCGATCCGCGGGCCATCGCTCCGCCGCGGCGCGCCACGCCGGAAGAGCTCGTCGCCGACGCCGTGGCCCAGGGCGCCCAGGTGATCGTCAGCACCTACAATGAGCCGCTGATTACGGCCGAGTGGGCGGTGGCTGTGTTCCGCGAGGCCCGGCGGGCCGGTCTCGTGACCGGCTTTGTCTCGAACGGCAACGCCACGCCGCGCGTGCTCGAATATCTGCGGCCATGGCTCGATCTGTACAAGGTGGATCTGAAAAGTTTCAACGACCGGGACTACCGCCAGCTCGGAGGTCGCCTGCAACCGGTTCTCGACAGCATCCGCAGGATCTTCGAGATGGGCTTCTGGCTGGAAGTGGTGACGCTGGTGGTGCCCGGCTTCAACGACTCCGACGAGGAGCTGGGCCAGATCGCCGAGTTTTTGAGCGGCATCTCCCCGGACATTCCCTGGCATGTGACGGCGTTCCACAAGGATTACCGGATGAGGGACCCGGATGATACGCCGCCCGAGTCGCTGGTGCGCGCCGCCGAGATCGGCAGGCGCGCCGGGTTGCGCTATGTCTATGCGGGGAACCTGCCGGGCATGGTTGGCTCCTTTGAGAACACGTGCTGCCACGGCTGCGGCACGCCTCTGGTGCGGCGTTTCGGTTACCGAATCCTGGAAAACCGGCTCCGCACCTCCGGCCGCTGCCCCTCCTGCGGCACGGCGATTCCCGGCTGGTGGACGCCGGCGGATCGCCATCCGGCGCAGGCGGCGGCGTCGCCGGCCCCGCGAGTGGCCGCCGGCTGACGCCCGGGCGCCCCTCAATCGTCGGGGCCCGGGACGAGCTCGTGTTCGAGCCAGCTCAGGTAGGCCTCTGAGCCGTCGACGATCGCGACAGCGATGATCTCGGGCAGCTCGTAGGAGTGCAGGGATTCGATCTCGGCGCGGAGCCGGCCGAAGAGGTCGCGCCGCGACTTGATGAGCAGCAGGCACTCCTCATCCTCCTCTAAGGCCCCCTTCCAGCGATAGATACTGCGCAGGCCGCGAAGGACGTTGACGCAGGCCGCCAGGCGTCGCTCCACGAGCGTCTGGGCGATTCGCGTGGCCTCTTGTTCGGAGGCGCAGGTTGTCAGTACAAGGATTTTGTCTGTCATCGAGCCCTCGATCGAGGCGCCGCCGGCGAAGTCCACCCTCGGCAGGCGGCGGCTCAACGGAAACAAAATTATATATAATTGTTACAGTCGGAATGCGCCCCGTCTGGAAACTGCTCGGCTGGACCGTCGTGGTCGCCCTGGCCGCCTTGTACCTGGTCCTGCTGGCGACCGGGCCCCGCGGCTTGCCGGCGCTGCGGGACAAGCAGCAGCGAATCAGCGAATTGCAGCGAGACAAGGCGAGGCTCGCACGGGACGTAGAGCTCCGCCGCGAACGCATTCGCCTGCTACGCAGCGACCCGGAGGAGCTCGAGCTCAAACTCCGCGAGCGATTCCGGCTGCGCAGACCGGGCACCGTGGATCTGTTCTATCCCGACAGCGAGACCGGCGGCGCCGGCAAACCGTAGAGAGCGCCCGAGGTTCCCGGCGGCTTGGCGCCGCTTGCCCCCGGCAGCCGAGCTTCGGGCTGCTCAGAAACCCTCGAGCAGGTGCCCCATCTTCTCCTTTTTCGTGCGCAAATACTCGCCCGCGGTCGCCGTCAAAGGCACCTGGCAGGGAATGCGTTCCGCAACCTCGACGCCGGCTTGCTCGAGCGCGCGGATCTTCTCCGGGTTGTTGGAGATCAGGCGCACCCTCTTGACGCCGAAATAGCGCAGGATTTCGGCCGGAAGGCTGTAATCGCGCAGGTCGGCTTGAAAGCCCAGGATCTCGTTGGCTTCGACAGTATCAGCGCCCTCGTCCTGCAAGGCGTAGGCTCGGAGTTTGTTCAGCAGCCCGATGCCTCGACCTTCCTTGTGCTCGTAGATGATGAGGCCGCGGCGTTCGTCGGCGATCATCGCCAGGGCGAGTTCGAGCTGGCTGCGGCAGTCGCAACGCAGGCTGTGAAACACGTCGCCGGTCAGACACTGCGAGTGGATGCGCACCAGCGGGGGCGGCTCGCCGACGAGATCCCCCATCCGCAACACCACCGCCTCGTCGGTCGTCTCGCCATTGCGCCCCTCAAAGCCGTAAATGCGAAAGTGACCGAAGCGGCTCGGAAAGTCCGCTTCCGCCACCTTCAGAAGCTTTAACTCCTCTCCTGCGGCCATTTGAAGCCTGCGGCGCAAGAAGCCGCAATCTAACTCTTCATTATAATGATCGGCAAGCGCCCATGTATGCCGAGCAACACTGGATCGTGTTGCTGGTGAAGCTGGCTGTCGCCGCTTCGCTGGCCAGCATCATGGTCCGCTTCAGCGCCTTTCAGCGCATCCTGATGCGGGAGGAGCGCACGCTCGAGCAGCGGCTGAAGCTGGCCCTGGGGCTGGCGGGCATCTTCGCCGCCGGCGTCGGGACGCGGGTGCTGACGAAGACCTACCGTGCGGTGGACTTGGGTCTGGAGGGCAGCCTGCTGGCGGGGGTCGTCGGCGGCTACGTCTCCGGCCTCACCGCCGGCGTGCTGATCTCGCTGCCCGCCATGCTCAACGGCGAGTACCTTTCCATGCCGTTGTTTGCCGCCGTCGGCGTACTGGGCGGCCTGCTGCGCGACTGCGCGCCGGAGCCCGAGGAGGTCTGGCGCTTCTCACCCCTGCTCGACCTGAGCCTCTGGCGGCTGTTCCGGCACTGGCGGAATCACCGCCGCACGGCCTTCCATCTCTTTTTCCTGCTCACCATACTGTTTGCCGAATTCCTGCGCTTCAGCCTCGCCACGGTCTTCGGCCCGCAGGCGCTGTTTCATCTTCATCCGTCTTGGGACAATCCGCACCCGTTCAGCCGGGTGGGCGTCTATCTCATCACGCTGTTTTCGGTCACCTTGCCGCTCAAGATCTGGAACAACACCCGCACGGAGCAGAAGCTCGAAGCCCAGAAGCGCCTGCTCACGGAGGCGCGCCTGGCTGCTCTCACCAGCCAGATCAATCCGCATTTCCTGTTCAACACGCTCAACTCGGTCGCCTCGCTGATCCGCATCGACCCGGAGCAGGCCCGCGCGGTCGTCCTGAAACTGGCCAAGATTCTGCGCAAGCTTCTGCGCAAGCACGACAACTTCAGTCCGCTGCGCGAGGAGCTGGCCTTCATCGAGGATTACCTGTCGATCGAGATGGTGCGGTTCGGCGACAGCCTGCGCTTTGTCCGTGACGTCGACCCGGCCACGCTGGACCTGCTGGTGCCCAGCATGCTGTTGCAGCCGCTCGTGGAAAACAGCCTCAAACACGGTTTGAGCGGCAAGGTGAATGGCGGTATGATTCGAATTCGCAGCCATTTGGAGGGCGGTCGTCTCCATCTGGTGGTCGAGGACGACGGCGTCGGCATTCCGGAGTCCGAGATGGCGAAGCTGTTTGAGCAGGGAATCGGGATCAGCAACGTGAATGAACGGCTCAAAGTTATCTTCGGCAACGATTACCGGATGTGGATCGACAGCAAGCCTGGGGAAGGAACCCGGACCGGCATCGAAATTCCTCTCTTGCACTCGAGCGTGGCTGCGGTCTCTTGACATCTGTCAATACGCCAAGGAGTGTCCTGCTTGAGCAACGCCGACTTCCCCCTGCTCGGATACGGTCTGAACCGTATGCCGCGCACGGTCGCCGACCGGACGCGACGAATCTATGATCGGCTCGCCTTCGTCTACCCGCTGTCGACCCACCTGTTCCACTCCCGCGCCCACCGCTGCGCGGTGGAGCAGGCCGGCCTCTCCGACGGCATGTCGATCCTCGAGGTGGCCACCGGCTCGGGCGAAATGTTTCGCCGCCTGGTGAGCTTGAATCCGAGCGGCCGGACTCTGGGTTTGGACCTGTCGCCGGCGATGGCCGCCAAGACGCTCCGGCGGGCCCGACGGGCCTTCCCCGGCGCCAAGGCCCAGTGTCACGCCGTCGACGCCCGCCGCATGCCCTTCCCGGACGGCTGTTTCGACGCACTGGTTTGCTGCTATCTCTTCGAGCTGCTGACCCTGGAGGACATCGAGTGCACGCTGGGGGAGTTCCACCGGGTCCTGCGCCGAGAAGGCACGCTCGCCCTGGTGCTGATCGGGCGGGACGGCGCTCTGTTTGACCGTCTCTACCGCCTGCTCGGCCGGCTGGCGCCCGCCATGTGGGGACGCCAGCTCGACGGCACTCTTTCCCACCTCATCCTGGCCCGCGGGTTCCGGATCGAGCGGGAGCGCCAGGTGCGCCAGAGCGGCTATCCCTCGCGCGTCATCATCGCCCGCAAGTGAGCCCGGCGCCGGCGGCAGGATATAATAACAGGCAATCCAACCGAAGGAGTCCGTCATGGAAACGAACCGTCGGAAGTTTCTTGCTTCCCTGGCCGCGGCGCCGATGTTCGTACCCCGAAAGGCTTGGGGCGCCAACGACCGTCTGACTTACGGCGTCATCGCCACAGGCGGCCGCGGCCGCTATCTCAACCGCAAGTTTCAGGAGCTCGGCGCGCAGTGCGTGGCGCTGTGCGACGTCTACGAGCCGTACCTGGAGCTTGCCAAAAAGGATTCACCGCAGGCCAAAACTTACGTCGACTATCACGACCTGCTCGCCCAGCCGGGCATCGACGCCGTCATCCTCGCCGGGCCGGACCATCATCACTGCCCGATGCTGCTCGCGGCACTCAAGGCCCGCAAGGACGTCTATGCCGAAAAGCCGCTCTCCTATTCGCTTCAGGAGAGCCGGATCATGGTCGAGGCCGTCCGCGCCAGCGACCGCATCGTGCAGATCGGCATGCAGCGGCGCAGCGCTCCCGTCATCCATCACGCCAAGAAGCTCATCGACGAAGGCGTGCTGGGACGGATCACCCTGGTCAAGCCGCAATGGCACTGGAACACTTCGGCTCCTCTGGACAACTCCCCGCTGCCGGGCAAGCTGGACTGGGACCGCTTCCTCGGCCCGGCGCCGAAGCGCGCCCTCGAGCCGATGCGGTTCCGCCGATGGCGCGTCTTCAAGGACTACGCCGGCGGCAACATGACCGACCAGGGAACGCATCTCATGGACGTCGTGCAGTGGTTCACCAACTCGGGCCCGCCGATTTCGGCCGTCTGCCAGGGTTTCGTCGCCAAGATGGAGGGCGCCGAGCATCCCGACGTCTTCTCCGCCGTCTTTGAATACAAGAACTTCATCGCCACCTGGACCCTCGACTACTGCAACGCCTACCAGAACGGCTGGTCGATCACCTTCATGGGCGATCAGGGCACGATGCTGCTCGACGAGGAGGGCTTCAAGGTCTGGGCCGAGCCGTGGCACAAGAATCCGGAGCCCATTTTCGTCGCCCGGGCTCCGGTGCCGATCGAGGCTCACATCCAGAACTTCTTCGACTGCATCCGCACGCGCAAGCAGCCGACCTGCACGGTAGAGATCGCCGCCGACGCCGTCGCCGGCCCGCATCTGGCCAACATCGCGCTTTTCGAGGGCCGCAAGGTGAAGCTGGCCGAAGTGCTTCCCACCTAGACCTGCTATCGGCGGGGGCGGTCGGCAAGGGCCGCCCCCTCGCGGGTCGAATCACCCCCGGGCGGGGCTTTCGCGGCCGGCTCAGATCCGGCCGAACTTGGCGACCGCTTCCTTGATGGACCGGAACTTCTCGATGAACGGATACATGCTGTGCTCGGTGTGATCGAGCTCTTGCGCGCGTTTGAGCACCTCGGCGGCCCGCTCGCGCGGCACGACGACGACCCCATCCTCATCCGCCACGATGATGTCGTTCGGCCGGACTTCCACGCCGGCGCACCGGACCGGAATGTTCATGCCCGCGAACCGGTAATGGTTGATCGAGGTCGAGGGCACGATGCCGCGGCTGTAGACGGGAAACTGAATCCGGCGCATCTGCGGCGTATCGCGAATGGAGGCGTCGACGACGGCGCCGGCCAGGCCCCGATACTTCATCGCCGTGGCCATCAAGCCGCCGACGCCGGCGAAATCCAGCCCGTCCTCGAGCACGATCACGTAGACCGAGCCGGGCGGCGCCGCATCGATCGCATCCAGCATGCCCTGGGAAGCCGGCGGACCTTCCTTGTGCTCCTCCTTTTTGAGCAGGACGGTCACGGCAGGTCCGGCGAATTTGGTGGGAAACAGCGGCCGCATATCGTGCGACATGTGCGCCCGCTGGCCGTAAAGCTGCTCCATGGCGTCGGCGACCGACGCCACCTCCACCAGCTTGAAGCCTTCGATGATCGGGTCGGCGGAAGCTCGCTGCTGGGTGAGCACCCAGGCCAGCACGCCGACGATGAGGACGACAACAACGCTCGCAGCCAGTTTTCGTTTCATAGGTAACGATTCTACCTGCTTTCACTGCGCCGGCCGCCGGGCTCATTCCACCGGCGTCTGTTTCAGCCAGCGCTCGAAAAACTCCCGCCAGGCCGGATCGATCGCCGGGCCGTTCGGCTTGTGGCCGTCGGTGGTGAGCACGAACTGGATGCGCTCGGGGATGCCGAGCAGCGTGTACACCTCCTTGGCGCGGTTGAAATAGCCCCAGCTTTGCCGGTCGTCGGAATCTCCGCCGCAGTCCTCGCAGTCGCCGCGGCCGCCGATCAGCAGGAACGCGCGCGGCGCCGCCAGAGCCATCAGCTCGTGATGATCGTGCTCGAAGCCGGGCCGCGCCGGATCGGGGTTCAACATGCTGAGCACGGTGCGCTGCGGGGTGGGGATCTTGGGGAAAGGCCGCAGCCAGTCCAGATACCAGGGATCGAACCAGTTCGTTCCGCCGTTGACCGCGATGTGGGGATCGAGCGCCACCGTGGCCTTGATCTCGGGCGCGAAGGCGGCGACGTAGACCGCGGCTTTGGCGCCGAGCGAAAAGCCGATGAAGCCCACGCGCCTCGGGTCCACCTCCTGGCGACTCTTCAGATACTGGAACTCGCGCCGCGCATCGTGGACCATCTTGGCGATCGGCAACCAGTGGCCGAAGCGCTCGTAAAGCTTCTCGGGCGCCCCCTGTCGCGCCGTGGTTCCGTCGCGATAGTTGCGAATGAAGGACCAGCCGGTCAGAACGACGTAGCCCCGCTCGGCGAGCCAGGCGCCCCAGTATTGCTCCGGGGCGGTGTAGTCTGGCGTGGAGGAGGTCCAGGCGATCACCGCCGGGAACGGACCGGGACCCTGCCCGCGCGGCAGCAGCAACAGGTGCGGCTGATAGAAATCTTTCTCGATCGGCAGTTCGAGATGAATCCGGGTGTAGCCCGGGCGCAGCTCGGTGCTCAGGATCCGCACCCGGCGAATGTCGCCGAACCAGCGCTTGTCGGCGCCCTCGGGCTCGAGCTTGCCAAGCAGGGTGCGCCAGTAGCGCAGAATCCGGGGGCGCCGCCGCCGGTACCAGTCTTCGGGCGACCGCAGCCCTTCCACCAGCGAAGGGATGAGCTCCCGCTCGGCGCCCGGCTCCGGCGCCGGGCTGCGTTTGTTGGTGACCCGGTGCTGGTTCAGGCGAAGCGCGTCCTCTGCGGCTTGAGGCGCGCCCGCCGCCAGCCATGCCGCGAGCAGCCAGACCGCCATCGGCCCCTACCGCTTGAGAGCCGCACGGCCGGCAAAGCGGGCGTTCGGGCCGAGCTGCTCCTCGATGCGCAGCAACTGGTTGTACTTGGCGATCCGGTCGGTCCGGCTGAGCGAGCCGGTCTTGATCTGTCCGGCTTGCGAGGCCACCACGAAGTCGGCGATAAAGGCGTCCTCGGTTTCGCCCGAGCGGTGCGAAACCACCGCCGTGTAGCCGGCCCGGGCCGCCATCTCAATCGCCTCGAACGTCTCCGTCACGGTGCCGATCTGGTTCAGCTTGATCAGGATGGAATTGGCTACGCCTTCCCGGATGCCGCGCCCGAGCCGAGCCGTGTTGGTGACAAAAAGATCATCGCCGACGAGCTGAATCTTGGCGCCGAGCGCTTCGGTGAGCAGCTTCCAACCCGCCCAGTCGTCCTCGGCCATACCGTCCTCGAGTGAAACGATCGGGTATTGGCGCACCCAGTCGGCCCAGAATTCGACAAGCTGCTCGGACGTCCGCACGCTGCCGTCGGACTTCTTGAACACATAGCGATTCTGTTCGGCATCGTAGAACTCGCTTGCCGCCGGGTCGAGCGCGAGGCCGATCTCCTCGCCCGCTTTGTAGCCGGCCTTCTCGATCGCCTCGAGGATCACCTCGAGCGCCTCCTCGTTGGATTTCAGGCTCGGGGCGAAGCCGCCTTCATCGCCCACCGCCGTTGAATAGCCGCGCTTCTTGAGCACCCCTTTGAGCGTGTGGAAGACTTCGGCGCCCATGCGCAACGCCTCGGCGAAGCTCGGCGCGCCGTAGGGCATGATCATGAACTCCTGCGGATCGACAGAGTTGTCGGCATGCGCG
>Ga0197142_1004732_pt1 | contig 10892 bp, 12 predicted proteins | sample GBS60_MetaG_FD_148614 | JGI IMG/M metagenome (GOLD analysis project Ga0197142, IMG submission 148614) | Sediment microbial communities from Great Boiling Springs, Gerlach, Nevada, United States - GBS 60_MetaG | ecosystem: Environmental > Aquatic > Thermal springs > Hot (42-90C) > Sediment... | reverse complement strand
TCTGTAAGAAAACCAGGTGATCCCTTAGGTACACGCGTAGAAATCAAAAACCTAAACTCTTTTAAAGCTGTACGAAATGCTATTGATTACGAAATAGAACGCCAAATCTCTGTATTAGAATCTGGTGGTAAAATCATTCAGTCGACAGTACTATGGGATGCAGACAAAAAAGAAACAAGATTAATGCGAACAAAAGAAGATGCAGAAGATTATCGATATTTTCCTGATCCAGATTTGCCAGTTTTCGAAATAAGCCCCAAATTTGTAGAAGATATAAAAAATAGAATGCCCGAACTTCCCAATCAAAAACGAGATCGCTTTATTAAAGAATATGGTTTACCAGAATACGATGCAACAGTATTATCGCGAGAAATAGAAATTGCTTCTTACTTCGAAGAAACAGTCAAATATTGTGGAGATCCCAAAAAATCTTCTAACTGGGTAAAAGACGAAGTATTAGGCATTGTTAATAAAAAAGATATACCTATTACAAAATTTGAATGTACTCCCAAAAGACTTGGAACAATCATCAAATTGTTAAACGAAGGAAAGATAACACAACGTATTGCAAAACAAGTCTTTGAACATGTTTACGAAGAAAACTTAGATCCAGAAGTAATCATCGAAAAATATGGATATAAACCTTTGGATACATCGAACCTTAAACAAATTGTAGATAAAGTTTTCGAACAATATCCAGAACAAGTCCAACAAATCTTAAACGGTAAAGATAAAGTAAAAGGGTTTCTCGTTGGACAAATCATGAAAGAAACAAAAGGACAAGCACCACCACAAGAGGTAAATCAACTAATCGAAGAAAAATTGAATGCTCTAAGAAAATAAAACGTTTAATTATTTACATGAGCAAATTTTTATTGGGAATTCCTGTCTATAATGAGGAAGAAAATATTTTACCTTTTTTTGAGCAATTATTTAGTGGATTACCCGAAAAAATCCATCATATTATCGTAATAAATGATGGTTCCACAGATAACTCGAAAAATCTTTTAGATAACATAAAAAATAACCCAAAAATAGAAGTGATACATCGTTACCCGAACCAAGGTTATGGAGCAAGTATGATTTTTTTGTTAGACTATGCTAGAAAAAATCATTTTGATTTTTTAATTACCATGGATTGTGATAAACAACACCGAGTAGAGGACATTCAACGATTTGTAGAAGAAGATTTTAACATCGATGTGGTCTCTGGTTCGCGTTATTTACCAGATTCTCCTATATGTGGCATTTCGCCTCCTCAAGAAAGAGTAAAAATCAACCAAAAGATTACCCATAAATTAAACAAAAGTTATCGATGGCAACTAACCGATGCTTTTTGTGGGTTTAAACGATATAAAATAAAAAAGATCAACCCTTCTTTACTCGAAGAAAAAGGGTATGCATTCCCATTAGAATTTTGGGCATATTGTTATTACAATCAACTATCGATAAAAGAAATACCTGTTGCCAGAGTTTACATTACCGATGATCGCAGTTTTGGAGAAAATTTAGACAAACACAGAATTCGTTATAGATATTATTTAAATGTTTTTAAAAAATCGAATCAGAAGTTTGCAAAAAAAATCGTCACAAAAACATTATAAAAAAAATATTCCTATGAGTTTAGAATTTCCCTTTAAAGAAAATTACATCTATCTAAACTTTTGTGGTGTTGCCCCTTTTTATAATCCAGCAAGAATCAAAAAAGAAGAATTCGAAAGAAAACATTCTTCGATGGGAGCTATGGTATTCTTGGAATACCCCAATATCTTAGATAAATTCCACGAAACTGTGGCAAAACTACTCAAAACCAAAAAAGAAAATATTTCTTTCGTTAAAAATACAGCAGAAGGTTTATCCATCATTGCAAATGGCTATCCTTTTGAATCTCCCAAAGACGAAATCATTAGCTTTGTTCATGAATATCCTTCGAATCATTATCCTTGGAAACTCCAAGAATTAAAAAAACGAGCAACCTTAAAACTGATTCCCAACAATAAAAACGTTTTGCTCAACTATCAAGAAATTCCGGAAAACTATGTTTATGGTTTTAACTTAGAAGATATAGAAAAACTGACAACACCATATACAAAAATCATTTCAATTAGCCATGTACAATTTACTTCTGGTTTTGCAGCAAACCTTAAAGTGTTAGGTGAATTTTGTAAGCAAAAGAACATCGACTTAATAATCGATGCAGCACAAAGCTTAGGTTCCTTGCCTATTTATCCCGAAGAATACAACATTTCTGCCATTGCATCGTCTGGATGGAAATGGCTTCTTGGTCCTATTGGGAGTGGTATTCTCTATACATCCGAGGCCTTTCGTAATAAAATTGATTTTTCTATGGTAGGTGCAGATTTAATGATTCAAGGAATGGATTATTTGGATCATCGTTGGCAACCATATCTCGATGGAAGAAAATTCGAATACAGCACAATGCCCTTAGGAGATGCAATTGCCCTTACAGAATGTATCAAAGGACTAATTTTAAAACATCAGGTAGAAAATATCTTTAAACATATTCAAGAATTGCATAAAACATTTAAGGCAATCTGTAAACCTTCAAATAAAATAAAATTTTTAGAATTTCCCGAAGAAAATCAATCGGGCATTTTATCGATAATCACAGAAAATCCACAAAAAATATCTTCAATATTACGCGAAAAAAACATTATTTGTACAGTCAGAGGAAATTATTTAAGAATAGCACCTCATATAATGATTACCCAAGAAGAAATTGCCCAAGTAGCAGAGATAATAAATAAATTATCATAATTATTTTATGATAATCTTAATAATTTTTTGGTTTTCGTAATCTGGCAGTGTCCCATAAATCTTCCAGTAATACATCAAAGACTCTTTATCTTTTGTTTTTCTATTTGCTATTTCTGTTTTTAAAATATTATTTCTTCTTTTTAGTTCTTTATTCTGTAATTCTAGTAAATATATTTGTCGCTGTAATACAATAGATTCCACTTTTTTTTTAAATATAAAAATAAATAGCAAAAAGATTATTATAAAAATTAAATAAATATTTATTAAATTTTTTATGCTTTGCATTGCACTACTCTTATTTTTGCCGAATGAGAAGCTGGGTTAATATTTAACTCATCTTCTTGTGGTGTCAAAGGCTTTTTTGTCAATAGAACAAATCCTTGATTTTTTAAATCCTTAAATGCATTTTTTATTAATCTATCTTCGAGGGAATGGAAGCTTATAAAAACAGCAATTCCGTCAGGATTCAGTATTTCCTTTAAATCTTGCAAAAGAAGTTTTAACTCTTGCAGTTCTTGATTTATATAAATACGAAATGCTTGAAAGGTTTTCTGTACAACTTTTTCGTTTATATGCTTTTTGAGTTTTTTGAAATAAACCTGTATTATAATTTCTTTTAAATCAATTGCACTTTTTATGGGTCTACGTCTAACAATTTCTTTTGCAATAAAGCGCGAAAATCGTTCCTCACCATATTGATAGATTATATCAGCTAATTCTTTTTCTGGATAATTATTAATTATATCTAAAATATTATAACTTGCTTCGTCTAACCTCATATCTAAATTTGATTGATTAATAGAAAATCCCCAATCTTCTTTTAGGTGATACATAGAAATCCCTAAATCACAAACTAAAAAATCTGCTTTTAAGTTTAATTTTTGTAAAATATTTTTTATGTTTGAAAAACGTTTGTTAACAATATAAAAACCTCGTCCAAAAAATAAACTAACATCAATATCATCGAAAATATTTTGATTCAGCACAATAGGACGAATACCTTCGTGATTAAAAAAGTCCAATGTTTTATGAATCATTCGAATATCGCGATCAAAGGCTATAAAAGTACCATCGTTTAAAGAACTGTACAATAAATAAGAGTGCCCTCCACCACCTAATGTAGCATCCACTACAACCGATTTTTTACGAACTAAATAGAAAAAATCTATCACCTCTCTATACATAACTGGGAAGTGAAAAAACTTTCTTTTTATTTCTTCGATACTAACATTGCGAATATTCATATTTTAATATATTTTTATAATTTTCTTTAAATATTTCGTATTTTACTCTTTTTAAAGGAGAATTTTTTAAATTCTCCCATTCCTTTTCTTCGGGTAGTTGATAGATTATTTTTTTTATCTCTTCTCGCAGCAAAAAATTAGATTCTTTCGCTGTTTTTTTGCTAAGGTTTTTCCTTCGGTTAAAGGGACAGACTTCTTGACAAATATCACAACCAAAAACCCAACCGTTGATTTTCTTTATATATTTTTCTGGAATAGGTACTTTACTTTCTATAGTTAAATAAGATATACATCTTTCGACTATTAGTTTATATGGTTCTAGTGCTTTTGTAGGACAATGTTCAATACAGAGCCTACAACCCTTACAATGATCGGTGATTTGTTTCGATTCCCAATTCGAAGGAATTTCGTAATCGGTAAAAATACAACTAAGAAAAAAATACGAACCAATTTCTGGGTTTATAATATTTGTATTTTTTCCCTGCCAACCTAATCCAGCATATTTTGCTAACAATTTTTCTGGAACTGGTGCAGAATCTACTGTAGAGCGAATATGAATATCTTTATAATATAACTTTATAAATTTTTCTAATTGTTTTAACTTTTTTTTAAGCACATTATGGTAGTCTTTACCTATTGCATATCGAGAAATTTTAATTTGCTGATTTTTAACTATATCTTCATATTGAATGTCTCTATAATAATGCCCTAACACAATAACAGATTTAGAACTCGGAAGTATATTTTGTGGGTTTAATCGAATTTCTTGATAATTCGAAAACCATTGCATATTAGCATATTGTTTTTTTTCAATAAAATTTTTTAGATAATCGTAATCTTCTTTTTGCAATTTTGGTATAGTAATTCCAAAAAGCTCAAAACCTAATTCTCGGGAATATTCTTGGATCTTAAAAAGAATCGCTTTATCAAAAATCTTTTGTGGATAACTCATTTAGATTTTTCTGAATAATCTCTCGCAGTTCTTTATCTAAAACCTTTTTATGACAATACTTTAATAACTCTATACCTTTTTTTCGTAGTTGTTCTTCTTCTTGGTAAAATTTTAAATCGTTATAAATATTTGCTTCTTGTAATAACAAAATACCTAATATTGCAATTCGTTCGTAAAGCAGCTCGTTGTTGAGGGAAAGTAAAGAAAGCAATGAGTTAAGATTCATCTTTAACAAAATTTCTTTGGGATAACCTAAAAATAAAGAATATGCCTTTTCTATTTCCATTAAAATTACCTCAGGGTCTTTTTCGGTTTTAAGTTTTAGTAATTTAGCTAAAAAAACAACGAATTGTTGAAGAATTCTGATAAAATAATCTTTATGGTAAAGCATCAATTAAAATAAATGGTTGTTGCCATAAAAGGCAACAACATTAATCACAAGCGATCTCTGCTTCTCCAGAGAGTTTAACGTCTCCATTTTCGGATGCAGCTTCTAAAGTCAATAGAATGGTTTTACTTTCGTCTATTTTCTTTTTTACTTTTCCTGTGCATATCAAGACTTCGCCAGGTCTAGTCATACCTTTAAATTTTACACCAAATTTTTTTATTTGATGCAGATGAAAGTTTTTTGTTAAAAGCTTTCCTACTTGAGCCATTACATACATTCCATGAGCAATGGTACCATCCAATCCCACTTTTTTAGCAAATTCTGGATCTGTATGGATTGGGTTAAAATCCCCCGAAGCACCAGCATATCGAACTAAATCCATGTGTTGAATTGGTCCTACTTTTATTGGTTCCAGTTGTTGATCGATTTGAAAATTTTCGTATTTTACGCGATTCATACTATAACTCCTTATTGTTTAGGTCTTAATATTATCCCCATTTCTGCGATAATGCAAGGTTCTCCTTTCTCGTCTTTAAAAGTGGTTCTAAATGTTACCACTTCCATTTTGCCTGTCTTTACATCTACTACCTCCCCTTCTGCTTTGATGGTCATCCCTGCATATACAGGTTTAAGGTAGGTATATTCTTCTTTCATGTGTAACAATCGATCAGTATCAATTCCCATTTTTCTCATATCTTCGAAGATTTCTGGATATCCCCAAAACTGAAAAGATGTTTGAAACGTTGGAGGTATTGGTATTCCTTCATATCCAGCTTTTTTTGCTTCTTCCTCACTAAAAAAAATTGGATTGGTTTCTCCAATTGCCATGCAGAATTCCCGAATTTTCCCCTTTTCCACTTGAATCGTATAGCTTTTTAGCTTTTGACCAATAATGTCTTTTGTTAATTGCATATTTAAAGAATTTTAAAATTGATTTATTAGTCAAGAAAAACAATTTTTATTAAGAAAAATTAAGGATGGATCAACACTTTATATTCCTGTGAATACAACTCAAAATTGTCCGTAAGATATATATAAGTTGCATATGCATCGGCAATAGCACAAGATGGTCCTAAAACCGTTACTACTCTGTTTTTCTGGATAATTTTATTATAATAAGGATTGAATATATGCAATTGGTAATAATTTCCTGATGTTGCTAAACAAATATTATGTAAATATAATTCTTGGGAAAATTGTTTCTGTAAAGGATCCGAACTAGACGATTCAAGTAGAATTCTCCATCCCTTAGGACTTTTTTTTGGAGGATCACCAACACATATTTCCCCACCAATTTCAATTAAAAACGACGGATAAGCATTATCTATTAGAAGTTTTTTGATTAAGTCCACTGCATATCCCTTCGCGATCGCATTAAAATCAAATTCTACAAATGGATAAGATTTTTTTATAATATTATGATCACGAAATGTCTCTACTGTAAATAAATTACAAATTTTATGATAATTTTCTTCGTTGGGTAAAGGCATTTGTTCTAAAAGTTTTCTTTTGAAAGGAAAAAAATATGCTTTTGTTTTTAAACAAATTTCTTGCGAAAGTAGAAAAACTTTTATTTCTTCTTGATCAAATAATACCAATTGATTTTTGTTTAGTTGTACAATTTTAGAATCATCTCTATACAAAGAAAATGTTTGATCAATTTTATTAAAAATATTGAATATTTCTTTTTCGATCGTTGATAAGTCTTTTTTTTGTGGTGCTTCTATTACAATTGTATAACTTGTACCAAAAACAATTCCACTTTTCTGCCAATAATTTAATTTTGAATTGCACGCGATAAATGGAAATAAAACTAAACAAAATAAAATAAATCGATTTATTATTGGCATTAAAAATTATCATTTAAACCTTTTTTCCCAATAGATACCTAACGCTTCTATTGAAATATACCAATCCAAAGTAAAAGAATATAACCACTTCGAAATTCCATTCAATAGATTATAACGATTGTCCGATAGTAATTTTTTTAAATTGACTAAACTTTTAAGATCAAACTTTACAACAGGATAAAAATTTATCCTAAGTCTTTGATTTTCTTTAAGCTGTAATTCTTTTTTGATTTGATCGAGTAAACCGACAAAATTGGTTAGATCATCGATTAATCCAGCTTCTTTAAAACGAAACGCAGAGTAAACACGACCTTCCGCAAAATGTTTTACTTGTTCAGTTAATTTACCCCTTCCTCTTGCTACTCTATCCAAAAAAATTTGATAAGCATCCATCGTAGTTTTTTGTAAAAGGTCTCTGGATTCTTTACTTAAAGGAGTGGATTCAGAAAAGATATCGGTTGTTTTATCGAACATCAGCTTACTTTTATTAATCTTGAATTTTTTGTATAGTTGATGAAAAACTGGACGTAATCTTAACACACCAATTGATCCCGTAATGGTTGAATGATAAGCATAAACTTTATTTCCTGCACAAGAAATATAATATCCACCAGATGCAGCCACATTCCCTTGTAAAATAAACACAGGTTTTTTTCTAGACAATTTTCTGATTTGTTGATACAACAATTCACTTGCATCACTCATTCCCCCAGGACTATTTATATACAAGAGAACAGCTTTTTCGGCAGAATCCATCACTTGTTGCAATATTTTAATGTATCCTTTCGCGTTAACAGTGCCAGATTTTGCTTGATCTTCTTCTTTTCCTTTTAAAATTATACCATCCATCACAACCAATGCAATAGGTACTGGTTTATTAACAAAAGGAAAGAGTTTATATTCTTTTTTTAAAATCATTTTTACGTATTCTTCGAAGGTGATCAATTTTATTTTGTTTTTTGGTTTTTCTTTGATTTCGTTTGTTTTAAGAATGGTATCCCCCTGACCTTGAACATTATGTTCAATCTGAGAAGAAATAAACGGTGACTTTTCTTCTATAATAAATTCAACGAATTGCACTTGATCCATCAATTGATGGATAAAACCTATTTCGAATAACTCTTGTGCAGTAACGATGGATTTATTCAAAAATAAATTCCATAACTTTTGAACATCGCTTTTTTCTAAACCAGAGGTCCTTAAAAATTGCTGATAGATTTCATTTCTTTTATCTTGAATCAATTCTAATATATTTTCTTTTGCTGGTGCAGAAATCTTGTTTTTTTCGTACATCTCTCCTGCACTTTTATATTTTCCTGCTGTAAATACATCGAACTGAACACCAACAGATTTAAAGAAATCTCCCAAATAGAATTGCTCAAAATGAGGAAGTACGGTAGTAAACTGAGTCCAATCTCCTGTGTATCGATAATCGCAAGAAGATGCTACCATTAGAGTTTTAATGCCTCCTTCTTCTAAATAAGAATAAACCAACTTACCACTCTTTCGAATTCTTTCTATTATAGAGATGATATCTTCGATTTGATTCCAGTCCAGTCCTTCTAATGAAGGAATTTCCAGTATAACCTTCTTTATTTTGTTTTCTTCTGCAATTTTATTCAATAAGATTAAAAATAAAAAATAATTACTTTCTTCTTTTTCGGAAATGAATTTTATGATACCTGTCTTCTCGAAATAAGTAAATTCTTCTGGGATTTTAATATGTACAACTTTATCACCAGAAAATAGATAATTTAATTTATAATATAAATAAAATATAAATCTAAATGGAAAAAGCAAAATATAAAATATAATTCTAATCATAATAAACCAAAAAAAATTAAAAAACCGTTCAATAAAGTATTATTTTAAAAAAAAAGAAATGATTTGACCATGATCACAACATAAATTTTTCATTATTTTAAGATAGAAATTAGGAGTTAAGCTATGAAACATATATTATCCATCACTGTTCGAAATAGACCCGGAGTTATGAGCCATGTTTCTGGTCTTTTTACAAGAAGAGGTTATAATATTGATAGCATTGCAGTAGGAGAAACAGAAAATCCCGAAGTTTCTGTTATCACAATTGTTATTATCGGAAATGAAGATACAGCGAATCAATTTCGAGGTCAATTATTAAAATTAGCCGATGTGATTGACGTCCGTATTCTTCCTTATTCTCAATCTATTATAAGAGAATTGATCTTGATTAGGGTTAAAGTAGAGCCCGAAAAACGAACAGAAATATTCGGAATCATAGAAGTCTTTAACGGAAAAATCCATGAATTACATAACAATACCATTTTAATAGAAGTTCAAGGTAATCCACGTCAAATAACTAGTTTGATGAATGTGTTAAAAGATTATGGTATTTTAGAAATTGCAAGAACTGGTCAAATTGCTTTGCCAATGTATACAGATTAAAATGAACAAAATTATCATCAGTTTTATCTAAAATACAAAAGGAGACTTAAAATGAAAAAGATTAGAACGTTCACAACAATACTAATGATTTCTGTTGCTAATTTTCTTTATGCAGAAACAATTGGTATAAAGTTAGGTTATATTGCTTTCGATTCTAATAATTGGAATTCAGATATATATAAACGTGTTTATCGAGATGAATTCGTTATAGGTAGCAACAATCAAATATCCTTAGGGACATACACACAACCTTTTAAAAGTGATACAAATTTCTTCTACCCCTTCGGTTTTTTCTATTCTTGGAATAAAAATTTCTTTCTAGAAGCTAATTTTTATCAATTTAAGAAAACTACCTTACGGGGGCAAGGTATTGGCTTAATCAATCCCAATATAAATTCGATTATTTTTCACGAAGTAGATCATGTTCGCGAAATGGCAAACCTAAAATTAGGAATTAATCTAATGAGTCAAGGACTAAACGATGGTATGTTCGATTTAATTCTACTCGTTGGTGGTTCTTTAACACACCATGGATATAGCAAAAATGCGATAGGATATTCTAATAGTGGATTAGCATTTTTTACGAATCAGAATGGTTCCTTTGATGCAAGAATCCTTAATCCTCTTATCGGTTTGGAGTTTGCAATCCCATTATATAGTTATTATAGACAAACATTTTTTTTCTATGGAAAATATGAATCTTATCCTGAACGATCCAATAAAATTAACTACATCTTAAATAACTTTATTGCCACAGGAAACAACATCAATATTAATTTAGAAAACATCGAAAGTGATTATAGTTTAGCGAAACAATATTACGAAGCTGGTTTTGGTTTTTATCTAGCAAGAGATTTTTTGATCAAACTTGCATACACAAAAGAAATTCATTTAGTTAAATATAAAAACTACAATGGATATACATTGAGTTTTAACACAAACATAACAAGTTTAAGCGATATTTACAATGTAGCAGAATTATTATCAGATAAGTTTTATGTATACAATGGAACAAACAAAGAACAAATCGAAGGGATCTACATAGGTTTCGAAAAGGCAATAATATTTTAGGAGTCAAAACCAATCAACCAAAGATTCTTTGGTTGATTACTCCTCTATTGTTGGATCATAATCGATAATACCTTGACGAGAACAATAGTATTTAAAATCGCAATCTTTACAAATATGACTGGGGGGCGGAGTTTCTACACGAAATTTCTGTTTTTTTATCTTTCCAACAATGCCATCAAAAT
>Ga0197142_1004730_pt1 | contig 10895 bp, 12 predicted proteins | sample GBS60_MetaG_FD_148614 | JGI IMG/M metagenome (GOLD analysis project Ga0197142, IMG submission 148614) | Sediment microbial communities from Great Boiling Springs, Gerlach, Nevada, United States - GBS 60_MetaG | ecosystem: Environmental > Aquatic > Thermal springs > Hot (42-90C) > Sediment... | reverse complement strand
CAAGTAAGAGAGTAGTCAAGTCCAAGTTCAATCCCCTTTTTTATTATTTCTGCCTTTGTTAAATAAATAAGCGGTGCTTGAATTTTAAACTTTATAGTACCTTCTACTGAAGCTTTTGTTGCAAGATTTGCCATATATTCAAAGGCTGAAAGATACTCAGGTCTACAGTCTGGATATCCTGAGTAATCAACAACATTAGCTCCAATAAAAATATATGGTGCTTGTAGTACTTCTGCCCAAGCAAGAGCAAAACTCAAGAATATAGTATTGCGAGCTGGAACATAGGTAACAGGAATTCCATCTTGAGTATCTTTAGGTATATCAATTTTTGATGTTAATGCGGAACCCCCAATTTTTCTTAAATCAAAGGAAACTATTAAATGTTCTTTTACTCCAACATGTTTTGCAACTTTTTTAGCTGACTCAAGCTCAACTGAATGCCTTTGTTTATAATCGAAAGATATAGCATAACATTCAAATCCTTCATTTTTTGCTAATGCAAGAGTAGTTGAAGAATCAATGCCTCCACTTAGAAGAACCACAGACTTTTTCATTTGTTTTCTCCAATCTTTGGTTCTGTACCTTTAATTAATCTTTTTATATTCGAAATATGTCTTAAATAGATAATAATTGTAAAGAGCCATGCAAAAATTAAAAACTCTCTTGGGTATCCTAAAATTATAACATTTAATGGAAGTAAGGCAAATGAAAAGAGCGCTCCTAAAGAGGAAATTTTACTGATTTTGACAGTAACTATCCAGATCAGCACAGTAATAAAGCCAACTAAGGGCATAGCACCTAAGAGAACTCCTAAAGATGTTGCGACTCCTTTACCTCCTTTAAATTTAAGAAAGGGTGTAAAACAATGTCCAAGTATAGCAAGTAATCCAACAATACCAATTAAAATTAAATTTTCACTGTATGGCGATACTTTTACTATTAAAACAGGGATGAAACCCTTTAGTATATCGAGTGTTAAAGTAATCAAAGCCTCTTTTTTACCAATAACTCTCATTACATTGGTTGCACCAATATTTCCACTGCCAACTGTTTTTAAATCAATGCCCTTTGCTTTACCAATGAGGTATCCCCATGGAATAGAACCGAAGACAAAGGCAAAAAGGCATAAAAGAAGGCTCATTTTATATTCCTCCAAAAATGAAAGATATATTGAATACCAGAAAATAAAGCTACAAAAGTTGCAATATAGATTAAAAGAAGTCCTATATCGTATAGATCAACTCCATATATTTCTTCTGCAATAAGAAGAAGTAAAATTGATATCATCTGAAGTACTGTTTTTGCTTTCCCGGCTGTTTCAGCAGGAATAACTACTCCACGGGATAAGGCATAAAAACGTAAGGTTGTAATGATAAATTCTCTTAAAATTATAACTGTTGACAACCATGCAGGAACTCTTGCTAAATCAACTAAAATGATAAGGGCTGAAATCACAAGAAGTTTATCTGCTATAGGGTCTAAAATAATACCTAATTTTGTTATTTGTTTGAATTTCCTTGCTAAGTAACCATCAAGAAAATCGGTTATTGAGGCAATCAAGAACAAGAATGCACCAAATTGAGGATTTGAAGGTGTTTCTATAATAAAAATTGGAATAATAAGTATGCGTATAATTGTTAATGTTGTGGGAAGATTAAAGGTTCGTATATTCATCTATAAATTTGTCCCAGAGTCCTTTGGCTTTTAAAATTATATCACAGACCTCTCTTACAGCTCCCTGTCCTGCTTTATTTTCAGTTATGTAGTCAACCCTTTTTTTTACTTCTTCATGAGCATCTGATGGAGCAAAGGATAATCCAACTCTGCTTAGGATTGATAAATCAATAATATCATCACCAATTGCAGCGATTTCATCTTTTTTTAAATTATATTTTTCAACTATTCCATTAAAAATTCTCAATTTTTCTCTTATCCCTTGATGAACTTCTGTAATTCCAAGTTCTTTCATTCTTCTTTGAAGCGCCCTTGATTTTCTTCCAGTGATAACAGCAATATTGATACCTATTTTATGAAGCATTACAAGTCCATGTCCGTCTTTTACATTAAAAATTTTTAGTTCGTTTTCTTCATCATCAAGAATAATGTCACCAGATGTTAATACTCCATCGACATCAAGAAGGAGAAATTTTATTTTTTTTGCTTTTTTAATTAACGAGTCTGAAGACTTATGGATAAAGCTTGTATTGGATTTGGTATATTTCTTTAGTATCCTATTTATTATTTCAGTTGTTGAAATTCCATCCATATATGGAAGGCTGTAGACTTCTTTTACAAGGTCTGCTCCTACAATTTCATTAACCTTCCAGTCTCCTCCTTTAACAAGAACATCGGGTTGAAGATATTTAATCACATTATACGGTGTCTCTTCATGAAAAAATGTTACAAAATTAACCATTTCCAGGGCGGAAAGCACTTCCGCCCTTTCATGTTCTTGATTAATTGGTCTTAGTGGTTTTATTTTTTTTACTGAAATATCAGAGTTTATAGCAACTATGAGAATATCACCAAGCTTTTTTGCTTCTTTTAAATAGCTTATATGCCCTGCATGGATTATATCAAAGCATCCATTTGTGAAAACAATTTTTTTTCCTTCTTTTTTTAATTTATCTATTTCTTTTTTTAGTTCTTCAGGTTTTAAAATTTTCCCCATAAATTTTCTCTAAAGCTTTCTTTAAAATTTCTTTGTCTGTTGAATAGGTTATTTTTTTTATAGCCTCCTCAGGGCTAAACCATTCTGCAGAGTCAATTTCCCATTGAGGAACTATTTGTCCATTAGTGTATTCGACAAGAAAGTATTTTACGGTTTTAAAATATTTTTCTCCATTTAAAACAAACCAGTAAGATGTTTCTCCAATTTCATCAATTATTTTACCCTCTATACCTGTTTCTTCTTTTATCTCTCTTAGTGCTGTTTCCTTGGGTTCTTCTCCCTTTTCTATCAATCCCTTTGGTAAAGCCCATACTTTACTATCCTTAGTAGAAATAAGAAGTATTTTTAAATTACCATTTTCAAATTTATAAACAACTCCTCCAGCAGAAGAGACTCTTTTCATTAAGGCATCCTTCCTGGATTTAAAAGTCTTAAAATATCATTGTAAAAGGCAAGCATCATTAATGCTAATAGAAAGGCTATTCCGATTTTTTGAGAAACTACAATGAATCTTTCACTGAGAGGTTTTCTCCTTACTGCTTCAATCAAGAAAAAAAATATATGACCACCATCTAAAACAGGAATTGGTAATAGATTAAGAATTCCAAGATTTATACTAATTATTGCAGCAAAACTTAAGAAACTTATTAATCCCTGTTCAGCTGTTTTGCCAGCAGCCTGAAAAATGAGTATAGGACCTCCTATAACTTCTGTGGATACAACTCTTTGAAAGATTTTTACAATCGTAAGATAGGTAAGCTCCACAATCTCATAACATTTTTGAATAGATTTATTTAAGGCAGAGAAATAATCTTCCTTTTTAACAAAAACTGCTCTTTCATCGGGTTTTATTCCTATTTGTCCAACAACTATTTTTTCTCCAAAAAGATTTTTAGATTCCTTTGCTTGAGGAGTTATTTGAATCGGAAAAATCTCATTATTTCGTTGAATTTTAAAGGTCAGATTTTTATTGGGATTTTGTTGGATAAACTGTGCCATATCAAACCAATCTGTAATTTTTTTTCCTTCTATTTCGACTATTGTATCTCCGCTTTTTAGTCCAGCTTTATAAGCAGGAGAATCTTCCATAACTTCACCAATTACTGGTTTAAGAACAGGGACACCTATTACAAATATAATCCAGAAAAGAAAAATAGCACTTATTATATTAAAAAGAGGTCCTGCAAACACAATGAAAATCTTTTTATAAACAGGTTGATGTTTAAAGGATTTTTTTTCATCGATTATTTCATCTCCCGATTCTTCACCATACATTTTTACATATCCACCAAGTGGAATAGAACTTATAAGATATTCTGTTTCCCCGATTCTTTTTCCGATTACTTTAGGTCCGAAGCCAATGGAGAATTTTAGTACTCTTACTCCACTTAGTTTTGCAGCCAAGAAATGACCAAGTTCATGAATAAATATTAAAAAACCGAAGAGAATGACTGCATAAATAATGTTCATTTTTTTATTTCCTCCAATGCTTTTTTTCTTGCCCAGCTGTCAGCTTCAAGAACTTCCTCTATACTCTTGGGATAAAAAACTTTGTGGTCATCCATAACTTTTTTAATTACTTTGTATATATCATTAAATTTTAACTGTCCTGAAATAAAAGCTTCAACAGCAATTTCATCTGAGGCATTCAAAACAGCTGGCATACTTCCTCCCAGCTTTGCTGCATCATAGGCAAGACTAAGGCATGGAAACACCTCTGTGTCTGGAAGTTCAAAATTTAATTCTTTTAGGTCTGCCCAGTTTATTGAAGGAATTATATCTGGAAGTCTTTGAGGAAGTGAAAGTGCCAGTGCAATGGGTGCTTTCATATCAGGATTACTCATCTGAGCAAGATAGGTTCCATCAATAAATTCAACTAAGCAGTGGATTATGCTTTGTGGATGAATTAATACTCCTATTTTTTCAACAGGCATATTAAAAAGATAATGAGCCTCAATCACTTCAAATCCCTTGTTCATAAGGGTTGCTGAATCTATGGTAATTCTTTTTCCCATTTTCCATTTGGGATGATTTAAAGCTTGTTGAGGAGTCACATTTTCTATTTCATGTATTTTTTTACCCCTAAAGGGCCCTCCAGAAGCTGTTAACCATATTTGTTTTATATAGAGGTTATTACATCCATTTATGCACTGGAAAACAGCACTATGTTCACTATCTACAGGAATTATTTTAGCTCCACTTTTTTCAGCTTCTTTTATTAATAAATTTCCAGCCATTACAAGACTTTCCTTATTTGCAAGTCCTACAGTTTTGCCAGACTTTATAGCTTCATAAGTAGGAAGAAGCCCTTTAGCACCAACAATTGCAGACAGAATAATATCTGCTTCTTTAAGTTTTGCAATTTCACAAATTCCTTTAATTCCTCTAAGTATTTCTACTGATTTTATCTCTTTATTTAACATTTCAAAGGCTTTTTCATCATATACTGCTACATATTCAGGTTTAAATTCTTCAATCTGTTCTTTAAGAATATTAATGCTACTTTTGGCAGCAATTCCTAAGACTTTAAATTTTTCAGGAAACTGCCTAATAACATCAAGAGCACTTTTTCCTATAGAACCTGTGCTACCTAATATTACAACTTTTTTCAATATTCCCTCCTAAATTAACTTCATATAAAAGTAAAGTAGAATCCCTGCAAAAAGCATACTATCTATTTTATCAAGCAATCCACCATGTTCTGAAAACAGTAAACTTGAATCTTTAACTCCTGCATCTCTTTTAAACATTGATTCTACAAGGTCTCCAAATATTGAAATTACGCCAATTAATAGACCAGCTATGATAAGCTTACTGAATGTTATTGACAACAAAAAATATCCCAAAATTAAAGATGATAATATTCCGCCAATAACTGAACCATAAGCGCCTGCCCAGGTTTTTTTAGGACTTACTTCAGGATAAAGTTTACGATTACCAAATCCCTTTCCAAGATAATAGGCAAAAGAGTCTGATGTCCATACAACAGTGTAAAGATAGATAATCCATTGCCATCCATCAATTCTTAAAAACCAATGAAAGGATAGTAATGTAGGGATATAAAGAATTCCTGTTAAAAGTGGTGATATTTCATAGAGGGAATTCTTAGGGTCTTTCTTAAAAATTAAACGAAGCGAGGTTATTACTACAAAGGCTAATCCATAATAATATAAAGCAAACTGATAATAAAAACAGTTAAGTAAAAAAAGGATTGAAGAAAATAAAACTCCAGTTAATATCAAGAAGTTGGAAGTTTTATACATTTTTAAAAATTCCCAAATACCTATTGAACATACTAAGGTAAGAAGTCCTAAAAAGAAGTAAGGTGGTAATTTTACAATTATAAAAATTAATAGAGGTAAAGCAATTAAGGCAACAATAATTCTTTTTTTATGCCCCTGTAAACTCACTTATTTTGCCAAATCTCCTTTGTCTTTTTTGAAAGTCAAAAATCGCTTCTGTAAACTCTTCTTCAGTAAAATCAGGCCAAAGAGTTTTTGTAAAATAAAACTCTGAATAGGCTGACTGCCATATCATAAAATTACTTAGTCTTTGTTCTCCCGATGTTCTTATTATAAGATCAGGATCAGGAGTGCCTGCAGTATCAAGCATGGATGTAAAAATGCTTTCATTAAGTTCATCAGGTTTTATTTTATTTTTCATTATTTTTTCTATTGTTCTTAAGATTTCGTCTCTGCCACTATAACTTATTGCAAAATGAGCAATGAGTTCAGAGCAATTCTCTGTTGCTTTTTCTGTTTCTTCAATTATCTTAAGGATTTGTTGAGGTATCATCTTTCTATTACCTATCATTTTGAATTTAATTCCTTCGGAAATAAATCTTGGAGTTTCCTTTTTTAAATGATTTTGAAGCAAATCCATAATTATCTCTACTTCTTTTTTTGGTCTTTGCCAGTTTTCTATTGAAAAGGCATAAAATGTAATCACACTGATATTTAATCTTTTTGCAGCTTGAATAATTTCCTTTACTTTTTCCACCCCTCTTTTATGTCCTTCATAACGAGGTAATCCTCTCATTTGTGCCCATCTTCCGTTTCCATCCATTATTATTCCAACATGCTTTATATATCTGCCCATTTTTAATATTTAAAAGAAAGGATATGAAGAATTGTTTCGAAAGGACTTTCTCCTTGAAGAAGTCTTTTTGGGTTAAAACCAAAAGGAGGTTTTACAAGAACAAATAATTTATCTGAAGAAATAGCATAATCAAGTATTTCTCCTGACATTTCCTCTGTAATAGCGGTTTCCTCAACACCTATTCCTGTCCATTGAAGAAGTTGAAGTTTTGAACTTCTGTACCCAAAAGTGGATAGATTAACAAGTCCTAATAAAGGTTTTTTTTCTATAACAATAACACCATTACTTAAAGGTTTTATTCTACTTTGAACCTTCCATTTTCCAAGACTCAACATTGAAATTCCAGTTTGCTTTTCATACTGTAATCCATATCCCATTGATTCCTGTGAGCGCCATATTGGAATCCCTTTATTATTATATACAGCAAGGTAACCATCGTCTTCCCATTTAAATATAATATCTCCTAAAAGATAAAAATCATATAGATTTGCTTTGACAGGAAGATCGAACAATTCATTTCTTTGATAGGTTGTTTTTTGTGGAGTTATATAAAAAATCTTTCCTTCAAAGCCAGATGAAGGAGAATATGCCTGTGCAATTAATTTTCCATCATAGACTCTTAAGAACAACTCATTAATTCTTGAAATTTCATAAAATCCATCGTTAATCCATTTGATTATCAATGAAATGATACGATCATCTTTTTTTATAGTTGTTACAATCTCATCTTTTCCATCTCTATCAATGTCACCTGTATCAAACCAGAGAATATCACCACTAATAGGTAATACATAATTACTCTTAAGTTTCAGATCTACATTTATAAGATAAAGGCTTATTTCACTGTCAGAGGCAATTAAAATCTGGTTTTGACTTATTCCATCAAAATTACCTACAGCGACTCTATTAATACTTCTTGAAAGTCTATAAGAAAGAAGAGTGTGTCCTTCAGGAACTATTAATGAAGCATATTTTTTTCTTAATTCATTCAGAGCTATTGAGGGAATTTCAATTTCTGAACGAGAAAAAAGTTTTTTATCTTTGATCCAGTAAAGTTCTTGAGATAATTTTAGATTTCCATTTTGTTTTGATTGATTTAGTATAAGTAAAAGGTCAACATTTTTTGCTTCGTTTAGAAGTTTCTCTGGGTCAGTCAGATTGATAGGAGCATCGATTATTTCGAATCTTTCGGTGCTTTTAAGGTCTCTGTAGTAGCCTTCTCCAACTGCCCATTCAGCATTTCCTTGAGCATATAAAACTCTTATTTTTGATTTGGGGATTTTGAATAAAATAGAATTCTTACTCTCAAAATCACTAATTTTCTCTATTACAATAGCTTTTGCAGAGTTTTCTTCAGTACTTAAAATTTCCGCTGTCCCTACTATCTTTTCTGATTTTCCAATAACCTGTCTTGTAACAGGATGAATTAATGGTATAGTTTCTTCAAAAAGAGTTATTCTTTGTCCTGGTTTTATGGAATCCTTTTTCCCTTTATCTAGTATTATATGCTCTTTTTCAATTTTTATTACCTTCCCTTTAACATCAGGGAAATAGGAAAGTATTTCTGCTTTTATAGGAAGAAATATTTCGGATGCAAAAGATTTATGAAATGGTATAAGAATAAAAATTAAGCATAAAAATAGTTTAATAAAGAAATGCATTTAAAAGTTTATAATAAAAGTGGAATTTAAGTCAAAATTTTTTATTTTTCAGTTAAACTTATGTGAATTTGAATTATGTGTTACCTTATCAGTTATATTAAAGATAATAAATCTCAAGGAGGTGTATGAAATTGACGGAAGAGAAAAAAAGTTGTCAATGTGAAGAAAGAGAACAAGTAAAAAGAGAGGTTGCTTTAAAGTTAAATTTAAACTCGATTAAGAAAAAAATTTTAGTCCTTTCAGGGAAAGGAGGCGTTGGTAAAAGTACTGTTTCAACAAATTTAGCAGCAGGCTTGTCAGCGAAAGGTTACAAGGTAGGATTATTAGATATTGATATTCACGGTCCAAATATTCCTAACATGTTCGGACTTGAGGGGCACGCACCAACAATAACTGATTTAGGAATAATGCCTTTGATTTATTCTGAAACATTGAAACTAATTTCAGTTGGATTTTTCCTTGAACAGAGGGATCAGGCAGTGGTTTGGAGAGGTCCTATTAAACACAGATTAATTGAAAATTTTTTAACCGATGTTCGCTGGGGTGAAATTGATTTTCTTGTTATAGATTCACCTCCAGGTACAGGAGATGAAATTATATCAATTGTTCAAATTTTAGATAAGGTTGATGGAGCAATAATTGTAGCTACTCCTCAAGATGTAGCATTAGCTGATGTAAGAAGAACTTTAAGATTTTGCAAAGATGCCTCGATTCCTGTGTTAGGAGTAGTTGAAAATATGAGCGGATTCATATGTCCTCATTGCGGAAATACTGTTGAAATATTCAAAACAGGAGGAGCAGAAAAGCTTGCAGAACAATATAAGGTTCCATTTTTAGGCAGGATTCCTATTGACCCTCAAATTGTATCAAATGGAGATGAGGGTAAGCCATTTATGCTATTTTATCCTGATAGTGCTCCAGCAAAGGCTTTTTCCAACATAATTAACAAAGTGATTGAAATATTATAGTTGTTTTACTATTCTGTGTTATAGTTAAAACAGATATGAAGTTTATACTGATTATTGTAATTAGTTTATTTTCTGCTGTTGTAATATTATTGATTTCAAATATGGAGAAAGAAAGTTCCATAAAAGTAAAAATTTCAACGGAGGGTTCAATATTCAAAGACGCCCAATATATTCAGAAGAAAGATAATCAGGTTAAACTTTTGCTTAATGCTAAAGAAACCATTATGAGTGAGGACGGTAAAATTATGAAATTGAAGGAAGTTAGCATATTCTTTCCAGAAAAGAATTTTACTGTTAATGCTATAAAGGGATATTACTATCCAGATAAAGGAGATTTTACGCTTATAGAAAATGTTGAAGGAATATCTAAGGATTTTAAAGTTATAGCTACAGAGGTTTTTTATAGCGGAAAAGACAAAACACTTTATTCGGAAAAACCTCTTCAGATTAGGGGAAAAAATTTCATAATAGATGGTAACAGTGGTAAAGCAACTTCTAATTTGATAGAATTAAAGAAAGGGGTGAACGCAATTGTCTATCCTAAAAAATAAGTTGATTATAATTTTCTTTATTATTCTTGCCTTTATTGGCTATGTTTTTGCAGAAGAAAAAAAAGACAATGTTCAACCAATTGTGATAACTTCTCAAACATTAATTAATGACAGTAAAGCAAGAACAGCAACCTTTGACGGTAATGTTGTTGCTAAGAAAGGTGAGGTTACTTTATATGCTAATAAAATGATAGTTTATTATGAAGAGGAACAAAAGGGTGGAAATATTAAAATGATTGAAGCAACAGGAAATGTAAGACTTACAAAGGGTGATAGAGTTATAACATCCCATAAAGCTACATATTTCCCAGAACCAGAGGAAAGAGTTATTTTCACAGGAGAACCAAGGGCAACAGAAGGTAAGAATCTTGTTACAGGTGAAAAAATTATATATTTTATGAAGGATGAGCGAGCATTGGTAGAAAAAAGCAGAGTCTATCTTAAAGAGAGAAAAACGGGTAAATGAGTTATATTTTAAAAATAGAAAAACTTAAAAAAAGTTTTGGTAAAAAAGAAGCAGTGAGAGGTATAAGTTTTTCTTTAAGGAATGGAGAGGTTGTTGGTTTATTAGGTCCAAATGGTGCTGGAAAGACAACGACATTTTATATGATAACAGGAATAATAAAACCAGACAGTGGAAGAATTTTTCTTGATGACAGGGATATTTCTTTAATGCCCATTTATGAGAGAGCAAAATTGGGATTAGGCTATCTTCCTCAAGAACCTTCCATATTCAGAAAATTGACTGTAAGAGATAATATAAAAGCAGTTCTTGAAATTAAGTATGAAAATGATAAAGAAGCATTATCTAAGATTGACGAGGAAGTGAATGAGATTCTCAAAGAATTTAATTTACAGGAGTTTGCTGACAGAGAAGGATATAAACTTTCAGGGGGCGAAAGAAGAAGAGCAGAAATTGCAAGAGCCATTGCCTTAAAGCCTATTT
>Ga0197142_1004729_pt1 | contig 10896 bp, 7 predicted proteins | sample GBS60_MetaG_FD_148614 | JGI IMG/M metagenome (GOLD analysis project Ga0197142, IMG submission 148614) | Sediment microbial communities from Great Boiling Springs, Gerlach, Nevada, United States - GBS 60_MetaG | ecosystem: Environmental > Aquatic > Thermal springs > Hot (42-90C) > Sediment... | reverse complement strand
GGTAATCCTGTTTCGATTGTGCTTCTTATGTTCAAAACGTCTGTCTCTATTGCTGAGATTCTTTCGTCAAGTTCTGCCATTAAAATCTCTATCTCGTCCACTGATGCTTTCGTTCCAAGTGTTTCATACAATATATTCGCATATTCTTCAAGTAAGTCTACTCTATTCAATACTACTTCCACATCATCTTTGCTTGCCTTCGTATCTATCTTTGCTTGCAAATCTTTCTGTGTATTTTCGATAGCCTTTCTGAGCAAGTAATCTGTATCGCCTATCTGTGCTGCAAGTCCAGAGAGTATTTCACTGAGTCCTGCTATATCTTCTTCTATTGTTGCTAACCTTTCTTCAAGTGCATCGACTTGTTCTCTATCTGCTTTGGCTGAGAGGTTGTCGTAAATGTTGACTATATCTTGGTCGTGCATGTCAAGTTTAAGTGCTAAGGATTCCATCAATGACAAGTCAATTAAACCAATGAACTCTTTAATCTCAGCAATCTCTTCTGAAAGCATTCCGAGAGTGTCGTAAATCTTTAGTATATCGCTATCGTGAATGTCAAGAGTTACCTTGATGTCATCAAGCATTGGTTGGAGTTCGTTAATAATCGCCATAACATTTTCCAAAACCGCGTCTAAGTCCTCTATTGATGCTTTGTTTTCGAGTACTTCGTATATCATATTTGTGTACTCTTCAAGAAGGTCAATACGATCCAATATACCACTGAGCGTCTCCTTATCGACATATCCTTCAAGCATTTCTTGAAGTTTTGTTATCTCTTCAGAAAGCATTCCAAGGGTGTCGTAAATCTTTAGTATATCGCTGTCGTGAATATCAAGAGCTACTTTCATATCGTCGAGTGCTGGTTGTAGCTCATCTATAAGAGCGTTGATGTTTTCCAACAACATATCTAAATCTTCTGTTGAAGCCTTTGTACCCAATACATCGTAGATCATATTTGTGTACTCTTCTAAAAGCTCGATCCTGTTTAATAATGAATCAAGGTCTACCTCCTGTGCAAAAGCGAAAATACCGAAAAGAACAACCGCAATAAGAATCCCCAGTTTCCTCATACATAATCCCTCCTTTTGAGAAGTGTGATAAAAAAGTTAAAACATCCGTGGTGTATTGACAAAATTATGCCAAATACTCACAAAAACAAAGATGATAATCTGAAACTCTTATAGAAACTAAACATACTCAAGGATATTATAACACCATTTTTGATAATTTTGTAAAGATTTATTTTATGATTTTCCACAGAAAAGATTAATTATCCGATGATAATAAGCAGAATCTAATGTTTTATAGCTTTTCGTTATTAATTTTCTTTAATTAAGGCACATATCATTATTCTCCTTGACATCTTTTGAAAAATATTATATCATATCTACGCCCTTGCTCAGTTGTGGGATATTACCCCTACTTGGCAAGAGGACATAAGACGGAGGTGTGAACGATGAACAAAGAGGACATCATTAAGGAATTTCAGATTCACGATTCGGACACTGGAAGCACTGCAGTGCAGATTGCTCTGCTTACAGCACGCATCAGACACTTAACAGAACATCTCAAAAGCCATCCAAAAGACTATCACTCAAGACGTGGTCTCATGAAGATGGTTGGACGCAGAAGAAAGATGCTCAAGTATGTTATGAAGAAAGACCCAGAACTTTACAAACAACTTCTCGAAAAGTTATCACTTAGGAAATAAAAAGTTCTTAAAAACCTTAATTTTCAAAGCTAATGCTAACACTGAGGGCGGGAGACCGCCCTTTAGTTTTGGATTTCTTTCAAAACGTAAAGTATGGTAGGGGTGAGAAAATTGGACTTGTTTAAGCTTGAGTCTTATGATTATTACTTACCTGAAGAACTTATAGCCCAACAACCAGTAGAACCAAGGGATAGTTCAAGATTAATGGCAATCGACAGAAGAAATGAAAAAATCAATCATAACATTTTTCGTGACATCATTAATTACCTGAATCCAGGTGATTTAATTGTCTTTAACACATCAAAAGTGATTCCTGCAAGGCTCTTTGGAAAGAAGATAACAGGTGGAAATGTTGAGTTGCTTCTTTTGGAAAGACTACAACCTGGTATATGGAAATGTCTCGTCAAACCCGGAAAAGCAGTAAAAGAAGGTACTGAGATTATTTTTGAATTGTTTGACAATAATGGCACAAAAATATCTTTGGCATCCGCAAAGTGTATTGGGAGAGCAGAAGAAGGTACGAGAATTATTGAATTCTCCTCAAAAAATGATAGCGAAATATTTACCTTTGGAAAAGTTCCACTTCCGCATTATATAAAGAATGAAAACGTTGATTTTCAACGTTATCAAACTGTATATGCCAAACACGAAGGTAGCGTTGCGGCACCAACAGCTGGATTACATTTTACCGAAGAGCTTCTCGAAAATATTAAGAAAAAAGGCGTTCAAACCGCTGAAGTCATTCTTCATGTTGGAATTGGTACGTTCCGACCGGTGAAAGTGGAAGACATAAGAGAACACAAAATGCATGAAGAGTACTATATCGTTCCTGAAGCGACTGTTGGACTAATTGACAAAGTAAAATCAAATGGTGGAAGAGTAATAGCCGTTGGAACAACGAGCGTCAGGACACTTGAGACAATAGCGAGACTTCCGAAGTTGAATTCATACTCTGGAAGAACGGATATATTCATCTATCCACCGTTTGAATTTAAGATAGTAGATGCTTTAATAACTAATTTTCATCTTCCCAAATCATCACTGTTAATGCTTGTAAGTGCATTTGCAGGGTACGGTTTAACAATGAAAGCTTACAAAATTGCCGTTGAAGAAAGATATAGATTCTTCTCATTCGGGGACGCTATGTTCATATTTTGAGTTAACAAAAAACTCACTCTTAACTGTAACATTGTCAATTCCCGAAATAGAGTATAATTATTTAAGAATTAATTCTTGAAAAATGGAGATGAAAAATTAAGAAATGAAGATACTTGGCATAGACCCAGGATATGGCATAGTTGGATACGGTATTGTAGAAAAAATCGGTAATAAAATAACGCATGTTACACACGGCGCAATGATTACTGGCAAAGAAGAACGTTTCGAAGACAGGTTAGATTACATATATTCCGAGATGATGAAGATCATAACTCAGTATTCCCCAGAGCTTATAGCCGTTGAAAGTCTGTACTTTTATAAAAACGCGAAAACAGCCATATACGTTGGTGAAGCTCGCGGGGTTATTTTGCTTGCAATAAAACATTCTAAAATTCCATACACTGAATTTACCCCACATCAAGTGAAACTTACCGTCACAGGTTATGGTAGAGCCGAGAAGAAACAAATACAAAGTGTCATGAAGATGCTCCTCAAACTCGATGAGATTCCAAAACCTGATGATGCTGCTGATGCACTTGCAGTTGCTTGGTGTGCAGCAGTGAGTTATACACAGCATATTAATGCATCTGATTCATTAGGTAAATTGGATAAGTTTTGAGAAAATAAATAAAATCTGTAATTATTCGGGGTGGACGTTATGTATCACGTCTTTGAAGTTTCAAAGGATTTAAAAGAGATATCGGAAAAAATTGGTATAAAAGCAGATGGAAAAATCAAGAAAGTAATATACGACAGAAAAAGAGAGTCTGTTTCTTTTGTTGTAGAAAATTTCGTTGGTGATACAAAGACTTTTTGCAAAACTCTCGAAGATTACATAGGTATCCACATTGATTTAATTTTGGAAAGTGCCGATAATATTGATAACCTTGATAATATCGAAAATCTCCAGAGTTTTGTATTAAGACAACTAAATGGTTCTGGTAAGTATATAGAAAAGATAGAAATAGACGGCAAAAAGCTTAAGATTTTTGCACTTGGCGAGTTTGGAAAAACTCACGTTATGGCAAAATTGAAAAAAATAAAGCACTCCTTACCATTCGAAGAATACATACTTGAGACTTTACATATCGATAACATTGAAAGTGAAAAAGATAAGTTAACACCTCTGCAGATTGCGTCAAAACCAAATACTGAAAATTCGGAGTTATTAAAGAATGAGAAGATTAATAGCGAAATAAGTCAGAGTAAAGAATCCAAAACTACTCTTACACAAGATGAGAAAGATTATTCGAAACCGCTACTTGGTTCTATGCATTCACCTTCAAACATGCCACCAGCTAAGAAGAAAGCAAAGATATTTGGGAAGGTCTTCAAAATTGACAAGGTGTCTAATGAGATAATGAACGTTTATATAACCGATAAAAAAGATTCTCTAATAGCCAAGATATTTAACTCAAAAGTCCAAGAGCTGGAAAAGACACTTTCTGTTGGAAACTGGTACGTTTTTACAGGCATGTTGACAACAGATAAGATGAATAATCTCTTTTTTAAAATGGATTCTGCAACGCAGATCCCATCTCTTGACAGAGTCGATAACGCTGTTGAGAAGAGAGTCGAACTACATGCACATACAAAGATGAGTGACCTTGATAGTGTTCTTGACATTGCAGACTATGTGAAAACAGCTAAGAGTTGGGGTTGGGAAGCGGTTGCTGTAACTGACCACGGTAATGTACAGAGCATTCCTGAATTATACGACCTTGCAAAATCGGCTGGAGTAAAGCCGATATACGGTTGTGAAATATACTTGGCTAATGATCCAAAGAAGATATTGATAAACGAAATCGAAGGGAATATTGAAGATGCAACTTTCGTTGTACTTGACCTCGAAACGACGGGTTTAAATCCGAGAATAGATGAGATAATGGAAATCGGAGCTATTAAGGCAAAAAAAGGTGAAGTTGTTGAAGAATTTCACACGTTCGTTAAACCTTCTAAGATAAAAGAAAAGAGTCTTGAAATTACTGGTATTACGGAGGATATGTTTAAAGATGCACCCGATATGGGTCAGGTTATTGATGCACTTGAAAAATTTCTTGAAGGTTGTGTCATAGTTGCACATAATGCCGATTTTGACGTCGGTTTTCTGAAAAACACATTCTCAAAATTTCAAAGGCATTTCAATCCCCCATATATAGATACCTTAAGACTTTCACAAGCACTATTAAGGGGAAAGCTTAAGTCTTTCTCACTCGATAAACTTGTTGACCATTTCGGAGTTGGAAAATTCCAGCACCATAGAGCACTCGATGATGCACGTGTAACCGAAAAGGTCTTTTGGAAACTCGTTGAACTATTGAAGAAAAAGTCGATAACGACGTTTGACAAGATAAACAAACTTGTTGAGAGCATAAACCCGCTCTCAAAACACCCACAGCACATAACAGTGCTTGTCCAGAATAGAACAGGATTAAAGAATCTATACAAATTAGTCTCTAAATCACACACGGAGACATTTTTTGTTGTACCACAAGTGTTGCGTTCTGATTTAGAAAAACGCAGGGAAGGACTACTCATAGGTTCAGGGTGTTCCAATTCTGAGATATTTGAAACAGCACTCAAAAAAGACAAATCAACGCTTAATGAAATGTTGAAGTTCTATGATTATATAGAGATAATGCCTCTTGACACGATTTCTTCTGAGGAATTCACCAAAGAAGAGGCAAAAGAAGCTTACAAGTTGCTGTACGAAGTTTCAAAAGAACTCAATATTCCAGCGGTAATGGTATCAAACGCCCATTTTCTTGACCCGGAAGATATAAAAGCCAGAAAAGTTCTCCTCGCACCTCAAAGCAATATCGAAGACGGCGAGGCAAATTACTACTTGCGCACAACAGACGAAATGCTCCAGGCAGCAATGGAGATATTTGAAGATGAAGAAATCGCAAAAGAAGTTGTTATTAAAAATCCGCAGAAGATTACTCAGTTTATTGAAGAAATAAAACCTTTAGAAAAAAAGTTACATCCTCCAAAGATTGAAGGTGCGGAAGAAAAACTCAGAACAATGGCTTACCAAAAAGCATATGAATTGTATGGTACTCCTTTACCGGAAATTGTTGAAAAGAGAGTTGAAAGAGAACTCAATAGCATAATTGGAAACGGATATGCTGTTCTTTACATGATAGCTCATTTAATTGTCAAAAAAGCTGGAGAAGATGGATATGTTGTCGGTTCAAGAGGTTCGGTTGGTTCATCACTCGTTGCACACCTTGTTGGAATAACCGAGGTCAACCCATTGCCAGCGCATTACAGATGTCCTGAATGCAAGTACTTTGAATTGCACGAGGAAGTTGGTTCTGGATACGATTTACCTGACAAACGTTGCCCAAAATGTGGTGCAAGGTTTGAAAAAGCTGGGCAAGACATTCCATTTGAGGTATTTATGGGATTTGAAGGTGATAAAGTACCCGATATTGACTTAAATTTCTCGGGTGAGTATCAAGAACGTGCACATAAATTCATAGAAGAACTATTCGGAAAATCTCACGTATTTCGCGCAGGAACCATAAGTACTATAGCAGATAGAAGTGCAATTGGATATGTTAGAGCTTATATGGAAGACAAAAATGGTAACGTTATTAATCCATTGAATACAGCCGAACAAGAAAGACTGGCAATGTACGTTAGTGGTGTAAAGAGGACCACCGGACAGCACCCCGGTGGATTAATGATTGTTCCAAATGATTACGATATACATGACTTCACACCGTACCAACATCCTGCGAACGATAAGAAATCTGGAGTTTTTACAACACATTTTGCATATGAATATATACATGATGACTTAATAAAACTCGACGCACTTGGACATGATGACCCCACGATGATTAGACTGCTTTACGAATATAGCGGTATTGACCCAATGACTATTCCTATGGACGATAAAGCAACGATTAGTATATTCTCTTCGCTAAAAGCTTTGGGAATTGATTCAAAAGAACTTGGTACAGATATTGGGACGATAGGTATTCCAGAATTTGGTACGGACTTTGTTATGGGCATGTTGAGAGATACAAAACCTAAGACCTTTGCTGAACTTGTAAGAATTTCAGGACTTTCACACGGTACAGATGTATGGTTGGGCAATGCGCAGATGCTTATAGAAAGAAAACTTGCCACTCTATCTGAAGTAATTTCATGTAGAGACGACATAATGATTTACCTCATACACAAAGGAGTCCCGCCATCAAATGCTTTTAAGATAATGGAAAATGTGCGAAAAGGTAAAGGGTTGAAAGATGAAGAAGTAAACATTATGAAAGAACACGGTGTTCCAGAATGGTTTATAGAATCTTGTAAAAAGATTAAATATCTATTCCCAAAAGCCCACGCTGTCGCTTATGTTAGTATGGCATTTAGAATCGCATATTTTAAAGTACACCATCCACTCCCATTTTACGCTGCATTCTTCTCAACTAAGGGTGATGAATTTGATGCTGAACTCGTATTGAGGGGTAAGGAAGCCATTAAAAGTAGACTAAATGAACTAAATAATAATCCGAAGAAAGATGTCAAAGAAAAGAACGAAGAAAAGGTCCTACAAGCAGCGCTCGAAATGATTTTGCGCGGTTACGGATTTAAAAAGCCAGATCTGAGAAGAAGCCATTATTCACGCTTTATAATCGACGGAAAAGACCTTATAATCCCATTCAACAAAATCCACGGAATAGGTGAGAATGTTGCAAGAAGCATCTTTGAACAGCGAGAAGCAAAGATGTTTACATCAATAGAAGACTTAATGACAAGGGCAAAAGTTACGAAAGCGCAGATTGAAGTTTTAAAAAGATTAGGTGTTCTTGATGGACTACCCGAAACAGACCAAGCATCACTGTTTGGAATAGTTTAAGTTTTAATTATATTTTGTAATCTCTTGTTCACTGAAGTTTATAAAAGTCATAAAATTAGCTTAGAAGCATGGTTTACAGTACGAACAATAGCATTCTTTAAATTTCGATTTCATTTTGAAATACGGAACAAAACAAAGAAGTATTGCAAAAAAATAGAAATATGTGTTATAATACACACTGAACAAAATATAATAAGTCCTAAGAATTTACAAAAACTGGAGGTGCATTAGATGTTAGCAGTTATTCTACTTATCGTACACACGATTATTGCAGCGGGGCTCATATGGATGGTATTACAGGAAATGAGTAAATTTGCAGAACTCGGTGGTGCATTTGGTAGTGGAGCAGCCTACACGATGTTTGGTAGAAAAAAAGGACTTGATACATCTGGAAAAATAACAGTAGCATTGGCAATAGCATTTTTTGCAATGTGCTTTTTGACATCATGGGTTTTATCGAGGTAACACAATACAAAAATTAAGTGGGGTGTATCTTTTTGCCACATTTATCACCAGAGGAGCAATTCCAAATATTGAAAAAGAACTGTGTTGACTTAGTTTCTGAAGAAGAACTTCTTGAAAGATTAAAGAATGGAAGACCGCTCAGGGTAAAACTTGGGGTTGACCCGTCAAGACCGGATCTCCACCTTGGTCACGCTGTTGTATTGAGAAAATTAAAACAATTTCAAGATTTGGGGCACCATGTTGTGTTGATAATTGGTGATTTTACAGCGATGATTGGTGACCCAACAGGTAGAAACTCAACAAGACCCATGCTTACAAGGGAAGAAGTTGTTGAAAATGCTAAGAGCTATGCTGAACAAGCATTTATGATTCTTGATAAAGAAAAAACAGAGATAAGATATAATAACGAATGGCTTGGAAGCATGACATTCGCGGATGTTGTTAAATTAGCTGGAAAATATACCGTTGCACGTATGCTTGAAAGGGAAGACTTTGCCAAGAGATATTCTGATGGAACCCCCATAAGCATTTCAGAATTTCTTTACCCGTTGGCACAGGCTTACGATTCTGTTGCCATACAAGCTGATGTAGAACTTGGTGGAACAGACCAGCTATTTAATCTCATGGTTGGAAGAAAGATACAGGAAGAGTATGGCTTAAAACCCCAAATAGTAATGACAATGCCTATTATAGAAGGTACCGATGGAAAGCTCAAAATGAGTAAGAGCTATGGAAACTACATAGGCTTTACCGATGAACCAAAGGATATTTATGGTAAAGTTATGTCCATACCAGACGAGCTTATTGCAAAGTATGCAAGACTTTTAACAGACGCAGAGGAGACGTTCTTAGAAAAAATGGAAAAAGAAATAGCCGAAAAGAGTGTTAACCCCAGAGATTATAAAATGTGGCTTGCAAAAGAGCTTGTTAAACAATTCCATGGAGAACAAGCCGCGAAAGAGGCGGAAGAGTACTTTATCACAGTCTTCCAGAAAAAAGAAATTCCAGATGAAATGCCTGAAAAACATATAGAAGCAGGAGATTATAATATTGTTGATTTACTTTTTAACTTAGGAATAGGAACAAAGAGTGAAATTAAGAGACTTATCTCTCAGGGTGGTGTTTATTTCGATAACAACAGAATTGACAACTTCAAAGTTGTAGTTAATATCCAAGGAGAGCATATACTAAGAGTTGGAAAACGTTTATTCATGAAGCTTTTCGCCAATTCGGTCAGATAATTTTTCAATTTTTGCTTGAAAATAAGTAAGAAGAATTGCATTATTTCAAAAAAATATGTTATAATATAAAATGCTTAATGATTTGGAACTCACTCCTTAACGAGTTTTTAGGTGGTGCTGGGAACAGAAATGTATAATAATTTAGTTTATCGAAGGTTTCATTACTTTATAGCAAGAAGCATCATAAAATTAGAGGGGGTATGAGAGTATGAAAAAAGTTTTAACGTTAATATTTATTGCGGCCTTGATTGTTATAGTTTCAGCAGCCTTCAGAGACGTACCAAAAGGTCACTGGGCTGAGTCATATGTGAATAAGCTTGCCGAGACAGGTATAGTAACAGGTTTTCCCGATGGTACTTTTCGTGGAGACGAGTCGGTAACCAGATATCAAATGTCGTTATTTTTATACCGAGTTCTTGATTACATTTCAGCAGAAATGGATGGTAGTCTCAAACCTATCATTTCGCGTATCGAGTTTCTTAATTCCGAGTTGAGAAAAGAAATTGCTACAAAGGCTGACAACAACAGAGTTGCGCAATTAGAGAGGAACTTGGAAACTTTGAAAAACCAGTTTGATGCAAGTGAACTCGAGCAATCTCAAATAGGCGAAGGTGTTTCGAAGTTGACCGCCGATTTTAAAGAACTTAGCACGCAAGTAGACATGTTAATGAAGACACTCGACACGAAAACTGACAACGAAGCTCTTAATTCTCTGGTATCTCGCATAGACCTTTTAGAAGAATATGCAAACGTAATATACGACACAGTTGGAACGAAAGCTTCAGCTGAAGATTTAGAAGAGCTAACTAATAGCGTAAATGAAATTATTAGCGAACTCCGTGAAATTATAGATGATTTAAAAGTTGCTTTCGACATCCACGACAGTGATATACTAAAGATATACGATACTCTAGGAATGCTTTCAGATGAAATAGTGAAAATCCAAGAAATCTTGGCGGAATATGAAGAACTACCTAAGGATGTCGAATCTTTATCAGTAAAACTAGATATGCACGATCAAGATATTGTAAATATATACGATGCTCTTGTACAGAAAGCAGACAAAGAAGAAGTTAATGAATTACGAACAATCATAGCGTTGAAGGCAGATAACGAAACACTTGAAGCTCTCGCAAATAGGCTTGAGATTATCGAGGAATATGCAAATGAAATATACGAAACACTGGGAACAAAAGTGTCCAATGACGATTTAGAATCAGTAAGGAATGAGATTGACGAAAGAATCTCAGCAATAGAGACAGACATCGCAGCAGTTGAGGAAAGGCTTACTTCATATGTTGAAGTGTCGATGGTGGGAGCAAAGGAAGAAGTCAAGAACGAGATTCAACCAGCACTCGACGATATGAAAGTAGCTCTTGATATTCACGACAGCGATATACTAAAGATTTACGACACCCTTGGAATGCTTTCTGAAGAGATAACAAAACTTCAAGAAA
>Ga0197142_1004728_pt1 | contig 10898 bp, 5 predicted proteins | sample GBS60_MetaG_FD_148614 | JGI IMG/M metagenome (GOLD analysis project Ga0197142, IMG submission 148614) | Sediment microbial communities from Great Boiling Springs, Gerlach, Nevada, United States - GBS 60_MetaG | ecosystem: Environmental > Aquatic > Thermal springs > Hot (42-90C) > Sediment... | reverse complement strand
AGGCACTTGCAGACCTCAACCGAGCACTTGGTAAAAATTGGAAAGAATGGGAGGTCCCTCGTGAGGTACCGCATCCTTTATGGACTGAGGAAGCAATGAAGGTCTATTGGCGCCTATTAGAGCTAAGAAACAACCCTAAGAAAGGGGAAGCTGAGCGTCTGCTCGAAATTATATATAAGCAGACTGGTCATCGTTGGAAAATTGAACAAATCCCTGAACCAATACCCTCGGAAAACTGGCCAGAGGATGCAAAAGAGGCCTTGCGCCGTTTCTGGGAGCTAAAGCGTCGAAAACGTCGAGAAATTGATGAAAGCATACACCGAAACGCGCCACAAGAAGTACTCTACGACCGCCCCAAGATCGTGAATGGTGTGATACGTGTCTCTGGCCCATTTACAGTAGAAGCAATTCCTTTGCCTACCGTTGAAGATCCTCAAGCACATCGTCAGAAAACCGAGATAGAGGAAGCTCAAATCCGTGTGAACGACCTTGGAGGAAACTACATCACAACAATGATTAACTTGCTCAAGCAACAGGGCAGCATTTTATTTCCCGGAGGAAAGAAACTAGAGCTCAAAAACATCTGCACAGCCCAGTTAGGTTATATTCATGCAGAGGCAGAAGCCTATCAAAACGGTGACACGATGCGAGTCGCCATTAGCTTTGGACCCAAACACGGACCAATAATAGCTCATCAGGTACTGGAAGCAATTCAAGTAGCTAAGGTAAATGGATACAAAATCCTCATCTTCGCTGGCTTCGCATTCGATCCCGAAGCACAAGCCCTCATTCAAAGAGTTCCGGTGAAAGACATCCAAGTACTATTTGCCAACATCTCTCCCGATGTACTGGTAGGTGACTTGCTCAAGACCACACGTGCCAGCCAGATCTTTTCCGTATTTGGCCAGCCCGACGTAAAAATAGAAAAACTAAAAGACGGTACATATATTGTCAAACTGCTTGGCGTAGACATCTACAATCCTATAACTGGGGAAGTTCAATCCACATCTGGCGAAAATGTAGCCGCTTGGTTTTTAGATATAGACTATGACGGTAAAACTTTTCACATATGCCAAGCCTTTTTCCTAGGCGACCCAAATGCATGGGGAAAACTCCAGCGATCTCTCAAAGCTTACATCGACACGAAAACTTTTGAAAAGATGCGTGGCACAATATCTTTACCATTTAAAATTGGAGAACACAAGCGTGTAGCTGTGAAAGTCATAGACTTTCGCGGAAATGAGGTGATGTGGGTAGGGAAGCTTGAGCAACTCCAAAGCTAAAAATCTGGTGATGTCGCAGTGATAATCAAATCTATTCGAGTGAAAAACTTTCGTAGCATCAAGGACTGTGAATTACAATGTGATGCGATGACTGTCCTAATAGGTCCTAATGGCTCAGGGAAGTCAACGTTTCTTAAGGCGTTGGATCTTTTTTACACCCCAGATGCAAAATACTCTCAGGAAGATTTCTACAATAGTGACACATCTGAACCTATTACTATTGCGGTTACGTTCATAAACCTAACAGATTTGGAAAAACGTCTGTTCGCTTCATACATAGATGGTGATACCCTTACTGTAGAAAAAGAGTTGACATGGCCGCCGAGTAGAAACAGTCAGAAATACTTTGGCTATACTTTACAAAACCCAGGTTTCCAAAAAGTTAGAACTGTAAATAAAGTTTCCGAAAAACGTCAAGCCTATCAAGAGTTAATCAAATCAGGAAAATATCCTGACCTATCACCACATGCAACGGGTCAACAAATAGATGAGGAACTTAAGAGATGGGAGGATAAACATCCTAAGACACTTCAGTGGGTTCGTGACGATGGGCAGTTCTTTGGATTTAAAGAAGTAGGGGAATCCCGACTGGAACGATACACACGCTTTATATTAATTCCTGCGGTTCGAGATGCATCCGAAGACGCTACTGAAGGGAAAGGTAAGGTAATTTCAGAGCTAATGGACTTAGTTGTACGTAATACTTTAGATGAACGTGAAGACATTAAGCGATTGCGTGAAAACGCACAAAAGGAATATGAGAGAATAATGAGTCCTACGAATTTGTCTGAACTTCAAAAACTTAAAGACAGTATGACTAAGACCCTGAACATATACGCCCCAGGGGCCCAAATTGAAATAAAATGGCTTCAGAGTGAAGTTGTTCAAATTCCTATGCCCAAAGCAGACATAAAAATGATAGAAGATGGATATCCAACATCAGTAGAACGAGCTGGCCATGGACTACAACGGGCTTTCATTATGACTGCCCTTCAACATCTTGCACTCGCCAAAGCGCAAAAAACAACTCAAGATAGAGAAAGTTCACAAAACGATCAAGAAATACATGAGATCCGAGATCATCGTGACCGTGGCGCATCTTCCCAAATCCCACCTAACCTTATTATAGGCATTGAAGAGCCCGAACTTTACCAACACCCCAGCCGCCAGCGACATCTCGCACAAATGTTACTAAAGTTAACAGCTGAAAACGTCACAGAGGAAGCCAACAGAATACAAATCATCTATGCTACACACTCGCCTCTATTCCTAGATTTGAAGAGATTTCACCAATTACGTTTAGTCCGTAAAAAAAAGCGAGAAGATAACAAACCTAAACAAACTACGGTATATCAAGCAACAATAGAACAAATAAAGCAAAGAATTGAAGAGGCTGAAGGAATTCCGATAGATACCTACAACACACAAAATATAATGGCTCGTTTAAACACTTTAATGACACCCTGGACAAATGAAGGTTTCTTCGCTGATGTCGTCGTGTTGGTTGAAGGTGAAGAAGACCGTTCTGTTCTCCTCGGTACAGCAAACGCTATGGGATATGAATTAGAAAGTATGGATATTGCTATTATTCCATGTAACGGAAAAGGGAATTTACTTAAAGCAGCGGCTATTTTCAAGAGTTTTCAAATACCTATTTACGTTATATGGGATTTCGATAAGGGAAAAGGTAATTATTCCCGAGAAAATGAAAAATTACTTCGTTTATTCGGTATAAAGGATCAAAGTAATACTGTTAAAACAACGGTGACTCAGAATTATGCCTATTTTGAGGAGGACCTAGACACAACTTTAAAAGAAGAACTCTCCTCTGACTTATACATGAAACTACTCGAAAAGTATACGAAAGAGTTTGGATATGAAAACAAGGAACAGGCAAGAAAAAATCCAGTTATTATTCAGCATATTGTTCAGGATGCATTTAAGAAAGGGGGAGAATGTGTAACTCTGAAAAGAATTGTTGAAAACATAGTTAAGCTCAAACAGTTAGGGGATGGATAAATTGCAGTTTACATTTTTATTAATAAGAAATATAAAAACCGTTTGTTGTGTTATGCTGACAAAAACAAAAAATAAATCACGTATAAGCGATATTCGTCGTCTTAATAGAGCACTACAAGATCCCTCTCAGAACCAAATCAGAATCTCTTCATATGATAAGGTCAATAAACAATATATAGGAAAAAGCTTCGCTTATACCAGGTTGTGATATCCATGTCGTTCCTAGTTGATAATCCCATCATCAATTCGCCCTTCGAAGAGCCTACACGCTATTGGGCCTACGAGGATGGGCAACCAGTGCTTAAACAAGGACGACGTCTAGCAGGCTATTATATCAAGATGCGGACACGCGAACCACAAATGACTTTGCTAGAAGAGGAGTTTGTTCCCCTAGACCTGGTAAATACTGTTAGGCAACGTGTCAAGGAGTGGCGTGAACACGGGTACCCCGGAGTGACTACCACTACCCGACAGTTGCTCAATCATTGGAATAATCCTGAAAGAGAGCGTAAACTATTCTTTTGTCAAAGGGAAGCAGCTGAAACCCTCATATGGTTAATAGAATCATCTCCAGCTGACAAACAAGGTATAAACATCCCTAAAGATGGCGAATTAACCCGCTACGCCTGCAAGATGGCCACAGGTACAGGGAAGACCGTAGTAATGGGAATGGTCGTTGCTTGGCAAGTTCTCAATAAGCTGGCTAATCCTCAAGACCGACGTTTTTCCGATGCAGTGCTTTTTGTCTGTCCAAACCTTACTATTCGAGAGCGACTTCAGGTACTATTACCTGAGAATCCGGAGAACTATTACGTGAAGTTTAATCTGATACCCCCCGGAATGCTCGAACGTCTACAGCAAGGCCGCTACCAAATAACCAACTGGCACATCTTCCAACCCAAAGACGATAACCGTTCCCGAAGTGTAGTTCAACGTGGTGAAGAAAGCCAATCCGCTTTTTGCCGTCGAGTATTACGTGAGTTAGGAAATAAGCGGAACATACTGGTTATCAACGACGAAGCTCACCATTGTTATCGTCCAGCTACATTACAAGCAGAGTTTGAGAATAAGCTCAGCCCTGAAGAAATAGTCGAACTCAAGAGAGCTACAGTATGGCTAGGCGGGCTTGATCGTATAAACAGAGTGAGGAACATAAACTTTTGCGTAGACTTCTCCGCCACACCTTTCTACATCAAGGGTAGTGGACATCCTGAAGGGGAGCCCTTCCCATGGATTTGCTCGGACTTCGGATTAGTAGATGCTATTGAATCAGGAATTGTGAAAATTCCACGGATTCCAGTTGACGATAATACTGGGGCGTTAATCCCCAAATATTTTCGTCTCTGGGAAGCCATAAACCAATCCCTACCTGCTTCGGAACGTCAGACCGCCCACCGCAGAGCAAAACCTGAATCAGTGCTACGTGAGGCAGAAGGAGCACTTGCGACTCTAGCATCAGAGTGGAAGAAAACCTTCGAAGAATTTCAAAAATCAGGTTTTGCTGTGCCGCCTGTCATGCTGGTGGTTTGTGATAATACCGATCTAGCCAAACTGATCCATGAACATATTTCTCGAGGAAATGTACTTAAGGAGTTGGAAAACAACGAGAACAACGGCGAGGTCACCTTTCGCATTGATACGAAGCTCCTTGAGGAGGCTGAGGTGTTCTTAGAGGGGGAGACAAGAAGGGAAGCTGCTGAAAGACTACGTAGGATCGTGAATACTATTGGAAAACTTGAGTGGGAAAGTGATGGCCCTCCGCCGGGTAAAAACATTCGGTGTGTAATAGCAGTGGGAATGCTAAATGAGGGATGGGATGCCCAAAATGTCACGCAGATTCTGGGATTGAGGGCTTTTACTTCTCAGCTCCTGTGTGAGCAGGTAATAGGGCGTGGGTTACGCAGGTTGAACTATGATGATTTCTCAGAACCCGAGTATGTGGATGTCTACGGTGTACCCTTTGAAGTGATCCCCGTCAAAAAGAAGCCCCTAAGCCGTACGGAAATTCAAAAAGTCTCCACTATTGTGCGTGCTTTGCCAGAGCGGAAACACCTTGAAATTACCTTCCCACGTGTGGAAGGATATGTGTTCGATGTACACCAACGGATTAAAGTAAATTTGGAGAACGTCCCATATATGCAAATTAGCTCAGGGGAGGAGCCGACTGAAGTCGTGACAAAACCGGTTTCCGGATACAGGATTGGGAGACCGGATCGACTAGGTCCTGGACTGGCTATTTTACATGATCGAAATCCATTCCATCAGGAAAAACGTTTACAATCAACCGTATATGAAATAGCAGCCGAGATAACACGCAGGCTAACAGAGAAGCGGACAGAGTTATGTACAAGGAATTTGATTTTTCCCCAAGTGCTTGCTATTGTCTGGCAATATCTTGAAGAGCGAGTAATTATAATGGATCCGAATACTCCAATAGAGGATGTTGCTCTCCTCAAGTATAAGCAACGCATTATTGAGCGCCTCACGGAAGCCATAGAACCTGATACAGAAGCAGGAGAACCGCCCCTTCTTCCTATCGTAGAACGCTTCCGCCCTATTGGTTCCACATCTGAGGTTCTATTTCGAACAGTACGTCCATGTGTTGGTACTACTAAAAGCCACATAAACTATGTAGTTTTAGATGCTCCGATTTGGGAGCATAGTGTCGCCTACCAACTGGAGAAGATACCGGAGGTTATCTCATACGCACGAAACGATCACTTGGATTTTTCAATCCCATACGAATGGCAAGGACTAAGACATGAATATCGACCTGATTATCTTATCCGCTGGCGTTGCGATCATAGTGGAGAGGTTAAAATCATACTTGAAGTTAAAGGATTTGAAACCGAGCAAGACCGTCAAAAAAAGGCCGCTGTTAGACGTTGGGTTAGAGCAGTGAACTATCACGGGGATTTTGGTATTTGGGCGTTCGCTATCTGCCGGGAGCCTTGGAAACTAAGAGAGCTCTTGACGAAAGCAGCGAAAGAACAATGTGAGAAGTCTTGAAAATTACGACGCCGATTCCGATGTTCTTCCTGTTTTCGCTTCGGTTGTTTCTTTGTTTGCATGAAGTTTAGGTAGAATCTGGTTTATGTGTTTTCTTCGGTGTGTATGTGGTATTGGCCCATTCCGTAGGCTGTCCACTTGCCTATGCCTAGGTATTGGTTTGTGAGGAGTAGGAATAGGGTTTTTACTCCTTGTTCGTCTGCTGGAATTTGGGTTGTGATTCTTCCTGTTAGGAGGTGTTGGTTGTGGTGGAATTTTACGGTTGAGAGCTTGGCCATAAGCTGGATTCTTTTGTCTGCCCATTCCATCAGCTGGGATACTGTTGTGGGTGTTAATGGGAAGGGTAGGGCCTTTCCTTTTGAGTAGTATAGGCTGTCCAGTATGAATAGTCTTCTGGCCGCATATCTCACTATGTCGGATGGTTTTATGCTGTCGGGGGGTATGGGTTTTCCATCTCGGGTTAGTTGGAACGGGGTTAGGAAGTCGAGGGTTAGCCGTATGTTGTCCTTGTTGGATGCTAGTTTCGATGCTTTCTCCATTAGGGTGTGGTAGGTGGTGTAGGTGGTTAGTTTGAGGTCTCCCTTTACGGCAACCCGTGTTTGTGATGTCTCGTCCACTATGGTTGCTGACTCTAGTTTTAGTTTGCAGGGCGTGGTTGTGAGGGCTTTTAGGACTTCGTTCATGTATTGGTTTGGGTGGCCGAAGATTCTTAGGTGGATGAGTATTTTTTCTGAATGGAGGCGTTGTGGGGGTAGGATTATGTAGGGTTTTGGTAGGATGAGTTTTCTTAGGATTTTGAGCTGGTTGAGTGGTCTTGTTGGTTTGAAGAATTTTCGGTATAGGTCGGTGTTGTTGGTTTTTGAGTATTTGTATATGCATTCACCGATAAGCCCCCTCAGCCGTAGTGTGGGAAAAGGGTGTAACATGAGTTTTTTGTCTGTGGTTGATATGATTAGCTCGTAAGTGATTATCAAATCCCAACCTCTTTTTGTTTATTCGGATTTAACTATTAGATTTCTTATTATGTTTTTTAACTTTCTAATTATGTCCTCGTGAAATTCTATTAGTATTCTTTCACCGTCTAAGGTTATTAGCGTGATGTTTTGCTCCAGCCCGGCATGCGCTATTAGGTTTCTTTTGTCGGGTTCTTTTAGTTTATCGGGGTCAGGTTGTGTTATAATCTTCTCCGCCTCATTAATCATCTTATCATCAATTGTTTGTCCTTCCTTGTAGATTTCTAGTAGTCGTTTGCACTCTCCTGTATGTATGTTGCCTATGTTGATGAGCTTTATGTATGGTGTTTTGTTTATTCTGTGTTGTGGCAAGTATTTCTGTACGATTCCTACTCTGTCTTCCAGTTGTTTTATTTCATGGTCGAGCAGTGTCTTGGTTGCTAATGTCATGTAGGCTTCAGAAATCTTTTTTATATGCTCTATTGGGTACGGTGGGGTTTCCTGCCAGTTTTGGGATTTTATTGACTTTACTAGTGTTATGGATAGGGCTGCCTCGTATCTTAGAATGTATTTGAATGTAATTGTTCTGTCGTCTATATCGACGAGGTTCGAGCAGTCTTTTATGTACGCGAATCTTTCGGCTGTTCTGTCTAGGTTTTGGATGTCTGTTCTGTTTATTTCATCTATGAGGTAGGCTAGGGGTAGGCTTAGGCCTAGCTCTGCTGATATTAGGAAGTCTTTTATGCTTTCCAGTAGTTTTCTCCATTCTTGTATGTTGTGTTCCGGTATGCGGAGTCCTAGTGGTGAGCGTATTGGGTTTGGCTGGTGGGTGGGTTTTAGGAGGTGAAGGCTGAGCTGGGTGTAGAGGATTTTCTTTGCATCCAGCCCGTTTACGTCTTTTTCCTCTACGAGGTGTATTGTTGCTTCCTCTATTGGTTTGTTTTTGTCTTTTTGCTGGACTGGGGCTGAGTTGTATGTTAGGAGCTTCACCGGGTTTCCGGTTGCCAAGATGTAGCTTGCTATTGCTGTTTCGGTTGTTTGCCGGAGGTAGGTGGGCATGTAGTTTACGCCGTGGCTTAGGTCTAGTATGATTTTTGTGGGTTTTTTGTCCATTAGTTTGTTGTAGGTTGTGATGTGGGTGTGGCTTCTGTATGTTTCTATTGAGCCCTTTGAGGTGTAGTGTTCGTTGTCTTTTCTGAAGGAGCCTATGCTTGGGAATATTGCTGTTTCGACTTGGCTTGGTTTGGGGCAGTACTGTTCGTCCTCTATTTTTGAGGCTATGTATTGTTTTACTTCTTGGATTAGTTGTTCGTAGTTCTTGTTTTTGGAGGGTTTTTCTAGTGTTGATGGGGCGTAGAGTAGTGTTGTGGGGTTGTTGTATGTCTCCATTAGGGGTCCTAGGGTTGACTTGTATGGTTTTTCGGCTTGGTGTGGTGGCTGGTCTTCAGGTAGTTCGACTGAGTATTTGTCGACTGTTGCCCATGATTCGGGGTTTCCCCAGACTGTTATCAGGAGTGTTTCTTCGACGGTCATATTAGTTTGTCGATTCCTGCTTCGGTTAGTATTTGGTGGAGTTTTTGTCCGTGTTCTAGTGTGTATATTGTTCCGCGGGTTGTTACGCGTATTAGGCCTGCGGCGGCCATGCCGTCTATTACGTCTATGGGTATTCCTGGTGGTGGTTTTTCTGTTTTGGGTTTTGAGAGGAGTTGGTGGATTTTTCTTAGGATTGTTTTTGGGTAGGGGATTACCGGGATTTTTATGACATGGTATTGGTGTAGGGGTGGGTATAGGACTTGGTCGAATTCTTCTCTGTGTTGCTGGTAGTATGCTTCTTTGTCTTGGGTTTCTGCTAGTTGTTTTATTTGGTGTCTTAGTGCTTCGAGTTGTTGGTTGACGAGGTCTATGTTGGGCATTACTATGTGGTATACTCCGTTTACGCCTAGGTATTGGGCTAGGAGGGCTGCTGTTACGCTCATATCTTTTCTTCCGCCTGCTAGGGAGAGGTGTATTGAGTTTGTTCTGTGTACTGTGTGTTGTTCTATGAGGGTTTGTGCCATGTGTTTCATGAATGTGTAGTTTTCCTCTTCTGTTGTGACGTCTTTTATTGGTAGGGTTTTTGTGTGTTGGTGGAGTTTCGGGTATCTGTTTTTGATTGCTTGTTTGACGAGTTCTAGTCCTTCTAGGACTTTTTGTTCTTGGGTTGTTATGATTGTTAGGTCTGTGGCGTTGGTTTTTTCGGCTTCCTGCATGTAGCGGACGAATTCTGTTACTACTGGAGGTGTGGTTCCGAGTGTGGCTATTAGGGATGTCTTATACATCTGTTTGGGTGTGTGCGGCATGGTATATAAAGAATTCAAGCTGGGATGCGGGGGCTTGGTGGGGTTGGTTCTCTCGGTGTCCTAAACCACACGGGTAACATTTGACATGGCTGAGGAGTTATTCTTTTTCATCGAGGGGTCAGACCGGAATTCGTTGTTAGCATATTCCAGTCTACATCCTCTTTTCATTAAGGTATTGATTGTAACTTGAGAAATGGTGCGAAAACATGAAGCTCGAGAAAGGCTCGGTTTCCATCCTCTTTTCATTGAGGTATTGATTGTAACAGGCGTACATTTAACATAGAAATTGCCGCTCAACTTGCCCTTTCCATCCTCTTTTCATTGAGGTATTGATTGTAACTTATGGTCAATTGAAGTATTGGAATGTTAAGGTTGGTGATCTTTCCATCCTCTTTTCATTGAGGTATTGATTGTAACAGTGTATTGGATTGTTATGGGGTAATCATGAATGGGCTACTACTTTCCATCCTCTTTTCATTGAGGTATTGATTGTAACGCAGTAATTGACTATGTTAATTCACAGGTTTCGCCTTACCGCTTTCCATCCTCTTTTCATTGAGGTATTGATTGTAACGCAGTAATTGACTATGTTAATTCACAGGTTTCGCCTTACCGCTTTCCATCCTCTTTTCATTGAGGTATTGATTGTAACATGTGGATGGCAGGAGTCATACGACTGGTTACGTTGGAGACGGCTTTCCATCCTCTTTTCATTGAGGTATTGATTGTAACTCGAGTCGCGGGGCATTTAGGAACAGTGTAAAAATCCACATCTTTCCATCCTCTTTTCATTGAGGTATTGATTGTAACGGAAGCGATATTTCTACTACTACCTAGCGAAAAACATACCTATTTATTTCTTTCCATCCTCTTTTCATTGAGGTATTGATTGTAACTGTAGGGATTCGGCGACGCATGGTGGATTTGTTTTAGAAATCTTTCCATCCTCTTTTCATTGAGGTATTGATTGTAACATGTGCAGCAATTCTACAAGACAACGTTCACATACACATATCTTTCCATCCTCTTTTCATTGAGGTATTGATTGTAACAGAAATTTCTGTGCAATATAGAAGACGGTATTCCTTTTAGCTTTCCATCCTCTTTTCATTGAGGTATTGATTGTAACTTGTTTGCATCTGTCATGGTGACATCTATAACATGGTGTTCTTTCCATCCTCTTTTCATTGAGGTATTGATTGTAACCGAACCTTATTCCCGGATTTTTCGGCTTTCTAGGCATGGTTTCGGCGGCGTAATACGGATTATCTCCTTTTTGCAGGGGCATTTATAAA
>Ga0197142_1004727_pt1 | contig 10899 bp, 7 predicted proteins | sample GBS60_MetaG_FD_148614 | JGI IMG/M metagenome (GOLD analysis project Ga0197142, IMG submission 148614) | Sediment microbial communities from Great Boiling Springs, Gerlach, Nevada, United States - GBS 60_MetaG | ecosystem: Environmental > Aquatic > Thermal springs > Hot (42-90C) > Sediment... | reverse complement strand
TTAGGGTTAATTTCAATTACTCAGAGTTTGTTTTGGCTTAAAAGATTCGTTTGTTTAAGCGAATGGTAAAAATAGTGTAGAGTAAGTCAATACCAAACTTGACAAGCTATGTTTTAGACTTTCTTATGCTTAAGCATAATATGCGTTTTTTGCAAAAGTTAACTAGGTTGTGGCTCGTTTGGCTAGTGCCGGTGATCACCGTTTTTTATAGTTTACTTTGGTCGCTACCTGATCCTCAAACTTATCAAAGAGCCTTGGCAACCGCTAATTTTTATGACGAAATAACTCGCATTGCCCAAAAAGCCCAAGTTTCTAATGAAAACACCAATAATTTTAGTTTGCAAACTTTAGCTATATTTACTGTTGTTAGTAATTTTAGCCAGTCCCAATGGCAAGATTTAATCGAAGGAAATATATTTGCCTGGACTGATTGGTTTTCGGGTCGCTCGTCTAACTTAGCAATTTATCTACCGATTGATCAATTAGAATTAGTTTTAGCCAACAATTTAGACCGCACTATACAAAGTTTAGTTAGGGAAAACCAACTTCCTGAGTGTTCTGAAGCTGAGCTGCAAAGTCTGAAGCAAGGCAATTTAACTAGCAATTTTAGGGTTTGTTTACCTCCAGAAGTTAATAGTGTGCAAGTATCTTTTTTGGATTTTCTTAATCTAGAGATAGGCAAAATTGCTTCTAACTTATTGGTGGAAAATAGTTTTTCTTTGTCGCGAAGTCGTTATTTTTTGGCTGATTTAGATAATTTATCAACTCCTTTATTGATTGCCTTAACCCAACAATTAAACCAAGTTAGAGATTGGTTGTTGCTAGCTAAACCAAAAATTTGGTGGGTTATTGGGTTAACCCTACTAATATTATTCCTCCATTTATGGTTAACTGTGGTTACTAGCCAAGACTTGTGGTTAGAACTTACTTGGTTATTTGGTTCTATTGCTTCAAGGTTGTTAGCCTTGATTCTTGGTTTGATCTTGATTTTAAGTAGTAGTGTATTTTGGATTTTTCAAATTTTAAGAGCTTGGTTAGATGAATCGGTTGTCTTTGATTTAATTACTTTACTACTGAAGACCAGTTTATATTTAGGTTTTTATTTAAATGGGTGGGCTGTTGGAGTAATGTGTGTAGCTGGACTTGGTTTTTTCTTAGCTCGTTTAACGTATAGACGCAACCAAGACCAAGTGTGGCGTAAAAATCAACAACTACTCGAGTATGAACCAAATTACCAGCAAGCTAACACTTTTGACAGTCAGTTTAAACGGGCGTTAACTGAATTGGCTGATAATTCAACAGAAAATATTGAAACGACTTTTCCGGTTTTAGATTACCCCGCTGTTAACCACTTGGAAAATCAAGCGCAAACTTTCTCTAAAATCCCTATCAACCAAGTTTCCGGATCGGATTTTGGCAAATCTCAATTACCTGCTGTTAAACTTAAAGTAAAATCGAAGATTATCGTTGTAGATGCTAATGTAGCACAAGTTACCACCTCGGTTTCTAAAAATAACGTTGCTTCAAATTCAGATACAATCAAGACTAATCACAATTCTAAAAAAGTTCAGCTTTAACGTTCACTCACAATGGCGGTAAGATAACTTGGATTTTAAGTTTTATTTAGCTAAAAAGTTTCTTTGATTTTCCTATTGACCAAATCTTTTGCCAATATTTTAATTGTTTGCTATACTTTTTTTAGTAAACAAAAAATTAAATATTGGTATATGTTCCAAAACTTTTCAAAAAACCAACAAAAACTAAAAAAACGTTTATTTGTAGTTTTCTTTAGTTTAATATTAGTCATTATTTTCGTGGCTGCAGGTTATAATTTGGTTACGAGATATAAAGCTTTAAGTAGCCAAGCTTCGGTATTAAACCAACAAGAATTTTTAGACAATACAGTGTTGTATGAAAAAAGCAAAGATGGTTATTCCATTAGACGTTATAAAAACTGGGGAGTGTTTGAGTATGATTCTGGGGTGTATATTTCCACTGATTTACAAGGTATCAAAGATAGTTATGTAGAGCTGTTGCATATTCAAAAAATTGACGTAACCCCCTCAGTTTATATTGCGCGTGAAGGATTTACAAGTTCAGAATTAATTAAAATAAGCAACAAAAATTGTATATTTGCTTCCAAGCAAGAACCTTTTGGAAATCTTCAAATAAGAAAAGATTATTATATTTTTGAATTAGCGGACAAAACAATAGTGATTCGTTATGAAGGTGAGCTCGGAGAAGAAGGAGAGTTTGACAAATTTGAGCCACTAGCCAAAAACATGATAGCTTCTTTTGCTGAATTGAACAATTAGTTGGTTTAGTTATTGGTTTTGTGAATGACAATAGTTTTGGTCAATGTGCGTTCTGCTTGGAACGTAGGTTCGATAATGCGTACTTGTGATGCTTTAGGTGCTAGTTTGGTACTAGTAGGTTATACTCCCAAACCTGTTGGTGCTAGTCTGAAACTAATTCAAAAAACTGCTATTGGTGCAGAGAAAACTATAATTTGGCAACACTTTGAACATTGGAACGAAGTTTTGACTCAGTTATCTACTCAGTTACACATAGCTATTGAAATTAGCGCTACTAGTCGTAATGTATTTGAATTTTTTCAAGCTTGGAAGCAATTGGTTAAAGCAAGCTCAAACCTTGAACTTGAGCTACAAGATAACCCTGTATTCCAGGGGTTGAGTTGGGAAAAAATAGAAATTCTCAAAACCGTAAATTTAGACCAAATTTGTCTGTGGTTTGGTAACGAAATTCATGGCCTAGAGCCTTCCTTGTGTAGACAGTTAGATTTTGAATTACATCTTCCAATGAAAGGTATGAAAGAAAGCTTAAATGTGGCTAACACAGTTTGTGCTGTGGGGTATTTGTTTTTAGGAATGTTATTAGGGTAAATTAGTTAAATCTAAATAAAACAGTTCAAAGTTTTTAAATATTTCCTGAAGGTATTCATCATCAATGAAATACAATGTAATGCTAATTGTAGCTTGAGTGATAGCTATGGCTTTTTCTCCATTTGGAAGAGTAACGGCTACCAAAATTAAGTTGTGGTAATTATTCGCTGCATAAATTATGCCGTTTTCTAATTTTTGTGTTATTAAATCGTACACTCCTTTAGTTTTATGATTCGGACTTTCTTGAGTAAAATCAAGTTGTTCCCAACCGTATTTTGGTCCGTGGGTTTTTAACCAATTTTTGGTATCTTTAGCACTTAATTCTCTGCCACCAGAGAGGACTGGTCTACCAGACTCATCTACTCGGTGTGAGATTGGTAATCCTGGTCTACCTAGAGCTTGAGTCAACCGTTGTACAAAATCGGTAGCATATATGTTACAACTCCGAAATTTATACCTGTCATTTAAAGGTGTTTGTAACACTTGTTCATCTTCTAAAATACCTAATGGAGTGCCAAAAGGATTTCTAGCTAGTTGATAATTCAACAAATTATGATTTTCTTTGTCTAAAAATCTATATAATAAAGTTAACAATTCTTCTTTGGTTTGAACTGATAATTCTTGAATAACAGTCAGAATCGCTAGTTCCAAATTTAATTTTGGATTGGGTGTTTCTAACTGTTTTCTTGGAGCCAGAGGGATACCTGGGTTGGTATTCTTAATCTTTTCGTCTATTTGTGCATAAGGTTGTGCTAGTTTTAGCGATAATTCTATTTGATAAGCAAGTTCTTCTGCTCTGTTTTTCACCATGTCTAATATTTTTTCCAAATCTGAAAAACTAATATTAGTATTAATTAGTCCCATTAAATTTTCGATAAACTGATTTCGAATTTGTTCTTCCATCCTTGAATCTACAAGCAATAGTAACTTTCCCTGCGGATCAGTTTCTGCAACTGCTGCGTTGTATAGATCCAGGATAATTAACTTTACATAAGGAACTAGCAATTTATTGGCTAATTTTTCCAAATCATCCAGTTTTTCAGTTCGAGTTTCCAAAGGAGATTGTTGATCCTCCTCCTGATTAAAAATCATTATATTTTTTCTGATTTGGCCAGAATTTTTAGCTCGGTTTGCCAAACGTTATCAAATTCAGCTACAGCTTTGACAAAACTTGGATTGTTATTATATCCAGATAGCAGACCGGAATCTTGAACTAATTGGTATCTTTTTTGTATTTCCATTATAAAATATGCATTTAAATTAGTTTCGTCTAGTTGAGCTGGTTCCTGAGCAAAAAGCTGTTCTGAAGGTCGAATGGGGTCTGAATCACTTTTTTTGGGGATTGCCAGGTTCTTGTAGATTGACTGTTTGTGATGGTTTTTGTTCTTCTGTGGAAAATGGTTTGGAGCAACCAGCTTGCATTTGAGCAGTTAAAAATATTATTAGTAATAATCTGAGTAATGGCATTGTAGCTACGTTTCGTCGCCCTGTTTCGGGTTTTGCAGAAAGTTGTTGAATTTCCCTTTCTATCTTCCTAATTTCCTGGTTTATTCTTTCAAAGTTTACGGAATGTGTGTACCTGGAATTGTTCAATGATCTTTCTAGAAGAAATCGATAATGCTTTAATATCTGTAATTTTACATAAACCTCATCTTTTTCTTGCTCTTTTTCTAAGTTATTTAGTTGTTCTTGCAAAGTTTTAATTAGCGCATCAATTCTGTATACTAAATCTAAGGTTTTTGACTCTTTTTCTGAGGGAAACTTTGGATATTCTGCACCTTCCTGCCCACCTACCAACCTTTTCATAAAAATTGAATTTTTTACTTTTTTGCAATTACTTTTGTCAGTTTTGATTTCACATACACATTAATTTTATGCTAGATACACACGATTGTAAAATTTAATTTTTGAATTGTATAAATTGCACACATTCTAAACAACTTATAGGTTTAGCCGTTTTAACAAAAATCAGATAATTTACCGATTTTTAACAAAAATTAGTTTGTATTTTTGTATATTTACTAAGCTCGTTTAGGTTTTTGTTAACGATTAAATTCGTCCAGTATGTGATTTTACAAGAGCAAAAACTTGCTAAGTTTAGCAAATCAGCAAAGTAAAAATAATGCCGAATCGTATTATATAACAATACCTGGGTTGCAACAATTATATAAACTAAAATACAGATTGAGTAAGTCTTTCTAGACTAGAAAAAAGCTAGTTTTTTAACGACAAACTTGGAAGTAGAAAAACATCTACTAACTGGTTTTTAAATTTTAGAGATTATTAAAAAAGTTTGTAAATTTTTACTTTTTGAAAAAGGTAGCTTGATTATTAGGTTGTTACTGAATTTTATTTGTGTTAAAGTTGGTGGATCCGGTGGGACTCGAACCCACGGCCAAGAGGTTAAGAGCCTCCTGCTCTACCAACTGAGCTACAGATCCAGGTTAAAACTCTAACAAAAACTTGACTTTGTCAACTAAAAATGGTGTTTATTTAGCTAGTTAATTGATAATTTGACCTTTTTTATTAGGGATTAGTTTTGTAGTAAAAATTAGAAGTTATTGGTAATAATACTAGTTAAAAAATGCTTATTGACAAAAAGTTGTTTTTGGTTAGTAAGTTTAAATTGTGATTTAGATTCAATCTAGATTGAATGTTTCGGGGAAATGTATAATAGGAATCTAAGTGTTTTTCTTTGGTTAGCTTGTGCTTTAATTGGTAATAGCATGTCTTTTGTCTCTTGTTTCAAAGAATTTCTATGCTGTTTTGTTGGTTAGTGAATACTTTAGATAGCCGTTTGCAGGTGAATATATTATTCTGCTGTTTTTAAAATCTTAAATTTATAAGCTTAATTTATTTATGCCCTACGTTGCTATTCCAAGTAATATCAAAAAAGTTAAGTCAGTTAGTCTAGAGTTAATGTCTCCAGAAGAAATGTTAAATATGAGTTATGGAGAGGTTTTGACTTCAGAGACAATTAATTATCGTACTGGTACTCCGCAAATGAATGGTTTGTTTTGCCAAGCTATTTTTGGCCCGGTAAAAGATTGGGAATGTGCTTGTGGAAAATATAAACGATATCGTTACAAAGGAATTATTTGTGATAAGTGTGGAGTAGAAGTAACTTCTTCATCAGTTAGAAGAGAACGTATGGGACACATTACTTTAGCTGCCCCGTGTGTGCATCCTTGGTTTTTGAGAATTGTACCTTCCAGGATCGCCTTACTGCTAGATATGAAAGCCGTAGACGTGAGTCGTGTGGCTTATTTTTCGGCTTATGTGATTACAGAAATTAACGAAGAATTAAGACAAACTTATTTGGCGGAGATTGATCGAGAGTGTGAAAATCGACTAAAAGCTAAGCGGGCTGAATTTGATAAAAAATTTGAAGAATTAGCTAAACAATATCAACGAGATAAAGCTTCTGGTAAATTTGATTTAACCGAACTAAAACAGAAGTACGAAGCTAATAAGGAGCTTTTGAAACAACAAGAAACTGAAATTTTGGCCAAAATCCAAACCATTGCTGATGTGGCTAAGCAAGAGCTAGCCAATTTGAAATTCAAAGATGTGATTACTGAGTTACAATACCAAGAATTGTCGGCTAAATTTGGTACGGTTTTTAAAGCTGGCATTGGCGGAGAGGCTATTGAATTTTTGTTAAAAAATTTAGATTTACAAGCCGAGTATGATTCTTTAAAGGAAAAAGTTAATAAAGCTAAAGGTGAAACTAAGAAAAAACTCTCTAAGAGATTACGTTTAATTAGAAACTTTTTAACTACTGGTACGAAACCCGAGTGGATGGTTTTACGTAGGGTAATGGTTTTACCTCCCGATTTACGACCGATGTTGCAACTTGAAGGTGGCAGATTTGCCGCTTCTGATTTGAATGAATTATATCGTAGATTAATTAATAGAAACAATCGCTTGCGTAAATTGATTCAGATTGGCGCTCCAGAGATTATTTTGCGTAACGAAAAAAGAATGCTTCAAGAAGCTGTAGAGGCTTTGATTGATAACTCACCTAGAGGTGGTAAGCAAGTCATGGCCACCAGTGGGCAAAAACGTCCGCTGAAATCCTTAACTGACATTTTGCGGGGTAAACAAGGTAGGTTTAGGCAGAACCTGTTGGGTAAAAGAGTTGATTATTCTGGTCGTTCAGTAATTATTATTGGTCCAAACTTAAAACTAGACGAGTGTGGTTTACCAAAAGAAATAGCCTTAGAGTTGTTTACTCCGTTTTTAATTGGAAAAATTATCGAAAAATCAGAAAAAGGTTTGCTCAACGAAGAGGATCAAGCGTTTAATGTATATTCAGCTAAAAGGTTAATTGAAAGTAAAAAACCTATAGTTTACGATATTTTAGACGAGGTGATCAAGGATAAATATATCCTTTTAAACCGAGCACCTACCTTGCATAGACTGTCTTTTATTGCCTTTAAACCAGTATTAAATGACTACCGGGCTATTCAATTGCATCCTTTGGTGTGTAAAGCTTTTAATGCTGACTTTGATGGCGACCAAATGGCCGTACACTTGCCTATTACTTTGATGGGTCAACAAGAAAGTAGAGAGTTAATGGCAGCCAGGAAAAACTTGTTAAAACCAGCCAGTGGTGAGTTGATTATGGGTGGCCATCAGGACATAGTTTTAGGTTGTCACTACCTTACTGCCATCACCAAAGAACCAGCTAGCCCAGAACAAATGCGAAAATTTTCTTCACCAGAAGTAGCTTTAGTGGCCTACGATTTGGGTCACATTGCTTTAGGTGAGCGAATCTTAGTAAAAATGAAACTGAATGGACAATTACAGAATGTAGAAACCACCGTTGGTAGAATTATCTTTAATCGGGCTTTTCCTGAGGAGTTCGAATTTATTAACGAAACTTTGAATAATAAGTTGTATGCTAAAATTCTCAACAAAGCTTATCACCAACTAGGTCAAGAAAAACTAGCTGATATTCTAGATGTAATTAAAGATTTGGCGTTCAAGTTTGTGACACAATCGGGCATCACCATGTCGGCTTCTGACATTGTCAGTCCTAAAGGTAAAGAAGAGTTGTTAGCAGAGGCTAGAGAAAATGTTTTGAAAGTACAACAATACTTTGAATTAGGTTTACTTACCGATAAAGAAAGACATATCCAGACGGTTAATATCTGGCGAGAAACTTCCGATAAGATTGCTAAACTAGTTAAAGATACTACCGATAATCTAGGCAATGTGGGCATGATGATTAACTCTGGTTCCAGAGGGAGCCTATTACAATTAACCCAAATGGCTGGAATTAAGGGTTTGTCAGCTACAGCTACTGGTGAAATCATTGAACTTCCTGTACAACATGGCTACATTGAAGGTTTGACTGGTTTGGAGTACTTCTTATCTATGAAGGGACAACGTAAATCTCAAGCGGACGTGTCTTTAAAAACCGCTGATGCTGGATACCTAACTAGAAGATTAGTCGATGTAGCTCAAAATGTGATTATTACAACGGAAGGATCAATTGATAAACTAACTAGTGACGAAATTCAAAGATTTACTGCCGCTGATAGTCAACAAATGGGTTTGTCTTTACTAGATCGAGTTTACGGGCGTTTTTTGGCTAAAGATATAGTAGTTGATGGTCAGGTAGTGGCTAGAAAAGGTCAATTAATTGATATTAAGTTAAAAGAATATTTGTCGCAATTTGATTTACAAGAAGTTTGGGTACCGTCAATTGTCAAAGCTAGGTTGCCTAGAGGTTTATCTCAAATTGCCTACGGAGCTGATTTTAGTACTCATCAACCAGTTAAGTTAGGTACTGCTGTAGGAGTATTAGCTGCTCAAAGTTTAGGTGAACCAAGTACTCAGTTGACGATGCATTCCAAGCACAAAGGTGGTGCTTTGACGCAAAGTGACATTACTACTGGTTTACTTAGAGTTGAGGAAATTTTTGAAGCCAGAACACCTAAGACTGTAGCTCCTTTGGCTCCAATCACTGGTTTTGTAGAGAAAATTGAAGGAAATATCGACTTGGGCTACAAAATTACTATTAGTAATCAAAACTTAGCTCAAACCATTGAGCTTCCGGAAACAGGCGCTAACCTGTTGGTGGCTAATGGCGGTGTAGTTAGTAAAAACGATATAATTCTAATAAAAAATACCGGTGAAGTAGTAAAAGCGGGAGTTTCTGGTACCTTGGAAGATCAGGGTAACCAAATTGTAATTAGACCGGATGTTCCGGAAGTCGTAGAAATAAACACTCCTGTAGGTATGGCCACTTTGGTAAAAGTTGGGCAATTGGTAAACCAAGGTGACCCTCTAGTAGAAGGACCTCTGGATTTACAAGAAGTTTTAGATTATAAGGGTATTGATGCTTTGCAAAACTATATGATTAAAGAATTAAACGCTATTTACATGGCTAATGGAATTAATGTAAACGAAAAACATATCGAAATTATTATCCGACAAATGTGTCAGAAGGTGCAAATTTTGGATCCTGGAGATTCTGATTATACCGTAGGAGAAGTGATTAATTATAACCTAGCTTTAGCTCGTAATACTGAGTTGCTCACTAAAAAACAAAGACCAATTCTCTTCAAAAGGGTGGTTACGGGCATTTCTAAAGCTGCTTTATCCACTGATTCTTGGTTAGCTGCCGCTTCCTTCCAAGAAACTTCCAGAGTTCTGGTTGATGCTGTAATTTCTGGTAGAAAAGATTATTTGGTAGGTTTAAAAGAAAACGTGATCTTAGGACAAGTGATTCCTGCTGGTACCGGTTTTGATCCTCAAAAACATCAAGTTTACGAAACTATGGATGAAATTGAAGTTTATCCTGAAGAAGCAGAGATGTTAACCGATTCTAGTTTTTAGTTAGAAATCAATTTCAACTTAGACCCAAATGACTAGCCTTTTTGGTTCGGGTTAATTAGGGTTTTGTGTGCCGCCTGCTAAATTTGGTTTGGGGTTAAATCTGCTAACTGATTTTTTCTGAATAACGGGTATGTTGTTTAGTCAACAGTTTTAGAATCTCTTAAAGAATGAATCTTATTTTTTAGAAAGTAGCTACATTGCCGGGAACTTGTAAAAGTTTAGGTTAATCTGTAATTTAAGCATTGAATCGTTGGATTTTTTGATTTGCTGATTAAAAAATACTTGTAACTAGGTTTAGAACTGAAAGCCCTTAAATTTTTAGCTAATGAAAAGGTAGTTTTAATAATGTGAATAGGTATTTACTGAAGATTTTTGTAAACATGAGATTAGTTTCAAAGTTTATATAACCAACTACATTTTTTATGACTGTTAAGTCAATCTACCTTTTAGGTCTAACTTAAAGGCTAGGCTATATGATCATTTTTGCATAGTTGTTTCAGTTGTACAGTAAATTCATTTAGTTGTTGCAGGAATTTAGTTTTTTGCAGTTGGAAGTGTTGCTTGATTTGGTCTTTTTGGTCTAAAACCTGAGAAAACTTAGCACTCAAGTTGGCTATGGTTAATTTAGTTAAGTGGATATGATATTCTGAGTAATTGATTAAGTCAGTAAAGGCAATATTCTTTTTGTCGTAGCCAACCACCACAAACGGTGTTGCGGAAGCAAAAGCTAAAATACTAGAATGTAGCATCATGCAGACTACTAAATCTAAGTTTTCGTAAACATATTTTAGTTCTTTAGCTGGATAATCACAAAAAGTCATGGTTTTAACAAGTTTAGTTTGTAATTCTTGAGCTAAGTGAAACTCGCTGTAATTATTTCCCTTATACTTATAAGTATAGTTGGTGTGAACCAAGTAATATACTTCCACATCCAGATTTTGGTAAAGTTGGTTAATTAAGGTAGCGTAAGTTTCTAAGAGTTGATATTGCTGAGCGGCTTCAGCTAGCCAAGGTTGGTGACAGGCTAAATTTACTCCAAGTTTTAGTTTGTGTTTGGGAAAATCTAGGCCGATAATGGGTTTAGACTGCAATCCAATCGCTGGGTCTGGGATAACTGTTGGCCGAAAGTTAGAATCAATATCTTGTA
>Ga0197142_1004726_pt1 | contig 10899 bp, 8 predicted proteins | sample GBS60_MetaG_FD_148614 | JGI IMG/M metagenome (GOLD analysis project Ga0197142, IMG submission 148614) | Sediment microbial communities from Great Boiling Springs, Gerlach, Nevada, United States - GBS 60_MetaG | ecosystem: Environmental > Aquatic > Thermal springs > Hot (42-90C) > Sediment... | reverse complement strand
TGGGCCGTCGCGATGGGGGCCGCCGGAGGGGCCATCCTGGCCGCCGCCAAACGGGATTAGACGCAATACACAATCTTTACCGCAGAGATCGCAGAGTACGCAGAGCACTATCAAAGAAAATCTCTGCGCTCTCCGCGTTCTCTGCGATGAGTTTTTGCACTGGATTCACGAATGTATCGCCGATCTGCCGACGGCATCGTCTTCTACCAGTTTGAGGGGCTGAACGGCGCCGGCCTGACTCACGCCATCCTCACCCGACTGGGCGGGGTGAGCCAGGGGCCCTTCGCCACCCTCAACCTGGGCCATACCGTCGGCGACGACCTGAACGCGGTCCAGGAGAACCACCGACGGGTCTTCGCCCTCTTCGGCGTGGACCGGGGGCAGGTGGTCAGCCCGTATCAGGTCCACAGTGCCCACGTCCGGCCCGTCGGGCGGGAACACGGCGGCACCGTCCAGAACGGCACCGACGGCCTGCTGACCACCACCCCCGGCCTGATGTTGCTCTTCCGCTTCGCCGACTGCGTCCCGCTCCTGCTCTGGGACCCGGCCCATCGCGCCGTCGGACTGGCGCACGCCGGATGGCGCGGGGTGGCTCGCGGCGTCGTCCGGGCCGCTGTGGAGGCCTTCGTCCGCCATATCGGCAGCCGTCCGGAGGGCCTCTGGGCCGGTATCGGGCCCGCCATCGGCCCCTGCTGCTACCGGGTGGGGCCGGAGGTGATTGCGGCGGTAGGGGCAACCCTTGCGGTTGCCCCGCCGGTCCACCGCCGGGCCGACGGCCTCTACCTGGACCTGCCCGGCGTCGTGCGGGCCGAACTGGAAGCCCTGGGCGTCCGCCAGATAGAGACCTCCGGCATCTGCACCGCCTGCCACACCGATGAGTGGTTCTCCCACCGGGCCGAGGGTGGGCGGACCGGACGATTCGGCGTACTGGTGATGCTGGACCGATGACCCCATTCCGGTTTGACCTGGTCGCCACCGACGGCCGCGCCCGCGCGGGCGTTCTACATACTCCCCACGGCGACGTCCCGACGCCGGTTTTCATGCCGGTGGGTACCCAGGGGACGGTCAAGGCCGTCTCCCCGCGCGACCTGAAGGACCTGGGGGCGACGATGATCCTGGCCAACACGTACCATCTCTACCTGCGCCCCGGGGATGAGCGCATTGCCCGCCTGGGTGGACTGCACCGGTTTATGGCCTGGGACGGCCCCATCCTCACCGATTCGGGCGGGTATCAGGTCTTCAGCCTGGCCGCGCGGCGCCGGGTGGACGCCGACGGGGTCACCTTCCGCTCCCATATAGACGGCTCCGAGCACCGCTTCACGCCGGAGAAAGTGATTGCCATCCAGGAGAATCTGGGGGCGGACATCATCACCTGCCTGGATGAGTGCGCGCCGCCGACGGACTACGAGTACAACGTCCGCGCGCTGGAGCGGACCCACGCCTGGGCTGTGCGCTGCCGGGAGGCCCATCAGCGCGCCGACCAGGCCCTCTTCGGCATCGTCCAGGGCGGGGTCTTCCCGGACCTGCGGGAGCAGTCAGCCCGTTTCATCACCGGCCTGGGGTTTGACGGCTACGCCATCGGGGGGCTGAGCGTCGGCGAACCCAAAGAGCAGACCTACGCGGTGCTGGAGTGGCTGGATGGCCTTCTACCCGCCGACCGTCCCCGCTACCTGATGGGCGTGGGCACGCCGGAGGACCTGGTGGAGGGCGTGGCGCGCGGGGTGGACATGTTTGATTGCGTCCTCCCCACCCGGATGGCCCGCAACGGCGGCGCGCTGACCCGTCACGGACGGATCAACCTGCGCAACGCCTGCTACGCCGATGACCCTGGCCCTCTGCTGCCCGATTGCACCTGCTACACCTGTACCCACTTCAGCCGGGCCTACCTCCGCCACCTGATTCTGGCCAATGAGATTCTCGGCGCGCACCTGCTCACCATCCATAACCTTCACCTGATGCTTACAATGGCCCGGGAGATTCGGGAGTCCATCCTGAAGGGCCAGTTCGCGGCCTATCGGGAGGCGTTCTGGGACGGTGCGCTTGTCGGCAAATGAACGATCAGAATTTGCCACGAATTTCACGAATTGGCACAAATTTTGTCTCCTCACCTACGTCATTGCGAGCCGCCAGGGGCGGCGAAGCCATCTCCAGGCCAGTGAGGAGATTGCTTCAGCATTGGCAGCCGCCTCGCAATGACTACAGGCTTCGTGTAAATTCGTGCAATGCGTGGCAAAAGGGGGACTTCCCTGGCGTGAATTGCGCAATCGGAGAATGGGACTATAATTACAGACAGCCTGGTGGGATTTATCAGTGGAAACCAGCAGATCACGGGATGGTCTGATGAACCGGCACCGGTTGCGCTACCCGGCGAAGGTCCGGCGGTTGATCGCGTCCCTAATGCCCTATGCTCCGGAGCGGGTATACCTCTTTGGCTCATGGGCACGCGGGGAAGCGGACGATATGAGCGACCTGGACATTGTGTTGATCAAGGAGACCCGGGAATCCTTCTGGGATCGCCTTCAGACGATTGCGGGCCTTCTTCCCCCCGACCTGGGTGCCGTGGATGTACTGGTCTACACACCTGATGAGTTCGCCCGCATGGTGGAGTCCGGGAATGCTTTTGCGGAGATGATTTTAGAAGAAGGGATACTCCTGTATGAGCGGGAAACGCCAGAGTTTCCGCCTGGCCGTAAACGGCCAGGCTCAGGTAATCAGGCAAAAATGAGGCGCTAAAGCGCCCCTCTCCGTCCTGGCAACTCCCTCTCTTGACAATCTACGCATTTCATGGTAATTTGACGACAGTTTTCCACCAACCTCCATATCTCAAGGAGCAAAAGGATGGCAGAGAGAACTCGTACCGACCGCATCGTAGAACGTCTGCGCAACCTCCAGATGAGCACCCCTGATATTGAGGCCTCCTCCCTCGTCAGCGTGGACGGTCTGGCCATTGCATCTGCCCTGCCTGCCGGTGTAGAGGAGGACCGGGTCGCGGCGATGTCGGCGGCCATGCTCTCCCTGGGCGAACGGATTGCCAGCGAACTGGGCCGGGGAGCCCTGGATGAGGTCTACGTGAAGGGGGAGCGAGGGTATGTCATCCTGACAGCAGTGGGCGAGGACGCGGTCCTCACCGTGATGGCCCGCGCGGGCGCCAAACTGGGCCTGGTCTTCCTGGAGATGCGGCGCGCGGCCGAAGAACTGGCCGACATCCTGTAGGCCGGGGAAGGAGGCATGCCGTGAGACGAATCCCACCCAGCGGTTATTACTACCCCAACAAACTGGCCCGCATCTACATTATGGCCATTGAGGAAGTGATGGGCAAGAACGGCCTGAACGCCATCCTGAACCTGGCCGGCCTCTCCCATCTGATAGACAATTACCCCCCGGACAATTTTGACAAAGAGTTTGATTTTGCCGACTTCTCGGCGCTGAATATGGCGCTGGAGGAGATGTACGGCCCGCGCGGCAGCCGGGGGCTGGAACTGCGGGCCGGACGTGCGGCCTTCACGCTGGGGCTCCCGGGCTTCGGACCCCTGGTCGGCATGGGCGATCTGGCCTTTCGCGCCCTGCCCTTGAGCGCCAAACTGAAGGTCGGGCTCCCCGCCCTGGCCCAGATTTTCACCCAGTTCAGCGACCAGGTCAGTAAGGTTGAGGACAAGGGGGAGTACTACACCTACACGATGGAACCCTGTCCGGTTTGCTGGGGCCGCCATTCCGACCGCCCGATCTGCTTCGCCGGAATGGGCGTTATAGAAGAAGGTCTCCATTGGGTCAGCGGGGGCAAGAAATTCCGAATAGATGAAATTGACTGTGTGGCGGCAGGAGGTAAAGTCTGCACGTACGCCATCTATAAAGAACCTATTGGCTGATCAAACGGGGGGCAGGCCATGCCGCAGCAAATTCTCATCGTAGAAGACGAACCGAACACCGCCGAAATGCTGGCCTCGTATTTCCAGATTCAGGGGTACGAAGTGAATGTATGCGGCTGGGGCAAAGAGGCGCTCAACTTCGTCCAACAGACCCTGCCCGACCTGATCATCCTGGACATCCGCCTTCCGGACATTGATGGTTATGAAGTCTGCCGTCAGTTACGCAGTCACCGCCGCACTGCCCAGGTGCCGATCCTTTTCCTGACAGAGAAACGGGAACGGATTGACCGGCTGGCGGGTCTGGAACTGGGGGCTGTGGATTATGTCACCAAACCCTTTGACATCCAGGAACTCCGTCTGCGCGTGCGGAATATCCTCCGCCGGGCCCAGATGCAGTCGGTCTTGCATCCGGTTACGGAACTTCCTTACGCCACCCTGGTGGAAGACCGTCTCAACCAACTCCTGACCGAGAAGGACCAGGTCGTAACGGCTGTGGCGCTGGATGGACTGGATGCGTTTGCTGACGTCTATGGTTTTGTGGCTCGCGATGATGTCATCCGGGCCATCGCGCTGATGGTCCGCCACGCCGCAGAAGAAGAAGGTGGCAAGGACACCTTCGTCGGCCAGTTGGATGACGTGACGTTTTTCGCCATTACCGGGCCGGAGCAGGCCGGGCGGATACAGGAACGGCTGATCCACCGCCTGCAAGAAGCACTGGCGCTCTTCTACCCCCGGGAAGATTGGGAGGCCATGCAACGGGCAAAAAGGGCATCGGTTCCTCGTCTTTCCGTCCGTATGGGAATTCTCCCCGTGGCCTCTTACCCCAATACGGGGAAACTTCGGGAAGCGATTTACCGTTCCCTGCAGCCCGCTATCTGAACCCAACAGACCCTTCAGGGGCGGCAGAGGGGCAGGCCTCTCCCCTGCCCTCGGATGCCGCGCCTTTTTGTTTTCTATCACCACTGACGTGCGATGAGAACAACCGTTGTCCTTCCAACCTACAATGAAGCAGAGAACATCGGCCCGATGGTGGAGGCCTTGCTGGGCCTGGGCGTCCCCGGCCTGAGCGTCCTGGTCGTGGACGATGCCTCCCCCGATGGCACGGGCGACATTGCCGACCGTCTGGCCGCTGAGCACCCCGGTCGGGTCACTGTCCTCCACCGCACCGGCCCGCGCGGGCTGGGGTGGGCGTATCTGGCGGGCTTCCGGCAGGCCCTGGCGGATGGCGCCGACGTCGTCGTCCAGATGGACTGCGATTTCTCCCACAATCCCGCCGATGTCCCCCGTCTCCTGGCCCACATCCCCGACCACGACCTGGTCATCGGGTCCCGCTACATCCCCGGCGGCAGCACCGCCGAGGAATGGGGATGGCATCGGAAGTTGCTCTCGTGGTGGGCCAACTTCTACGCCCGCACCCTCCTGGGGCTCCGGATCCGGGACGTCACCGGCGGCTTCCGCGCCTGGAAGCGGGAAACACTGGAGGGCATCGGCCTGGACCGGATTCGCTCCCAGGGATACGTCTTCCAGGTGGAGATGGCCTGTCTCTGCGAACGGATGGGGTACCGAATTATGGAGGTCCCCATCCGGTTTGAGGAGCGGCGGAAAGGGCACTCCAAGATGAGTCTGCGGGTGCAGATAGAGGCCGCCCTGCGGGTCTGGGAGGTCGGCTGGCGCTACCGGCAGGTTAAACCGCAAGGAACGCAAAGAGCGCAAAGAAACAGATGATTTCTTTGCGTTCTTCGCGCCCTTTGCGAAGAAGGGACGCGGATGAACACGGAAAAACGCGGGCTCTCTTTCTCCGGCTCTCTGCCTGTTCTGCTGCTGATGCTCCTTCCCCTGTTGCTCTTCGCGCCGGTGGTCTTCGGCCCCAAAACCCTCATCCCCGCCGACGCGCTGTTCCTCTTTGAGCCGTTCCGGTCCGCCGCCGCGGACCTGGGCGTGACGGTCCCCCAGAACCCGCTCCTGGCGGACCTGATTCTGGAGAACTACGTCTGGAAACGGTTCCTGCTCCAGGCCCTCCATCAGCGGGAACTCCCCCTCTGGGACCCGTACATCTTCGCCGGACATCCGTTTCTGGCCAATGGTCAGCACTCCGGCCTCTACCCGCTGAGCCTTATCTTCTACATCCTCCCTCTCTGGCGCGCGTACGGGGTCTTCACCTGGCTACAACTGGGGCTGGCGGGGGTGTGGATGTACCTCTTCGCCCGCACCCTGGGCGCCGGACGGCTGGGGAGCCTGGTCGCCGGGATCACCTACCAGTTCAGCGGCTTCATGGTCGTCTCGGTGGTCCACCCGATGATTGTCGCCGGGGCCTCCTGGCTTCCGTTCATCCTGGCGATGGTGGAACGGGTGGTCCAGCAGCGGCCCGCGCTGGGCGGCCGGCCCGCCCGCCTCCCCTGGGCCCTGCTGGGGGCCCTGGGGCTGGGCTGCCAGATGCTGGCCGGCCACGCCGAGAACACCTACTTCGTCCTGCTGGTGACCGGGGCGTATATCGTGTGGCGGGTGGTCGTGGGCTCTCATCCCTACCCCCCGGGCCGGGAGGGGGAAGCCGCCGCAGGCGGCAGGGGTAGGGGCAAGGGTCGCCTCCGTTCCCTCCTCTGGCTGGCCCTGATGCTGGGACTGGGGCTGGCGCTGGGCGCGGTGCAGTTCATCCCCCTCTACGAGGTGGCCTCACTGGGCTTCCGGGGAGCGCAGGCCGCGCCGACCCTCCAGCAGGTCCTGGGCTGGGCCTACCCGCCCCGGCGGCTCATCGCCTTCCTCATCCCCAACTTCTTCGGCAACCCGGCCCACCACGCCTACTTTGACCTGTTCGGATGGCGCACCGTCCCCTTCACTGTCAACGCTGAGGGCCAGCCCATCCTCAGCCCCGACTGGGACGTCAAGAACTACGTGGAGGGCGGGGCCTACCTGGGGCTGTTGCCCCTCTTCCTGGCCGCGCTGGCCACTTTACGTTTCACGTTTTCCGTATTCCGTAGACGCCGTCCCGCCTCCTCTCCGTTCCCTCCTGCTTCCTGTCTCTTTTTCATCATCCTTGCCCTCTTCTCCCTGGCCTGCATCTTCGGCACGCCCGTCTACGCGCTGGTCTACGCGCTCCCGTACCTTCACCAGTCCCACTCCCCCTTCCGGTGGGTCTTCCCGCTGACCCTCTCGGTGGCGGTCCTGGCGGCCTTCGGGACCGACGTCGTTCGTAGTGAGCCACGGAGCAAAGCGGAGTGGCGTCCCGTTCGTAGTGAGCCACGAAGCGAAGCAGAGTGGCGTCCGAAGCCCCTCCCTTTTCGTCTGCTCCTCCTGGATGCCTCCCTCTCCGCCGCGACGGTCCTGGCCGCGCTGGCCTTCTGGGGCGGGTTGCTCACCCTGGTCGGACTGACCGCCAGCCGCGTCTTCTTTGCCCGCATAGAGCCCCTGGTGGAGCGGGCCTTCTGGAGCCTGGCCCTGGCCCCCTCCGGCTTCCCCGACCACCGGGCCTTCTACTCCTACGAGTTCCGCTGGATTGCCCTCTTCGGCCTTCTACTGACCGCGACCGGTATCGTCCTGCGGGTCACCCGCTGCCCCATCTACCTCCCGTTCGTCGTCAGCCACGAAGCGGAGCGAAGTGGCGTTTCACCGTTTGTAGTCAGCCACGGAGCAAAGCGGAGTGGCGCCCCGTTCGTAGTCAGCCACGGAGCGGAGCGGAGTGGCGTTTCACCCGCAGTAAGCCCCGAAACGGAGCGGAGTGGCGTTCAGCGAAGAGGCGTTCCCGTCTGGCAGCCCCTGGCTCTCCTGGTCCTGGTCGTGGACTTCGTCGCCTTCGGCGCGGGCTTCAACCCCGCCGTGGACCCCCAGCTCCTGGCGTACACCCCGCCGGTGGTGGAGTTCCTCCGGCAGGACACCTCTCTCTGGCGGTACGCCACCTTCACCCCGCCCGGCACGACCAAGACGATGAACGCCAACTCCGGCATGCTCTACGACCTCCAGACCGTCGCCGGGTACGACTCCATCTTCCCCGCCCAGTACGCCGACTATATGGCGCTCATTGAGCCACAGGACGAACTGCCGTACAACCGCATCGCCTCCCTGCGGACCTGGTCCAGCCTGGATAGCCCCCTGCTGGACATGCTCAACGTCAAGTACATCCTCACCGAAGTGGAGATTCCCAACCCGGCCAAATACCGGCTCGTCTACCAGGACCGGGCGGTGCGGGTGTACGAGAACCTGGGGGTCCTCCCCCGCGCGTTCACCCTCCCCGCCCCCGCCGCCGTCTTCGCGGAGGACGTGGCGGAGGCCCTCCGCACCTACGACGTCCACCACTACGTCGTCCTGGAACCTGTTTGTAGTGCGCCACGGAGCGAAGCGGAGTGGCGTCCCGCCAACCCCGTCCCCCAGACGGTCACCCGATACACGCTGAACGAGGTCTGGGTGGACGTGTCGGTCCCGGAGACGTCGTGGCTGGTTCTGGGCGACAGTTACTTCCCCGGCTGGCGGGCCTTTGTCCGTCCCCAGGGGGCCGGTGAGGACGCGGAGCGGGAGGTCTCCATCTGTCGGGCCAGCGGCAACTTCCGGGCCGTCTACCTGGGGCCGGGGGTCTGGACGGTGCGCTTCAAGTACAGCCCCAACAGCGTCAAAATCGGCGCGTTTATCACTTTTATCGCCGGGATGGTCGTCCTGTTCCTGGTGGGCCTCTACCTCTGGCGCTTCTTCTACCGGGAGACGGACGAGGCGGACACCGTTCGGCGGGTGGCGAAGAACTCCATGGCCCCCATCGTCCTGAACCTCTTCAACCGGGCCATAGAGATGGCCTTCGCCGCGCTGATGGCCCGCATCCTGGGGCCGGTGGGGAACGGGCGCTATGCCACTGCGGTCAATATCTACCTCTGGTTTGACATTATTGCCAACTTCGGGCTGGATATGTACCTGATGCGGGAGGTGGCCCGGCAGCGGGAGCGGACGTGGCATCTCTTCCTGAACACCAGCGCGCTGCGGCTGTTGCTCTTCCTGGCGGCGTTCCCGCTGCTGGGCGGTTTCCTGGCGGCATGGCAGTCGCTGGAGGCGCCCCTGGCGCAGGAGACGGTCTGGGCGACGGTGCTCCTCTACCTGGGCCTGCTGCCGGGGAGTCTGGCCTACGGCTTGGCCGCGGTCTTCCGGGGGCACGAGAAGCACGAGTACCCCGCCGCCATCCAGACCGTCACCACCATCATCAAAGTGACGCTGGGGGTTCTGGTGCTGGTGGGCGGGCTGGGCATCGTCGGCCTGGCGGGGGCCTCCATCGTGACCAACTTCTGCACGCTGGGCATTCTGGCGGTCATGGCCTACCGGCTGCTGGGCCGCGAGGGCGTTCGGCCCGCGCTGCAGGCCCCCCTCTGGCGGGCCATGGTCGCCGAATCCTGGCCGCTGATGCTCTCCCTGCTCCTGCAGGCCCTCTTCCCCGGCATCAACGTCCTGCTCCTGCAGCGGCTGCAGGGGGACGCCGTCGTGGGCTGGTACGACGCGGCCCGCAAGTGGCTGGACGCGCTGAACATCATCCCGTCCTTCTTCACCATCGCCATCTTCCCGGTGATGGCGCGGCTGGCGGTGGAGGACCGGGAGGCTCTGGGGGGGGCGTATCGTCTCTCCGTCAAGTTGCTGACGGCGGTGGCGGTGCCGACGGCCCTTCTGGTCGCCCTTCTGGCGACGCCGCTGGTGGGGTTGCTCAGCGGGTCGGCCTTCCTGCCCCACGGCGCGGTGGCCCTGCGGCTGATGGTCTGGTCCATCCTCTTCGGCTGGTTCAACAGTCTGACCAACTACGTGCTCATCGCGCTGAACCGGCAGCGGTACGTCTTCCTGGCCTCCGGCGCGCGGGTGGCCTTCACCGTCGCCGCGAACCTGCTGCTGGCGGGGCGCTACAGTTACGTTGCCTCGGCGGGCATCCTCATCGCCGGGGAGGCGCTGCTGGCGGTCCTCTTCGCGGCCGACCTCACGCGACAGGTGGGAACAGTGGACTGGTGGCAGACGCTGGGACGGCTGGCGCTGGCGGGTCTGGGGGCGGGGGCGGTCGCGGCGGCCGCGGCGTTCTGGAGCCCGCTTCTGGCGCTGGCATCCGCGCTGGTTGCCTACCCGCTGCTGGTGGTGGGGCTGGGGGCCTTCACCTTGTCGGAGCGGGAGATGCTGGGGTCACTCCTGCCGGCCCCGCTGCGGCGGCTGCGGACGGCAGAGGGATAGACACCTTCGCGTGTATCCCCATTCTGTCGGCCTGATCGCTTTGCAGGACAACGGCGAGCAGTTGTCCTGCAGGACATACCGTAATTACCTACCCCTCGTCATTGCGAGGCGGCAGTAGCCGCCGAAGCAATCCCCTCGCGCTCTGGGAGATTGCTTCGCCGCCTTCTGCGGCTCGCAATGACACGGGTAGGTAGTTATGGCGCGCCCCATTATTGCCACATTTGCGCGTTTCACGCAGGTATGGTAAGATAAAACCGCAGGTCGCTGGGGCGTCGCCAAGGGGTAAGGCAACGGACTTTGGATCCGTCATCCGCAGGTTCGAATCCTGCCGCCCCAGCCTCGTATGGACCACAGACCATAGACCACAAGCAAACTTATACCAATTGTGTTTGTTACGGTCATTTTGCCCGGCGGTAAATCGCCACGCGGCGAGGCCTCCGCCGAGGCGTCGGCCGAGGCGCCGCTCGCAGCGAAGCCCCCTTCGGGGGCTAAAAATAGCCCGAAGGGCTTCGCATAATGAGCCCGGACGTTTTGCAACTTGACAAATTATTCCGACAATCCGTTGCCCTGTCCTCGGGCGGGGCTTGCCGGGCCGCGGCCCTCACCCCACCTCTTGCCCCCAAGTTCATTGATATTGCGCTTCGCTCATGTATAGCAGGGTGAGAAAGGGCAACTGGTTGAAACTTAACAACATGGCAGGTTTGTGGCAGAATTGGTATACTCACTTCGTAAGGGGGACTGATGCGAGCCACAAACCTGCTGCCATTTCTCCTCCTGGCCAGTCTGCTCGTCATCGCTGCTGCCCTACCGCAGCAAGGAGTTTCCCGGCCGGCTGGGTGTGCGATCGTCCAGCAGCACT
>Ga0197142_1004725_pt1 | contig 10901 bp, 9 predicted proteins | sample GBS60_MetaG_FD_148614 | JGI IMG/M metagenome (GOLD analysis project Ga0197142, IMG submission 148614) | Sediment microbial communities from Great Boiling Springs, Gerlach, Nevada, United States - GBS 60_MetaG | ecosystem: Environmental > Aquatic > Thermal springs > Hot (42-90C) > Sediment... | reverse complement strand
GTAAATGATAAAAAATCGCAGTTTTTAGGTATTCTTGAAAGAGAAATAGTCAAAAATATAGGCGGTGGATGTAATTCACCCTTCGGAATTTGCACAGAAATAAAAGAATACGATAATAATGATAATAATAATAAATTCAAAAAAGAAAATGATACTGCTGTTGATGATAATAAATTTATTCTTTATGTGAAATTTGAAGCTTTTGAGGTGAATATAAGATTTGAGGATGAATTCAGAATATCTTCGCTTGATAGTTCTCAAATACCTTATATCGTCTCGGATATACTAGCAAAACGGATAGTCGGTAAAACGAAAAGATAAAGTTGTTGTAAAGATAAAATTCAAAAGCAGTAAAGATAAAATTCCAAAAATGCAGAACAAATGGAAAAAATGCCAGATATCAAAATTGCTAAAATTCAAAAAAATAAACTCAGTAAAATAAAATGAAGGGATTAGTTAGATTTTCTCTTGCGATGGTTGTTGTTGGTCCGTGTCCCGGGTAAACTATGGTTTCTGGAGGAAGGACCATAAGCTTGTTTTTTATTCCCGATATGAGCATTTCAAAGTTTCCCCCGGGTAGATCCGTTCGTCCTATTGAGCCTGCAAAAAGTATATCTCCTGTGAAAAGATGAAATTCGTTTTTGTGTGTAAATAAATATGCCATACCACCGGGAGAATGGCCTGGAACATGGATAGCCTTTATTTTTATTTTTTCGTTGAACTGTATTTCCTCTGAGTCCTCTACGAATCTATCAGGAGGAGGTTGTTTTTGAACTTTTAGTCCAAACATCATAGCTACCTCATGAGCTCTTTGAAGCAAAAATAAATCTCCTCTATGCATTAGAATTTCGCCTCCAAATTTTTCTTTTACATATTTTAGGGCTCCCACGTGGTCAAAATGGGCGTGCGTAAGAAGAATATATTTTACTTTTATATCTTCTGATATTTTTTTGATTTCACTCTCTATTTCTTCTCCATCGTCTCCCGGATCTATTATTATGCATTCGTTTGTATCTTCATCAAAAACAATGTAGCAGTTCTCTTCAAGAGGTCCAGTTACTACTACCTTTATCTGCATTTCATTTTATTTTGTTGCTTTTTTTAGAGGGTTTTCAAAATTGTAATTTTTTATTTATTTATCGTACGGAATAAATACGGAAACTCTGGTGCCTTTGTTCAATTCTGATTCTATTTGAATTTTTCCTCCGTGAAGCTCAACGATTTTTTTTGCAGTACTCATCCCAAGTCCCATCCCCTTCGTTTTAGTTGTAAAGAAAGGTATGAAAATTTTATTTAGATTCTCCGGAGTGATTCCACATCCTGAATCTTCTATGTCGCATCTTATAAAACCATCTTCTGTATCTTGTGTTCTTACTAATATTTTTCTGTCTTTTGAGTTTTCGAGGCTTTCTGCTGAATTCATAAGGATATTCAGAAAAGCTCTTTTAAGCAAAAATCTATCTCCTCTTACGAAAACTTTATCAGAATTATACTCTCTTTTTATTTCAAAATCATGCTGGAAAACATGGTTTTTCAGCTCTTCAATCTCAGATAATACCTCTTCTATTACTGATTCTAAATTTTCTGGCTTCCCTACTATATCTTTCCCTTTTATGAATATTGTGACATTTTCTATTATTGTTTCTATTCTGTTCAAAAGAGATTTTATAGTTTTTGCTTTACTTTCGTCGTTGTAATGGTAAGATAAAACTACATTTTTCAGTGCAAAAAATGGATTTTTAATTTCATGAATAACAAATCCCAACATCTCTTGCATACCCTTATATCTTTCTTCCAAAAAAACTTCTTCAAAATTCTCTTTCAATATTTTCAAAAGTTCTTGTAAGCCTACGATAAGTTCTAAATTCAAATTGTTTTTCTTGTCTTTTATTGCAAAAACTAAATCTTTATTTTCAGATAAAGAAAAAGATACTTCGTCTGAGGGAAAAGTAAAGTTAAAATCAAGGTTAAGTTTAACTTCTTTTTTGGTTCCCATTTTATAATTTCGCCTATTTTATAATTTTTCTTTTTTTATCGCACAAATTTTTCTCCTTATCCTTATTTTAATTTTAATTTTAAAACTTCTTTTGATGATTTGGATTTACGAACTCGCCTGAGCCTGATTTTTTGCTGACGAAATTACTTTTATATGCTCGGGTAGTTCAAGCCCCAAAGATAATGCAAGTTGCCAATCTTTTCTGTAATCTTGACCGGGAGTTGTGAGGTAATTTCCAACCATAAGGTCATCTGCTCCTGCCTTTATAACCCAATCTTGTTTATCTCCAAAAACAACTTCTCTTCCCCCTGCTACTTTTATTTGCTTTTTAGGATTTACGAATCGCATCATAGCTATGCATTTTGCCGCTTCATCGGCAGAAATAATCTTTTGGTTTTCAAGAGGCGTTCCGAGTCTCGGATTGAGGAAATTTATTGGTATTATTTTGGGATCAATTTTTTTTAGTTCAAAAGCTATTTCTACTCTGTCTTCATAAGTTTCACCCATTCCAAAAATGCATCCGCAACATACACCTATTCCTACGTGTTTTAGTATGTTTATCGTTCTTATTCTATCTTCGTAAGTGTGTGTAGTACATATTTTTGAAAAAAATCTTGGAGATGTTTCAATGTTGTGGTTTGAATGATCAACTCCTGCATCTTTTAGTTTTATTGCTTGTTTTTCTGTGAGTTCTCCCAAAGTTGCATCAGGGGCTATTCCGGGAACGTTTTTCCTTATTTCTCTTACCATTTCGCATATTATTTCTACTTCCTTGTCTGTTGGCCCTCTTCCTGATGTTACTATTCCGAACTTTGTAGCTCCCATGTTATATGCTTCTTTTGCTTTTTGGACAGCTTCTTCTACGCTAATGAGGGGATACCTTTTTATTTGGGTTTTCCATTTTGTAGATTGAGCACAAAATTTACAGTCCTCCGGACATAATCCGCTTTTTGCGTTTATTATCGCACAAAAATCTATTTTGTTCCCTCTGAATTTTTCTCTTATTTGTGTTGCACACTCAAAAAGTAGTTCAAGATATTCTGATGGAAATTTAAGTACAAACATAGCTTCATTCTTCGTTATTTCTCCTCCATCAAGTACTTTCTTTGTCATCTCTCTTAGCTTTCCTTCAAATGAATTTTTCAACATTACTTTTTCCATGGTTTCAATTATTTTTCTTCTTTTTTGTAAACCTGAAAATTTTTTCAGGAAACTTTTTTTATTTTTTTAAGATTTTTTATTTTTTTATTATTATTAGCTCTTGATTTTCTTTGCTATTGCTTGATTTTCTGATTTTTGATGATTTTTTACTTTATTAATTTGTTTTTGATGATTCTTTTTATTCTTCCGAGTAAAAAGCGTACAAAAAATATATATTTTTCAATTTTAGCTTTTTGAGGATTTATTCCTGCTGTTTTTATTTTTGCTTTTTCTGCTTCCGTGAGTCCAATGAGAGGCTTTTTTCTACTTATACCTTCACCGCTCATTATAACTGATATTTCATCTAAAAAAACTGCTTTGAGTTTATCTTTTTTTCTGAGTAAAAGTTCGTAATCACCAGCGATTTTGTAATTCGTATCAAAAAGTCCTATTTTTTTAAAAAGCTCTCTCCTGTGAAGTGCACCTGGATGTGCAACTGACATCCATCCTTTGAACTCATACCATTTCCATTCCTTACCATATATTTCTTCAATTTTTACTTTGAGGTTAAGAAATTTCAGTTCTGATAATATGAGCATCTTTGAAGAAGCAAATTCTATTTCTATTTTTTGAGAATCTGGGCTTTCTTTTTCTAACTCTAACAGAAATCGCATATACTTTTCTATTGAATGAGGTAATATAAAGTCATCGGAGCCAAGAAAGAATATCCACTCACCACAAGATAGCATTATACCTTTGTTCAGTGCTTCATATATTCCGCTATCTTTTTCGCTTATCCAGTAATCTACATCAGAGTTTTCAAGAATTTCGATTGTTTTATCTTCGCTTCCCCCATCTACAACTATTATTTCTATGTTTTTGTATGTTTGATTTTTCACACTTTCAATAGCTCTTTTTATATTATTTTGACTGTTTTTTGAGGCTATAACACAAGATACAAGCGGTATTTTTTCATATCCCCAGTTTTTTTCTTCTATGTGTTTTTCGATTTCTCTGTGAAGTTTCTGAGGAGCTGGTTTATATTTTCGGTAGTCTGTATCGCATATATACCAAATGCCATTTTGTTTTATATATGAATGCTTGAATAATCCTTTTTTTCTCAATCCTCCGTGTTTTTCTGTGTTCCAAAAAATACAGGTTGCGAATTTATATTCTGGTTTGTTTACAACTTTGGGTTTTATTCTTGTCGTGAAAAGATTCACAAATAAATAAAATAAATAAGGGAAATCTCAAAGTGTATCAGAAGAGCAGAAATGTGAAGATGTCTATTCATTTATATTTTAATATATTTTAAAAGAATTTGATGTAAAAATAGTTGAGGTGGGAGACTGGTGGATTTTCTTTTTCCTGAACTTCTCAGATAAATATAAGACTTATCATCAGATAAATAAGATTTTATCTCATATAGAAAAAGAATTTTTTCCTTGATACAGTGTTTGTGGAGAAGGGTTAATACCTAAGCTTAAATCTGTGAAATTACTCAATAAATTACTCAATCAGCTTGGTTTTCCTCCGGAGAAGGGTTTTCCCACGAAAAAAATAAAAAAGATTATTTTCTTTTGCGATAAAGTACAAAGATGTGATAAAGTACACAGAGAAATTGATGTTTCAGATAAAAACTTTATGGGTAGTTGGATTTTGCTCTTTCTAATTGGTTGTGTGTCAAAGGAGAAAAAAATCTTCAAAAAAGAAAGATGGAAAAAGAAGATTATCTCTCTAACTAAACCTTTTTTCTGAAATTACGATTAAAATTAATAATAATTTCAAGGAGGGGGTAAATTTGTATGGCGGAGATAGGAAATGTTTTCATGCCGAACATTCTTTCTCAATTTGATGTATCGGCAATTGTTGAAAGCCTCGTAAAATTAAGACAAAAAATCCTCACAGATCCTTTGAATACAAGGAAGAGTTTGATACAGCAAAAACAAGAAGCTCTTTCAACCCTGAAAAATAATCTTGTTGAACTCCTTGCCTCTGCGCAAGTCTTATCATCTCAAATATCTTACAAAGTGTTCAAACCTGTTCTTACAAACATTACTGGATCGGAAAATCCTTCAAATATAATTTCAGTCAGTGCTGGTCCCGATGCTGTTGCCTCTAATTTTGATGTTCAAGTAAATCAACTTGCACAAGCTTGGAAAGTTAGTAGCGCCGTATTTTCATCGTCTTCCGTTACACTCTCAAGTTTAGGTGTAACATCAGGAGAAAAGATAGTTATAAAGGGGACTGGTAAAGCAAATGCAAAAGTTTTAAGGCTTGATCCGAACTGGACAATCTCACAGCTCAGAGATAAAATAAATGAACTCAATGCTGGGGTTACAGCTTATCTTGTAAGTGAAGCGGGTGGGGTAAGACTTATTATTGCTGGGACAAAAACTGGTGAAAGCAAAGAGTTTATGACGCTTGCAGATGTTTCGGGCGATGCTTTACAAGACCTTGGACTTACAAATGGAACTCTTTCAAGAAAATATGATACCTTACCTTCGGGAACGTATCAGTCAGACGCTTTCACGAAAAAAGATGAGATAGTCGGTTCTCTTTTAGGACTTAATACTGCATCTGGTGAAGCTCCATCAGGAACTGTAACGATAAACGGAACACCGGTTTCAATAGACCTTAATACTATGACACTTGAAGATATAAAAAACGCTATAAACGCTTCCGGTTCTGGGGCCACCGTATCTATTGTGGAAGAGGGGGGCACGTTCAGGTTGAAGATAGAAAATGTTACCAGTATTTCTGATGATAATAATGTTCTTGAAACCTTAGGTGTTTTGGCTCAAGGTTACAGTAATGTCGTTACAGCTGGACAAAATGCTCAAATTTCAATAGACGGAAATATATTTACTTCACAAGATAACACATTTACTCCTGAGGAAACTGGAATAACTGGTGTTACTTTTACTGCTCTGAGAGCTTCTACTGACATTATAAGAGTTTCTATAACCAGAGATACAGATAAGATAATAAATTATTTTCAGGATCTTGCTGAATCTTGGAATAAAGTTGTTGATTTTATTAAGGAGCAGGTAAGATACGATGAGGAGAAAAAATCTGCTGGACCGCTTTCTGGTGAATTTGTTTTGCTTTCTGTTGATTCTGCAATGAAACGGGCTCTTTCTGGAATAATTGAAATTCCTCAAATGGATGGATCTTTTAAAACATATTCCATAGCTTCACTGGGACTTTCGATTGATAAGGAAGGAAAATTATCTGTGGACGCGTCAAAATTAAGAAGTGCCCTTGAGGCAGATTTTGAAGGTGTGGTAAGAGCTCTTACATCTTCAATAGAAAAGAAAATAGTAAGCAGTGGTTTTGCTGATGCTGATACATCATTGGGATTTTCAGGAGAAATTTTGGTAAATGGAAAGAGTGTAGTTATAAATCCATCTGATACTCTCCTTCAGATAGCTCAGAAAATAAATTCCGTATCTGATACAGCAAGAGCTTATATAAGATCTGTTTCTGGGCAATATAAACTTGTCGTAGAAAATCTTATGACTGGTTTGCCAGATTTAAAAGAAGTCTCTGGGGACGTGCTTTCTGATTTAGGATTAGCATCATCATCTACATTTATTACGAAAAATAAGGTGAGCCTCTATATTCTGAATACTGATACTTTCTTTTCAAAAACTGATGCAGTAAGAAATGTTCTCGATAGCGATGCATCATCTCCGGATACACAAAATAATATTTCCGGAACAATAACTTTCAAACTCCAAGATGGTACTACTGTTACGACTTCTTCAATAGATATTGATTTGGATTCTCTTGATGATATTGTCTCGAAAATAAATGCTGCTGCTGGATCATCGGTAGCATCAGTAAAGGAAGCTGTTGTTGATGGAAAAGTTAAATATTATATTCAGATAAGTGGTGTAAGTACTGACCCAGCTGATTGGTCAGATAGCACAGGGGGTAAGCTCTTGCAGTTTCTTGGTATTTTGAAAAAAGATGAGAATGATCAGAACTTCGCGGGAGGTTTTGCGGAAAGATTGAGAGCAAATTTAGCATCTCTTTCCGCATCCAACGGGGCAATAAGTTCTGCGGAATCTCGTTTTCAAGGGGAGCTTACAGGTATAGATAAAGATTTAGAGAGAATTTCAGAGGAGATAGAGCAATACAGAGCATTTTTATATGAAAGGTGGGGAAGGGCTAATCAGCTTATTGTTCAAATAAGTTCGATGTCGCAGATTTTTAGGATGATTTCAGCCTCACTTATTCAGGGAGTAAGTAATCCGTTTACGCCTTCTGGCAATAGCGGCAATCAACGTTAGAGTTAGTTTCTTTCTTTTTTTCTTTTTTTATCTTGTTTTTTAATATTTCTATTGTTAATATTTCTATTGTTAAAAATTTGTTATTTCATCAAATTAAAATTATTTATTAAGTAGTAAAGTGTATCTCATCACTAGATTTAAAGTATAATGTTTAAAGTATAAAAAGTATAATGAAAAAAAATTGTAATAGGAGATGAATTTAGGAACAAGAATAAACCATCAGATATGAGAGATATAGCAAACCAGCTTTGGCATTTAGCATCTCATGACAAAGTAGTAGAGTATCTCAAATATTCGTGCAAAGAACATAAGATAAAAGTAAAAATAAAAAAAGATAAAAGACATAGTTCCGCTGTGGACGGTACAGAATGTACTGTTCTGAAAAACAAAAAAAGCAAAGATAATGAAAGGGATGAGAAAAAAGAATGCTCACCAGAACGAAGGATAAGCAGAAGTTTATTTAAGTCGTCTTGTCGTATAATAAATGCGTATATAAACGTAGCAAGATACATAGGAGGAATAAGAGGAGATTAAGGATTAGATGGAGTAAAAAGTATATCTTTACCAGAGGAGGAAAAGTTAATGAGGGAATAGGAGAAGGGAAGGGAAAGAGGAGAGAATGTAGCATGGTGGAGTGGGGTAGATGCTGTGGCAGTGGGTAGGAAAGGTAAGGTTTGCATGAGCAAAAAGCTTATAGCAAATAAAACTTACACAAACTCATTTTAACAATGAGCTGTTAATATTTCTCTATGGTTAAAGTTGGTATAGTAGGTTTAGGTTACTGGGGACCAAATCTTTTGAGAAACTTTTACAATCATCAATACGTTTCTTGTGAGATAATATGTGATTTAGATGAAGAAAAAATCAAAAGGCAACTTAAACATTATCCCAAGGTAAAAAAGTGGGCAAGAGATTTTAGAGATGTTTTGAAAGAGGATTTAGATCTTGTTGTTATAGCTACTCCGCCGGAAACTCATTACGAGCTTACAAAACTTGCGATTGAGCAAGGTAAAAATGTTCTTGTAGAAAAGCCATTTACTACATCCATAAAAGATGCAGAGGAACTGATTGAGCTATCTAAAAAGAAAAAAGTGAAGATTTTCGTTGATCACACATTTGTTTTTAATCCTTGTGTGAGGAAAATAAAGGAAATATTGCAAAGTGGAGAACTCGGAGAAATTATCTATTTTGATTCGGAAAGAGTAAGGGCTCCTTATAGAACAGGAGTAGATGTAATTTGGGATTTAGCAGTCCATGATTTTTCTATTTTATTATATCTTGGTTATGATATACAGATCAAAGATATTCTTGCAACAAAACTCTTTGGAAAGCACAGGAGTGACATAGCTCATATATCCTTTGTAGCAAATGGCTCGATACTTGGACATATATATGTCAATTGGTTTTCGCCCATCAAAGTAAGAAAGATGATAATAGGGGGGAAGAAAAAAGTTCTATGGTGGGATGATGTTCATCAATTTGAGAAGATAAAGATTTATGAAAACAGTGAAGAAGCTTTTGTAAGGGATGAAAATCCATTTTTTCCGACATATATTTCTGGTGATATTAGAATAGTGAGAGTAGATAATAAGGAACCACTATCAATAGAAGTAGATAGTGTGGTGAAAAGTATTTTGAGTGATACGGAACCAGAAGTGAGTGGAGAAGATGGGTTGAAAGTGGTTAAACTTCTCGTAGAATGTGAAAATTTGGCGAGGTGAAATGGTTAGTAAAATAAAAGAAGAGCAAAAACGAGAAGGATAAATATAGGTATTAAATTTTGCATTTGAAATGAAAAAAATAGCTATAATTCCTGTTTTCAACGAAGAGGGAAAGATATCTCAGGTTTTATCAAAATTCAATAATGAACTTGTAGAGCAAATTGTTGTTGTAAACGATGGTTCAACTGATAATTCTATGGGAGATGTGCAAAAATTTCAGAATTTGAATATAAAAATTTTGCAACACGAAAAAAGAAGGGGTGTAGGGGCAGCAATAAGAACGGGAATAGATTATGCATTAGAAAATAAATTTGATATAATTGTTGTCCTTGCAGGGAATGGGAAAGATGACCCAAGAGAGATTCCAAAGCTTGTAGAGCCAATACTAAAGCAAGATTACGACTATGTTCAAGGTTCTCGCTTCCTTGAAGGTGGTTCTTGGGATAACTTGCCTCTTTCAAGATATATAGGAATAAAATTATACTCATTTTTGTGGAGCAAGATTACTGGTTTTAAAATAACTGATGTATCAAATGGTTTTAGGGCGTATAAAACTTCAATTTTCAAAGACAAAAGAATAAATATATGGCAACCTTGGCTTGATTCATACGAGTTGGAATTCTATATACATTACAAGGTCTTGAAACTGGGGTACAAATTTATAGAGGTTCCTGTATCAAAAATATATCCAGTTTCAGGAAAATACACGAAAATAAAACCAATAATTGATTGGTGGAAAATAGTAAAACCACTTATTTATCTCTCTTTGAAGATAAAAGAATGAACAAAGATATTTTCATCCATCCGCTTGCTGTTGTAGAGAGCTCAGATATAGGTGAGGGAACAAGGATATGGGCGTGGACCCATATCATGCCAGGTGCAAAAATAGGTAGGTTCTGTAATATCGGGGAGCATTGCTACATAGAAAACGATGTCAAAATAGGAGATTATTGTACAATAAAAAACGGTGTGTGTCTGTGGGATGGTATAACTTTGGAAGACCATGTTTTTGTTGGGCCTTGTGCTGTTTTTACAAACGATAAATATCCACGAAGCCGAGCAAAAGACTGGGAGCTCAGAAGAACGCTTGTAAAAAAATACGCTACTATTGGAGCAGGTGCAGTAATACTTTGTGGAATAGAAATTGGTGCATTTAGTATGATAGGTGCCGGGGCTGTTGTTACAAAATCTGTACCTGATTTCGCAGTTGTTGCCGGAAATCCAGCAAAGATTTTAGGATATGCTTGTTTTTGTGGTAGTATAGTTCTAAAAGCAAAAAACCTCAAAAGAAGAAAATTCTTGGAGAAAGAAATTATTTGCCCAAAATGCGGTATATCATATAAATATGAAGATGGAAAAATTGAGCTTGTCGGCAATAAATAAGTAGTCAACTCGATAACCGTGAATATAGATAAAAAAATATTTTTTATTTTTTTATTGGCGCTTTTTTTAAGGCTTTTAGTTTTCTTCCCCTTCATATACAAGCACCCTGAAAGAGTATTTTATCACATAGACGCATACTCATATGATTTCCCTGCAATAGCGCTGATAGAAAAAGGGGAATATGTAGGATATTGCCCAAAAATAATTTTAGGGTGGTATGCAGGTCATTGCGTCGACCCAACCCAACCAGAGATTTATAGGCCGCCGATATATCCTTTGTATATAGCGGGTCATTATTTGATGTTTGGGTATAGGCCGGAGGTAGTGATATTGACGCAGAATGTGTTGGATGCATTTAAGGTG
>Ga0197142_1004724_pt1 | contig 10901 bp, 8 predicted proteins | sample GBS60_MetaG_FD_148614 | JGI IMG/M metagenome (GOLD analysis project Ga0197142, IMG submission 148614) | Sediment microbial communities from Great Boiling Springs, Gerlach, Nevada, United States - GBS 60_MetaG | ecosystem: Environmental > Aquatic > Thermal springs > Hot (42-90C) > Sediment... | reverse complement strand
TGGACAGGAGGGACAGATCGGGTGTGGTCAGAGTCTGCATGAGTATCTATATGACCTGGCTCGGGTGTGGCAGGAGTGCTGGCGCGTGCTCAAAAAAGGGCGTCGCCTCTGCATCAATATTGGCGATCAGTTTGCCCGAGCCAAATGGTATGGCCGATACAAAGTGATTCCCCTGCATGCCGAGCTAATAGCCCAGATGGAGCACATAGGCTTTGACTACTTAGGGGCTATTATATGGCGTAAAAAGACTACCCTGCGTCCCTCCGGTGGAGCAGTCATAATGGGCTCTTTTCCCTACCCTCCCAATGGACTTGTAGAGATAGACTATGAGTACATTTTGATCTTCAAGAAGCCAGGAAAAGAACCTATTACAGACCCAAAAGCCCGGGAGCTTTCCAGACTGAGGCGGGAGGAATGGAAGGCCTATTTCACCGGACACTGGAATATAGGAGGGGAAAAGCAAAAAGGCCATGAAGCTATGTTTCCGGAGGAGGTGCCCCGCCGACTCATCCGAATGTTTTCTTTCTGGGGAGAAACCGTGCTGGATCCCTTTGTTGGAAGTGGCACGACAGTAAAAGTCTGCCTTGAGCTGGGCCGACGCGGTATCGGTTATGAAATCCAACCCGCTTTCGAACCTATCATTCGTAAGAAACTGGGACTGGAACAGCCGGGCCTGTGGTCCGATTCTGTCAGAATCGAGCACCGAATAAACCCGGTTTCCCCGGTTCCACTGTGGTGCGCTTATAGACCTTTTGTGTCTGATATTCGTCCAACCTGTGCTCCCGAGCTCCTGGCACCTGAGATTCCACCTACTTTTCGCATTAGTCAGGTATTGAATGAAAATACGCTACTTTTGAGCGATCAAACCAAAGTACGGCTGTATGGTATTATCATTCCACCCGCTCAGCGAGAAGCGGCTTTAGATTATCTGCGAACCTACCTATTAGGCAAACGCGTATTCATCAGACCTGTAGAGTCAGCATCGCTGGCCGAAGAGGCCCTACCAGCCTACATTTATCTACCTAATAAGCTTTTTATCAACCGGAAAATGATAGAAATGGGACTTGCCCGAGCTGACAGGGAAGCTTCTCATAAATACCGCGCAAAGTTTATTTCTGCTGAATCCCATGGACAAACCTAAGAAGGAGGGGATACTGAACTACGCCTTCAATCGCTGGCAGTTCAATCGTCCCAGGTATGTGGGAAAGCTTTCAGAAGCCATTCGGGCATGTGCTCCCAAAAATCTGGATGAATGGCAGGAATATTATCTAAAAGAGGTTCCTAAAAGACATGTACCTCAAAACTGGCATCAGATGGCAGAGAATATGGAGGATCATTTGAGAGAAATCGGGAAAAAACTATATGGAAAAATCAGAGAGGATTTGAGGCGTGAGGTTGAGTCTATAACTGAGCAAGATTGCATAGATTATGTGAAGGATGTAGTTTTGAGACGTACCTTTGAGGGCTACATGAGGGAAAAAGAAGTGGTACATAAGCAAGTTCAAACCTACCTTCATCAAAAGGGGCTGGATTTTTCTGTCAAGCCGGCTCCGCCTGAATGGGAAGGCAGGTATAATGTAGACTTCTATATTCCAATAAAAGAGTCCGAAAATAGAAGGTTTCTTATTGGACTTCAAGTAAAACCAATTTCCTATAGCAATTTTGATAGGATGAAGAACTGGCATGAATGGATGGAGCAGTCCCATACAAAGTTTGAAGCGGAGTTTACAGGCAAAGTTTTTATAATATTTTCTACCTCAGAACAGGGTAAGGAGAAGATTGTAAATGAAGAGATACTCAAACAGATAGAAGAAGAGATAGGTCGGCTCAGACAGGGGTAAAATCTCAGGGTCTCCAACTATTGGTAGAGTAGAGGGAAACTATCGTTCTCGAGTATAAAGAGATTTTTATCTAAACTCAGCATGAAAAGAGTACATAAGCATCAAAATGGAGAGATTTTCCTTCAACCCTACATTCAGAAATGCGAGAAGGGCCAAAGAGCTATGGGTCAGGGTCTGGCTATAATGAGGGGGAAGGACTGTATCTGATGCGGGGTCGTAGCTTGAAGTATGTAATACCCATTTGACAGGTTAGGTAGGGAGAGGGGTATCCAGTGCTCTCCGGCAGGTAGTTCTCCCAGATTTTGCGCCACCTGTACCCGCCCTTTCAGGTCAATTATACAGATAGATGCGGAAACAGGGGCTTCTGTGTGAAAGTGAACCATAACCTGTTCATGGGCGGGATTAGGGGAAACTTGAAACTTTTTCAGAGGCCCTTCTGAGCGTGGTAGAGAGGAGATAGAGACCCCGCCTTCCCGAAACACGGCTAATCCTTCCGTAGCGATCCACTTGTGATTGGTGAGGTCCACAGCAATAGCGGAAACATAATTATATGGTAGACCGGAGTTAGATTCGTTGTAGAAGGTCCAGCTGCTGCCATCAAACCGAGCTACGCCATGCATATAAAAACCCATCCATAAGTTGCCTGCTGCATCCACTGCCATGGCGCTAACTCCATTGTCAGGAAGGGGGGAGTTGAGGGTGTTGTAGACCTGCCAGTTAGTGCCGTTGGTACGGACCAGACCTCCGTCTGTGGCCATCCAGACCCCTCCCTGCCTGTCGGAGCAGATGAGCCAGACTTCGTTTTGGGGTAAGGGGGAGTTGGAGCTTGTGTAAGTGGTCCAGTTGGTGCCATTCAGGCAAGCCACACCGCGTTCCGTGCCGACCCAGAGGCGGCCCTGAGCATCGCTGGCAATAGCCCATACATGGTTGTCGGGCAAGCCTGAATTGAGAACATTGTAGTGCGTCCATCTGCTGCCATCGTATTGAGAAAGTCCTCGAATGCTTCCCACCCAGAGTCGGTTTTGGGCATCCAGATGAATGGCCGTGAGCGTGTCATTGGGAAAGGTACTGGCTGAAGCTCTAATAGAAGTCCAGTTTGTTCCATCAAAGCGCACCAGTCCTGCCCCGTCGGTGGCTATCCAGAGCCTTCCCTGTCTGTCTATGACAAAACCACTGATGGAGGCGTTGGGTAGTCCCGAGTTCCGCGGGGTATAAATCCGCCAGTTGGAACGATCGAAAAGCACCAGGCTATAATAAGGATCAACTCCATAAGGACCATAACCATAGCTGAGACTCATCCATATTCTGTTGGAGGAGTCAGAAGCAATGTGATAGATGTAGTAATCAAAGGGTAATCCATTGTAGGTATCCCTGAATATAGTCCAGGTCGTGCCGTCATAACGTATGAGGCCTTTATAGTACTGTCCCGGGGGTGGATTTTGACGGTCTTCGCCTGTCATCCATAGCCGCCCCTGAGCATCCACTAATAGGCAGGTGGTTGCACTCAGGGGAACACCCGTATTTTGACGGTTGAAAACCTGAAAGGAGTTACCATCAAAACTCACCAGGAAAGCACTCCCTTCTCCCGCCAACCAGATGCGACCATTGGGAGCAGACTCCATACGGGAAGGGAAAAAACCTGCGGGAAAGCTGGGAATGCGGCTGAACACATAAGATACCCAGCTACTACCATCATAACGAGCCAGTCCATCATAAGTGAGGACCCATAGCCGCCCTTGATTATCCAGGTCAAGGTCTCTACAATAGTTTGATGGAAGGTTAGCATTTTGAGAGGTGAAGACCGTCCAGTTTGACCCGTCGTAGAGAGCCACTCCGGATCGAGTAGCCACCCATACGCGGCCCTGTCCATCCAGAAGGATATCCCGAACCTCATCATCTGGCAGACCGGAGTTTTGTCTGTTATAGTGCGTCCAGGTACCATTGTTGAAGTGCCAGACTCCCAGGAGAAAGGTGCCCACCCAGACTTCATTCACTCTGGTACCCGAATGGATGCAGGTTATCATGGCTGAGTACTGAGTGGGTAAGGTGTACGCAGCCCAGCTTGTGCCATCGAACTTGCCAATAGAATTAGATCCTCCCACCCACAGATCCCCCTGGCTGCCCACGGTCATGCATGAGAGCCCGCTATTTCGAAGCTCAGCCGGGAGTTTGGTATAACGCTGCAAGGTGCCGGTGGGTTTATGAAATTTATAAACGCTGAATCGGCCCATCCAGAGATAGTCTCCGGCGTCTGCCATGGTGCTGATCAGATCAGGCATCGCAAAGAATTCTTTCCACTCCGGGCTTTGCGCCAGAAGCCTGAAACCGAAAAGCCATGACACCAGAAGCAGAAGAGTGCGGACTCTAAGTCTGGCTATTAGGCCTGAGGATCGCATGGGGCAAAGTTACTTTTTAGCGCAGAATATTTCTCAACTCTCTCGAAACAGCGGCTCGGATTAGCCGTGAAGCGAAGAAGTAGGGCATAGCAGGGGAGGACAAAGCAGAGGCGGGATAAAAGCTCCGCCCTGATAAACAGCCGCGATCAATACAGGTCCTTCATAGGCTCCGGGCATTAGCGGAAACAAGGTAAGTCCTCACTTTCCCCAAAAAGCTTACCTTCGCTGGTATGGGTCTGCGAATCTATCATCACGAGGTTTGTTTGGAGCTTCGGGTTCTCAGCAAAAAAGAGGGGGCGCTGCCCTCCACGAAGGTTCTGCCCTTTGAGCGGCCCCGGGAAATGCTGTATGTGCCCGGAACGATAGAGCACATCCGGGCGCTTCATCTGAGCCAGCCCTATCATCGTCAGCATTATGTATTGTACTTTCCCACGGAGCAGGCTCTGGAAGGGTTTTTTGCGAGCTACCAGAAAACTTTTCAAACTATTGCGGCGGCTGGGGGCGTCGTCCGGGATGCCGAGGGGCACTTACTCTTTATCTGGAAGCGTCAGCGCTGGGACCTCCCCAAAGGTAAAGTAGAACCTACCGAAACCCCGGAAGAAAGTGCCCGGCGAGAGGTAAGCGAAGAGACAGGTATTACCGAACTTCGCCTTTTGCGATACCTCCTGGATACCTATCATGTTTATCAGGAGCGAGGCAGCTGGATGTTCAAAACCGTGCACTGGTATCTATTTGAGACGCCTGCCGTGCGTCCCACCGTACAGGTACAGGCCGATGAGGGCATTGAACGCTATGTATGGGTAAAGCCCTCTGAAGTCCCCTTTTTGTATCCTAATTCTTATGGGACCATTCGACAGGTTATTGAGAAGGTGCTGACCGATGTTTTACCTGCGGCTTCGGGATAAGGTCTGGCCCCTATATCGCCCTCACATCATGGGTATTATCAATGTGACGCCGGATTCGTTTTCGGACGGCGGCGAAGCCGATACGCCCGAGAAAGCGCTGATTCGGGCTGAAAAGCTTTTGCGAGAAGGGGCAGACATTCTGGATATGGGGGCGGTCTCCACGCGACCGGGAGCTCCCGAAGTGCCCGAAGCAGAAGAGTATCAGCGCCTCCTCCCCGCCCTGCGTACCATCCGAAAAGCTTTTCCCGAAGTGCCTATCAGTGTGGATACTTTCAGAGGCTCTATTGCCCGCGCCGCCATAGAAGAGGGAGCTGACCTCGTCAACGATGTCTCTGGCGGGGCCTGGGACCCCACCCTCTGGCCCACCGTCGCCCGCTACCAGGTGCCCTATATCCTCATGCATATTCAGGGTACCCCTCAGACCATGCAGGTTAGTCCTACCTATAAAAACCTCATCCAGGACATCTGGACCTACTTCGTCGAAAAGCTGCAGCTTTTGAATGACCAGGGCATCTATGATGTCATCGTTGATCCTGGCTTTGGCTTCGGCAAAACGATAGCTCACAACTATGAACTCCTCAAAAGTCTAAAGCTTTTTCGTCGCCTGGAGCGGCCGATTCTGGTGGGTATTTCTCGAAAGTCTATGTTGTGGCGTATTCTGCAGGTGTCCCCTAAAGAGACGCTCTGGGCCTCTACGGCGCTCCACTGGCAGGCCCTTCTGTCGGGTGCCCGACTTTTTCGAGTACATGATCCCTTACCACTCAAGCACATCTTCACTATCTGGGAGGTATGGAGGTCTTCTCCATAGGGCCGATTCCGGTTACGACTCGGGACCTGTGGGACCTGCTCCTCACGACCCTGATAGTCTATGGAATTTTGTGGTGGTTTCGGCGAAATGGCCTCTTGGAGGCAGCTCTGGCCCTCCTGGGACTACTTTTTCTTCTACGGCTGCTGAGTTTCTGGGAACTTCCCACTTTATCCCTGATTGTACGGTATATCTTTTCGGCGAGTGCTATCTTGCTGGCTTTCTGGATAGCGCCTGAGCTGCGGCGGGATCTTTTGAAGATCCGCAATCTGCCTCTTTTACGGCGCCTGCGCGGGGAAAAGTCCCTTCGCCTGGAAGTCGAAAAAATCATTGAAGAGCTCTTAGAAGCCATAGAAACCCTCCGTCGTCAGCAGCTGGGCGCCCTCATTGTGATAGAAGGGCAGGATGACCTCACGCCTTATGTACAGACCGGGGATCCTGTTCAGATGTCGGTTCGGGCTCATCTTCTGGTGTCCTTTTTTCAGAAACAAAGTCCTCTTCATGACGGCGCAGTTATCATCCGGCAGGATAAAATTGTTTCCTTGCGATGTATGCTTCCGCTATCGGAAAGGCTGGACCTTCCTCCCAGTTATGGGACGCGTCATCGGGCGGCCCTGGGCCTCTCCGAGCAGACCGATGCAATGATTTTGATCGTTTCTGAGGAGACGGGGTATGTGTCTTTTGCACATCGGGGGCAGCTGGAGCGTCCCTCACTTCAGGTTTTGCGAGAAAAGCTTCTCTCCCATTACCTTCGTTAGATGCCAGTCATCGTCGTTACGGGGTGTACCCGGGGGATCGGATACGCGATTGCAAGGCGCTTTGAGGGGGAATATCAGATCGTGGGCTGTGGGGCCCATCCCGACCGTGTGGCCGCCGTCCGTGAAAAACATCCTGAATGGGATGTAGAGGTTTATGACCTGAGTCTGGCCGACCAGACTAAGGCTTTCGGAGCTTATGTACTGAGCCGTTACGAAAACATAGACATCCTCATCAATAATGCCGGGGCCTTTGAACAGGGTAGCCTGCTGACGGAGTCGGATGAAACTTTCTCCCGGATGATGCGGGTCAATCTGGAAAGTGCGTATCACCTGACCAAAGTGATTGCGCCCCGGATGGTAGCCCAGCGCTCGGGATGGATCGTGCAGATGGCTTCGGTGGCAAGTATTCGCCCTTATCCTCAGGGAGGGTCGTACGCCGTAGCCAAAGCGGCCCTTTTAGCTTATTCGCGCAACCTTCGAGAGGAGCTCAAGCCCCATCAGGTGGCTGTTACGGCTATCCTTCTGGGGCCGACGCTGACCGACTCCTGGAAAGATGCGCCTTATCCCCCTGAGAGGTTCGTGAAAGGGGAAGCCGTGGCGGATTTATTATGGGCAATAGCTCACCTTCCTCCGGGTACGGTGGTAGAAGAGATTCTGATACGCCCCATGCTCGGAGATATATAGGCGCCGTAGCCTGCCAGGTAGCTTTCCCATTCGGATAGCCAGGCGGGCAGGGTGTCAAGGGGGGAACCCTGATACCAGGGCACACTTCTCCAGGCCACAGCCGTGGGCTTCTGAGTAAGGGGGTATTTGATGAGCGCTTCCCGGCCCAGAATCTCATAGTAAAGGGGAAGGGGCTTCATCGGCACCCAGCGCGTCTGTGGAAACCGCCACAAACTCTGGCCCCAAACCCGTACCTCATAAGGATACCCTATCGCCTCCAGAATCGTGGGCACAATGTCTATATGACTGCCCAGTGAGTCAATGGGTAGGGGCCCCTTGCCCGGGATGTAAAATGCCACCGGCACCCAGAAGGTGCGCATACTCTGATAAGGATCGTCCGAAGGCCCTGTGTGGTCGGCCGTCAGAACGAAAAGGGTTCGTCTCGCCCATGCCATCGTGTCTATCCGCTCAAAAAACCGCCGCAAAGCCCAATCCGCATACTGAATGCTGCGATGAACGGGTAAAGAACCCCCCGGAAAGCTATCGCGCAAAGCCTCTGGAACGGCATACGGATGGTGCGAGCTCAGTGTAAAAATCACTGCACCAAAGGGTTCTGGAAAAGTACGAATCCGGTCGGCTGCAAATGAGAGAAAGGGTTCATCCCATATTCCCCATGAGCCATCGTAATCCCGTTCGGGGAAGGGATATTCGTTGCGGCCGTAGTAGGCGGCAAAGCCCGCGGCTCGGGCGTAGGAGTCTAAAAACATGGTTCCATTCTGGCCGCCGTGAAAGAAGGCCGTGTGATAGCCCCAATCCCGGAGGTAGTTTCCCAGACCCGGTGCCAGCCGGTCCGCATAAGGGGTGAAAAGCAGGGGCTCCTCCCCCCATGAGGGCAGACCGGACAAAATCGCTGGAATCCCCTCCGCTGAGCGGTAGTTACAGGCAAAGCCCCATTTCACCGAAGCACTTTTCTGAAGGAGTCCCTTCAAAAAAGGGGCATAGCCTTTTTCAATGTACTCAGCTGAAAAGCTTTCGAGTATGAGGACGACGACATTGTAGCGATAAGCAAAGGCGTAGTTGGAGTCGGTGCGAAAAGGACGGGGATAGGGGATCATACCGGGGGAGAGGGAGGGCCAGGGGGGTAAAGGAGGCTGCTCCAGGGCCCGCACTAGGGAAAAGGTAGTATTGAGCACGAAGGCCCCGCAGCCCGGGCAGCCGGGCAGAGCTGAATCCACCACGGCCAGGGGCTTGTATCCCCACCCGCCGCGAAATGCCAGCGCCCATAACGCAATCGTCCCTACCCAGCCCGCTATCTCTTTTTGCCATTCCAGCGACGGCCCTGTAAAAATCCACCTTCTGAGATACCACAATCCAGCAACCAGTATACCCCAGAAGATAAAGCCCGCTGAAAAGTCTCGCAGATACTTGGGCAGATTAGGTAGCGTATCTTGCCAGAAACTGAGTATTTTTATGAGTTCTGTCCCGGAGCGCCGGTGGGTATAACCGAAATAGCCAATATCTATCACTTCGACGGCGAGGCTAAGGCTGGCGAGAAGGAGCCAGGTCCATCCGGCGCCTTTTGGCCATCGCAAAAGAAGAAAAGGCAGGCTGGGGCCTATCATCCATGCCGAGACGACGCTATCAAATTGCAGGCCACGCCAGAAAATATCCAGTACGGGGGCTTCTTTGGGGAGCAATTCGGCATTCCACCATACGAAGGTGATCCGCAGCAAGGTATAAGATGCCATCAGCACGCCATAAGCTTTCCAGGCGATACGCCACACGAGCGGCAAAGATAGAGGGGAGGCAAAGACGGACTCAGGGGCCCCTCAGGTTCTCTTTGTAGGTGCCGGGGATATGGTATGTTGGGAGTGCTAACTTAAGATTGCTTTTGGGCTACAAAAAGCGTTGTAAAGGGGATCCTGGATGGGGTCATCTATACCAGATTAGCACTTCCGGTATGTTTTTATTCCGGGCGTGTCCCCTCAGGAGGCCGACTAAAAGTTCGCTCCTCTTCGGGGAGCAGTGGGTTTGGGCGGCGGCGCCTGCGGCGCCGCCGCCCGGCGCGCCCGCCTCTGGCGGGCGCGCCCACAATCCTTTCCTATCTATGTATCGTTTGACCCCAACCGGTATCACCCCCCCTCCGCCCCAGAAAAGGCCGGAAAAAGGTGCCTTCGTTATTTATCCTCTCCCCAAACGCCTCTCCGCCCGTACCTTTGAAGAGTGCATCGCCGTACCTTTCTCGCCCTCACCATGGGATTGCTCACGAAGCGGCTCTGGGGCCGACCCAGGAACTTATGGGACCTTTCTCCCCGGCAAGCCCGAGATCTGTCAGAAGAAGACTTCTGGGAATGGGTGCGTTTTCAGTTTCCTCTCCATCCCACGATTCTCAATCTGAATAATGGCGGCGTTTCGCCTCACCCAAAACCGGTTCAGGAGGTGCTCTGGCGCCTAGAAGCAGCGGCTAACGAGCTTCCTGCCTATATCATGTGGCGGGTTCAGGACCGAAAAGAACCCCTTCGTCAGCGACTGGCGCAGCTGGCAGGAGCCGACCCCGAGGAAATAGCGATTGTACGGAATTCTACCGAGGCCCTGGAGACCGTGATATTCGGACTGGACCTGCGCCGGGGCGATGAAGTGATTGCGGCTGAGAGCGACTATCCCAGCATGGTCGCTGCCTGGAAGCAGCGCGAAGAGCGGGACGGCATCAAAGTGCGGTGGCTCCGCCTCCCCATCCCCACTGATGACGAAGAGGCCCTGACCCGTGCTTATCTGGAAGCAATCACCCCCCGCACCCGGGTAATTCATATTACACACCTTATCAACTGGACAGGGCAGGTCGTCCCGCCCACCAGAATCTGCACCGAGGCCCGCCGTAAAGGCATCTTCACCATCGTGGATGCGGCTCACAGCTTCGCCCATTTAGTGTATCGCTTCTCGGACTTAGGCTGTGATGCCCTTGGCGTAAGCCTTCACAAGTGGCTGTGTGCACCTTTTGGAACAGGCCTCCTGTATGTGCGAAAGGAAAAAATACGGGAGGTATGGCCCCTTTATGCGGCGCCGCCCGACCGCAAAGCCGACGACATCCGAAAGTTTGAACACCTCGGTACCCGCTCCATACCCACCGAGCAGGCGATTCTCGCCGCCATAGACTTTCATGAAGCTATCGGCGCGCAGCGCAAGTACGATCGTCTCACGGCCCTCCGGCGCCACTGGCTCCAGAAAGCCCTCCAGATACCCGGCATTCAGAGCCTGACGCCTGATGCCCTCGCCGGCGGCCTCGCTACCATCCAGATGGAAGGATGGGAACCTAATAAACTGGCCGACCAACTCCTGGAAAAATACCAGATTTTCACCACCGCTATCGACTGGATGGGCATTCGGGGGCTGCGCATCACTCCCCACCTCTATACCCGATTTTCTGAGCTGGACCGACTGGTGGAAGCCCTGTGGAATATTCGTCGGGGCTGAAGCCCGGACAGTCCTGTTTGTCTTTCGCCTTCATACCTTTGCGCATGCGACCGGTAGAGAAA
>Ga0197142_1004723_pt1 | contig 10903 bp, 13 predicted proteins | sample GBS60_MetaG_FD_148614 | JGI IMG/M metagenome (GOLD analysis project Ga0197142, IMG submission 148614) | Sediment microbial communities from Great Boiling Springs, Gerlach, Nevada, United States - GBS 60_MetaG | ecosystem: Environmental > Aquatic > Thermal springs > Hot (42-90C) > Sediment... | reverse complement strand
AACATGCGCCTGATAGATGCGCAGAATCTTTTCCAGCACGGTGCGATCGGCCAGCGCGGCCTTGCGCAACTCGGCCCAATCCTGCCGCTTGCCACGAGCAAAGTATAACACACCCCGATTAGAGCGACAAAGGGTTGAGAGGGAGGGTGTTGAAAAAGGGGTGCATTTCAATGCTGAAATGCACCCTGAAGATGAGGGTAACGTGACAGCATTTCCCGGACAGGGATGCTTACAGCGGAGCAGGCGATTGTGGCAGGCTTTGAACGGCGACGGGCCTTAGCCCATTCTGAGGCAACGCAAGGGCATCGAACAAGAGAAAACGATAGCGCGGTAGCATCTCCGTCCGCACCGAGTAACCGAACGTTTGGCGCAGGAACACATAAGACGAGGAGAAAATGAGGGCATTCCACTCTATATGCCAATGTACGCACAATGGATTATTCTGCCTGAAGACGAGCAATTTTGTCGGCGCACGCCGATCCCATGCGAGAAACGTAAAATCCCCGTTGAGCAACTGTAGACGTTGGGCAATGCTCTGGAGATATGTGTCGCTTGACATAGGCGTAATCTCTGCCAAAAGTTGGAAGATAATTTCACTATCCACCTCAGCTTGGCGTGTATATCCATAGCGTGCAAAAAGCTCGTCGTCGTTATGAATATGGCCATTGTGCACGCCCCACACCGGGCCTACGTGAAGTGGATGATTGTTAGCATTGTCCAGTGGGTCGCCTTTGGTGGGCAAACGGGTATGCCCCAGCACGATGGTCGTTCGTGCGTCCATACGCGCCAATAATGCACGATACTCGGCCGTCCGGACAAATTGAGTAGCCGAGAGCGGCATTTTATGTACGGCGATCTGTCCATCCCATTGCAGGAGAGCAAGTCCGGTGGCGACGGGACCGCGCACTTCATTATGGATCAAATTGCGTGTGAAAAGCGTGGCAATCTCATGCCACTGTCTTGATGACCGTTCCTGGGGATAGAGCAAAAGTGCGGCGATACCACACATCAGCTAACTCGTGAAGACAAGCGTGCCCTGCCGCACATCCCAACGTAAACCGCGCAAGGCGCGTAAACGCTCCAGGCGATGTTCCAGCTCTTGGGGTGTGAGAAAGAGCTCATGCGCAGCATGCCATTGCCAAGCCTCTAACGAAGGCAGGCCCGTCCACGTACCCAGATCAATGTGCTGCATCAACCGCTGATCCAACGGATCAAACGCACTCTGTCGATCCGTACGGATACGTTGCGCCAGATACGCTTCGATATCGCACCAGTCATAACCCGCGCAACGCAGGAGCGATATGGGCGTCTCCGCAAGGACCAACAACACATCCAATGGTGCTTGTTCATCAAATCGTTCGAAGATCGGCGCCAGCAGGTCCAACAGCTCGCGCGCACCCACACGCAGTTCCTCGATAATTTCATCCGTGACGGCACGTGTGTCGCTCGTCGCCAGGTTACCATCGTTGTTGCTCAGCATATCGAGAAGCGCGACTTTACGACGCCACTCCGTGATCTTGCCCACGTGGATCACACCGTATTGGCTCATATCCACCGCTTTGAGCGTCATTGCCAGGAAAAGGAACGTTTTGGCCGTGATCGAAAGCGCACACAAATCCGCATCCGGAAAACGAAATTCAAGATGAAACGGCAATACATCGCCTTGTTCATCAAAGCCGAGGTGTTGCAGATTGAGGAAGTTCTGATGTTCCGGGACGATCCGGCTCTCTTTGAGAAGCGTATAAATCTCTTGCATACGCATAGTGCCGGGGGAGTGACGCACCATCTCCAGGTGACTGCAATAGTTGCGCCGACGACATAACGCTTCGCGACTGGATCCTGCGCTTGTGATGAAACGCAACTCAGGCGCATAACGCCGCGTCAGATTCCACAAATTGGCCAGGATGATCTCGGGAACTGCCTCAGCGAGAGTGGGCGTCAGCAGATGAAAATGCAAACCACACGTGGCGCGCGGTCTTGCCCCTTTGTCCAACAGCAACGTCGTGATTGTTTTATACTGCTTGTGCAACACGGAAAAGTAAGGTTGACGTCCGATGACGCGGATCTCTATACCGGCATGTTCGGGGATGACATCCAAAACACCGTTCGCGCCGATACGCTCGACGCTGCCGGAAGGTTGCAAGGCCTCTCGAATTTCCGCCTCAAAGTCCGGACGCGCCACCAGTCTGGGAGGTGCAACCTCAATCTCCGTCCCAATCTTGATGGTGCGGTAGAGCAGGTCCTTCCAATATTTTGCCGCCTCCAGACTTAGCGGGCGAGGGTGTCGGAAGAAGATAGGGTCTTTCATCCACCTGACCACTCAAAAACAAGAACTGAAAATCCAAGAAGCGCTCTTCTCCATACTTCACTTCATAAGGCGAAGATGGGAAAAGCGCTTCTTTGCCCGACTGTGGATGGATGAGGGTCACGCATGTGTGGCCAAGAGGTTTTTCCAATGCCCTCCCATCGCTGATGGATTGATCGGTCTAAACTTTAGTAAACGTGATAATCGTACCTCCTCCTTCATGCCACTTGGCAATATCGGTGCGCATCTTATAACCCATCCGGCGAAGAGCAGCGACGGCCACGTTCATAACGGGGCAGATGTAAGGCTTGGGAACACCGGCCGCGAGCAACCTATCCGTGAAAGCCCGGTTAATACAATTTGTCACCCGCAGCTCGATTTGATTGCCATCGTTCGACACAATGGTTTTGATGTCCTGAGCATAACCGAACTCATCCACGAAGATACGTCCGATCTCGTTGATCACCGCTTCGGGAGATTCGCCGGCGATTTCCAGTCCCATTTCCTTCTCGAACATCTCGAGAATTTGATCCCCCATCGGAGAACTCAGCGCAAAGGACGTTTCTCCCAGAGTATCCCAAACCGCTGCGGACAAACTCGACAGCGCAATTTGGGTTAGGCGTAAGATATTTTGCTTCTTTTTTTCCTCTGTTGCCATTTTTGCCTCCTGATCGTAACAAATCGAAACAACCGGCTGCACCATCAGCGCGGAATAGCCTCCCACAGTTGATCGGCATATTCATTCATCAGAACACGGACTGCCCCCAGGACCGCGTTGCGGGAGACTGCCAAACCCCAATAATATGTGCCGTCACCCAGAAAGCGCGTGAGGATGAAGGTCTTGTCCGTCGTCACCAGAAGGTCATCCACTGCCCCGATCCCGATTTTGTTGGACACCTGCGCGGCGAGTTTCATCACCATCGCAAAACGCGCGGAGGCCTCTGTGGAATCAAAATCCGGGCTGATCGAACCGCCTGCGATGGAGATCCCATCCATTCCCACCACGTCGGTCGAAATGAAATCGCCTCCCAATGCGGTGCGCACCTCTTGAAGGAGTTGCTCGAGTCTCGTCATCGTTTCGCCTCCCTTGGAAGTATGGGACAAATCGAGAATTTGCTTTTACTTGGGCATCGCCTTGGCAACGCGCTCGGTGAGCAATCGGCTGATGAGGCGCATATTGCCCAAATTCGCGTTTCTGTGGTCAGCCACGATGATCACATAAAACTCATGGTTCTCGAGAAAATGTGCGAGAACATATGCGCTTTCGGTGGTGAGCAGAACGTCTTCGATCACTCCTGCGCCCAGTTTATCCACCGAGGTGCTCACGAGTTTTATCAAGAGAGTCATTTGAGCATCAACGCTCTCAATATCCACTTTTTTCGACCGTGTAAATTGGCTTAAGGGAATGCCATCCATTCCGACGACGCTGGCGGCAAGAAAGCCATTGACTTGATCGGCAGCTTCTTTCAGAATACCATCGAGTTCCATTTCTTTCACCTCCGAGTGAGTCAGTAATTCTGAGGCCTCATTGCTTGGCTGGTAGCGCTTTTCATCAATTCGTCGCGCCCCCTCTAACAACAACCCGGTCCATGGACGCTGGATGGTTGTAAGCGGTGCGGCAATGCCCGGCTCGAGTTCGAATTGCCCCCTTGTCCATTCGAGCACTTCGTAGACGACCTCCTCCCCCTGGAGATCACCCAGGGCGGCATGGGCCACATGGCCCTCCGCGAAGAAAAGCGTGGCTTCTTTGTCTCCGGTACGGACGACCAGACGTGCGGTCTTGCGCGCCTGGCAATTTTGCTGAATCAAATCCGCAACGGTGATGTCTTCCAGATTTCCTTGTACACTCATCGCCTATGCCTGCCACAACTGTTGAATCGCGTGAATCGTGCGCGTCGTCAGTCGCCGATAGGGATGGTTCCGATTGGGCACGGTGACAGCTAAAATCATCGTTTGTTCGCCCACTTGAAATGGGCGACAGACCCAGCGTGTCCCGTTTACATCGAACAAGGAGAATTCATCGGTCTCGGCCATCCCCAGCTGGCTTTGCACCTGCACAAACGCGCGCTGCAGGAGCGCAGCAGCCACAGATTGCGCCTCAGAGGATTGTTCATCATCAGTCACCGCCGCAATCAGAAGGCCATCGCGGTCCGCCAATACTGCCATTGAAAAATTGCCTTCGGAAATCATCTCACGCAATAATTGGACCAATTGGGTTGGACTGGGTTCATTTGGTGCGCTCATGCGAGTTCCCTTGCCTCAACTGAGACTGCATAGCATTGAGCACGCTGCCCACAATCGCCTTGAGAGTCTCGAAAACCCCTATGCCCTGAATCGCGATCGCTTCACAGGCCGGCTGGTCATCAAGTTGCAATGCATCCTTGAGATAACGGAGCGGCATAGCACTCGGCAGATCGCGCTTGTTGTACTGAATCACGATGGGCAGGGTGGACATAGGGATTTGCAACGCCGCAAGATTATATTTGAGGTTTTCCAATGACTCGATGTTTTCTTTCAAGCGATCAGCATCCGAGTCGGCAACGAAAACGATGCCATCCACACCCCGCAGGACAATGCGCCGGCTGGCTTCATAACACACCTGTCCCGGCACCGTGTACAGCTGCACTCTGGGGATCAAGCCGGCAATCTTGCCCAGCTCCAGCTGGAGGAAATCGAAATAAAGCGTGCGATCCTCGTGGGTCTTGAGCAAGACCAGCTCACTGCGCCGGCGTGGGTCAATCCGGCTGTAGATCTGTTCCAGGTTCGTCGTCTTGCCACTCAACGCCGGCCCGTAGTAGACGATCTTCAGATTGAGCTCGCGCAACTGCCAGTTAACGAACATCGAAGCCCTCGGTCCAGATCGAGTCGAGAGAATCGTCGGCTAGCCGGCTGAAATTTTCGAATTCATCGGAATCCTCGGAGGCGACGGGGGTGTTGGATTGGACGACCTGTGCCATACGCTGCGCGACTTCGAGCGTGACCATACGCGCCCAACCCAGTGGGGTCTGGCTGCTCACCTGAACCAACAAGGCAAACTCGTCGCCCACCTCGGCGATGAGCGTGTGGACTTGCCGGCCCTGACGCAAAACAAGTTGACATTCTTCATACGCGCCGGTCACACGCGCGATCTCGCGGGATGCGACAAGGTCGCCGGCAATCAACGCCCCCAGCACGTGGGGGTCAATGTGCTGCGTTTCTCCAGCGGAGGCGACCACATGCCCGCTCACCTGCGCCAGCAATGCCAGACGCGCCGGTAACTTTTCGATCAACCTGCTGAGCAACCGGTTGATCTCCCCGAGTTGTTGAGGATACAGGACGAGACTTCCCCGCAGTTTCAACATCTTTTTATCCGTAAAAAATCACTTTTTGCCGATCCAATCATCCAGATTCACGAGCCCCAATGCACGCGCTTGCTCGTAGGTTAACACCGCGTTGGGATCCTCAAGGAGCGCGATATCTAAATCCAGGTCGGCCCCCGAGGCTTTATCATCCTCAGCCTCTTCTCCATCTTCGAAGAAAACATACGCTTCTTCCGCCGGAGAAGAGCGCGCTTGAAGACCATCATCCAACTCGGATCCTGTCATGGGATATGCAGGCTCTGCGGATTCCTCGGACGGAGTTCTTTCCGCGCCAGGCGTTTCGTGGGGATGAAGCACCGCATCCAGCGCGCCTGCCAACTCCGTCGTCAGCGCTAAATTCGAAAATGCAGCCGGAGCGCTTTGCGCTTGTTCAATCAAGGAGCATAGATCGGTTATGGCACGGCGCAGATAAAGCCATACCATCCCGATTCGGCTGGCATTTTGCTGTTTTCGGATGAGCACCGAGAGAAATATGTTCGCACGCACCTGCGTTACATATGTCTCGTAACTTCCACCTTCGTAGAAATACAGACTGGAGGCTGCACTATCCCGTAGGATGCTGGAAACTTCACTGGCGACGTTCATCGTTTTGGCCAACAGCGCGCGAAATGCGCTTATGTCAAACTCGCCTGCCTGCCCGCTTTGAGACAGCAGCTGCCCCGATTGATCGAAGAGATAGACCCCCAGCGCTCCAGCATCCACACGCAAGCTTTCCAGCCGCTCGCGAATGGCGCGCAACCCCTCCTCGGAAAAAGCGATGAGACGGACCGCCGGTCCTCGCAGCTGCTCACAGCTCCTTTCCCTCTGGTAATCTGCTTCAGGCACACTATTTCCGATCATATTAACCCTGCCTGTATACTCGGAGACGTCCAGCGACATGCCAACCGATTAGCACCTTATCCGTATGCCTTCCCACATTTTGACGAGCCAAAACGTCCGTCTTCCAGAACTCTAAACTTTCCAATTTCTATGTTCCCACGATGTAGTATTGTGACTCGTCCCTCCCCTTTTGGAAAAAAAAAGCTTTTGTAACTTTATAGACCCTGTTTAAGGTATGACGGTCGCCGGCACGCGGATGTCCTCGCCCCGGCTTTGGCTACTTTTTAGGAAGGAGCAGTTCAATAGTAAGCTTGTGCCGGCTCATAACCGACTGTTGCGCTCAGCCGAGCCGATAGCCGCTGTGTTCTTTGCCGATTTCGACCATCTGGCCGGTGACGGTGAAGATAACGCGCTCGCAGATGTTTGTCACCCGATCCGCCGTGCGCTCCAGGTTATGGGCCGCCCACAGCAGATGATTGGCCTGATCGATGTTTTTGGGATTGGCCAAGATCAACGTAATCAGCTCACGATAGACCTGGTTGTAGAGGTTGTCCACCTCATCGTCTTCGGCGGGTATCGCACGCGCCGCCTCGATGTCACGCCGCACAAAGGCATCCAAGGCACGGTGGAGCATTTCGCGTGCTTTGGCTGCCATGCGCGGTATATCGATCAGGGGCTTGATGAGTGGCTCCTCGCCGATCATTAAGCTGATTTTGGCGATCCCTTTGGCGTAGTCACCCATCCGTTCTAATTCAGCTGCGATCTCAAGGGTCGAGGCCAACACCCGCAAATCACCGGCGATGGGCTGTTGCGTGGCGATCAAGGTCAACACGTCCGCTTCAATCTGGAAGCGTTTTTCGTTGATCAGGCGATCGTCGGCAACCAGCTGACGAGACCATTCCAGGTCGCGCTTTTTGAGCGCATCAACGGAATCGGCAATCGCATGTTCCACCATGCTGCCCAGGACGAGCAATTCGTCCTGAAGGCGTTGCAACTCACGTTCAAAAGTTTGTCTGAGCATTGTGGCCTCATTTTGTTTCAAGTAACCTCTCAGGCCTATTGTGCTTTGCATAATATAGCGATAAACTTTTCTCAGGGCAAGGGTGGATGTCCGATCATCCGAAGCGCCCGGTGATGTAATCTTCAGTGGCCTTTTCGCGTGGATTGGTGAAAATCTGCGCGGTTGTCCCATATTCGACCAAATAGCCGGCGCGATCCTCGTCCATCATCAGGAAGGCGGTATAGTCCGAGACGCGCGCAGCCTGTTGCATGTTATGAGTGACCACGACAATCGTGTAATTCTCGGCGAGATGGCGCATCAGCTCCTCAATTTTAAGGGTCGAGATCGGGTCAAGTGACGAGGCGGGCTCGTCCATCAGAATGATCTCCGGCTTGATGGCAATCGCACGGGCGATGCATAAACGCTGCTGCTGTCCTCCGGAAAGCGATAGACCGCTTTGGTACAGCTTGTCCTTGACCTCATCCCACAGAGCAGCCTGGCGGAGCGTCTGTTCCACCAACTCGTCCATATTGCCACGGTATCCGTTGATGCGTGCTCCCCAGGCGATGTTTTCGTAGATGCTCTTGGGAAAGGGATTGGGCTTCTGAAACACCATTCCGATGCGTCGCCTGACCTCAACAGCGTCCACTCCTGGTGCGTAGATATTATGCCCGTTGAATAACACTTCTCCCTCGACGCGCACGCCGGGTATCAGGTCATTCATCCGATTAAAGGTGCGCAGCAAAGTGCTTTTGCCACAACCGGAAGGGCCGATAAACGCGGTGATTTTACGCTTGGGGAGCTTCAGATTGATATTTTTGACGGCGCGAAAGCTGCCGTAATAGACATTTAAGTCACGCACTTCGAGCGCGTATGAATCTTCCTCTGAGGGAGGGCTTGAGACGTCCAGAGCGGCAGACTTTCCCAAGGTCAGAGAAGGCAATTCGAAATTCAGACGAATCATATCCATCTCCTGCTAAAGCGATTGCGCATAATGATCGCCGCGGCGTTGAGACTCAACAGCAGCACCAGCAACACCACAATCGCCGCAGCAGCAATATTTCGAAACTCCTGCTGCGGACGTGCCGTCCACTGGTAGATTTGGACGGGCAGTGTGGTAAACTTGGAAAATGGGCTGTAGGGATCGTAGACGATATAGGTCGAGGCGCCCACCACAATCAAAGGCGCCGTCTCGCCCATGGCACGCGAAATGGACAAAATGGTGCCGGTCAGAATTCCCGGCAGCGCGTTGGGGAGCACGTGATCGCGGATGACCTGCCATTTGGTGGCGCCCAATGCATAGCCGGCCTCGCGCAGAGAACTTGGCACCGCCCGGATCGCTTCCTGAGCGTTTACGATCAACAACGGAAGAACGAGCAGGGCTAATGTCAAACCGGCTGACAGAATGGTGCGCCCGTTAGCGGTCGTAGGGTCAGCAGCACCTCCGACCAGAGCGCCACTCGTCAGCGGTTCGAGTGCGCGCACGAAGATGGCCAACCCCAACATCCCATAAATGATCGAGGGCACCCCGGCCAGATTGTTGATGTTGGTCTGGATCAGCCGATTGAGCACGTTGTCGGCAGCATATTCTTCCAAATAGATTGCTGCACCCACGCCTAGTGGGAAGGCGACCAAGATGGTAATGGCAATGGTCCATAGCGAGCCCAGGATTGCCGTGCGCACGCCTGCCACTTGTGGATCACTGGATTGCGGTCGGTTGATGAAATTGGGGTTGAGCCAGCTGCGAAACTGCAGCTGCGCGGAGGGATATTTTTGCGCGACTTCCAGTTCCACGCTGCGCCTCCGCAGAAGCGAGTCGGTCAACGACCAGCTCCTGACGATTTCGGGCTGCACCACGCGCTCATAGACCAGGCTGAGAAGCTCTTCGCGATCACGCTGTTCCAGCGGTTGTTCTGCTTTCAGACGCCGCAACACCCCCTTGGACACCCGGGCTTCTAGAAGGGCAATCAGCTGTGCGTCCGAAAGTTCCTCGAGAGGTACACCATCTTGAGCCAGCTCGTGCGGTGGCACTTTGAATTCGACCGCCACCAATCCAAAGGTCTGGTCCAGAATGTTATAGATCAGCGCGGTGAGCGCAATGATGCCGATGATCAGGGCAAGAAGAAACAAGATGTGCCAAACAGCCCCCACGCGATGGCGTGCTGCCAGATTGCGCCTCAGCTGGACATCTTCGCCGAACGGCGCGGGCTCCAGTTGGGTGCCACGAGAAGACTTCTGTATCATTGGTACACCTCTCGGAAGCGGTGCATGATCGCACGGCTGATCAAGTTGAGCACCAAAGTCATCACAAATAATAGCAACCCGATGGCGAAGATGCTGTCGTAATCAATGGAGTCGTAGCTCAAATCACCGCCGCTGATGCGCACGATGTGACCGGTCATCGTCTCCGCCGCCTTGAACGGATTGAAGGTAAAAGCAGGGCCGGCACCTGCGGCAATTGCCACAATCATGGTCTCGCCGACGGCGCGTGAAACGGCCAGGATGAAGGCGGCCGTGATACCGGAGAGCGCCGCCGGCACCACGATGCGCACTGCTGTTTCCAGCCGGGTGGCACCGAGTGCGTACGCGGCTTCCCGAAGCGAACGCGGCACCGCGCTCAGGGCATCTTCGCTCATCGAGCTCACCAGCGGGAGAATCAGAATCCCCATCACCAAACCGGCTGAGGCAGTATTATAAATTTCCACCACGTCTCGGCCAAAAATGGAGCGCAGCAACGGGGTCATAAAGGTCAGGGCAAAGTAGCCGTAGACCACGGTGGGAATGCCGGCCAGAATCTCCAATATGGGCTTGAGCACGTTACGCACGCCCGGGGAAGCATACTCGCTCAGATAAATCGCCGAAGCCAGTCCCAACGGCAGGGCAACTATCATTGCAAACGTGGTGGTCATCATAGTGGCATTGACCAGGGACCAGATGCCAAACTGGCCCACGGCCGGCACCCAGCTGGTGGTCGTGAAAAACTCCACCAGGTCAACTTCTGGAGACCTGAAGAACAACCACGCCTCGCTGCCCAAGACATAGACGATGCCGATCGTGGTCAAGATGGATACCACACCACAAGCAAAGAAGAAAGCCTGAATGAGCACTTCCAAGGGGCGAGGTTTTTTGCGCAGTTCGGGCGGCGCGGTTGTGGCGCGCCGTGCTAGAGACTTGGCAGAAAGTGCTGTCGCCAACGGAAATCCCCCCTCTCTGTTCGACAGATTAGATTTTCTTCACAGATAGGGGGAGGGGTTGGCCAAGCCCCTCCCCTCGGTTCTTTTTACTCAATGTCTCTCATTGACCCATCGCATCGAGCCATGCGATCTTAGCCTGGTTCAGTGTCTCCGCTCCCAGCGGGAAGTAGCCGACGCTCTTGACCTCTTCGTTGACGTAGGTCAGGTAGAAGTTGATGAAAGCAGC
>Ga0197142_1004721_pt1 | contig 10904 bp, 11 predicted proteins | sample GBS60_MetaG_FD_148614 | JGI IMG/M metagenome (GOLD analysis project Ga0197142, IMG submission 148614) | Sediment microbial communities from Great Boiling Springs, Gerlach, Nevada, United States - GBS 60_MetaG | ecosystem: Environmental > Aquatic > Thermal springs > Hot (42-90C) > Sediment... | reverse complement strand
AATGTTTAAGTCTGAAACCATTTCAAGAATGTAGGGGATAATCTTCAATTTTGAGCCTGCATATTTTATGCCTTCCGTTTCGGGCGCAACCCACATTGCACGCCCAAACAGTTCTTCTTGAATGAGTCTCATTGTTTAGCAACTTAAACCGTTCTTGAAACTCTTTGTAAGGTTGCATCATAGCAAACTTAGTTGTCGTTCTTGCAAGGTTCTTTCAGGCAATTTGGTCAAATAGTTTGAAATGAAAAGTTCCTTGCCTGTCTGATTGGAGTGTGCGGTTACGTTTCGCATTCCATACTTCAAATCCCAAGAGAAAATCGTTGCGAACGAAAAGAGTTCTCTGATGTAGTCGCTATCGTCATATGTGATGAGCCAATGATGCTTGCACTTTTTAATGGTTTCGGCAAAGCGACTGTGGTCAAAGTGTTTATGCAAGTGTCCGTTCTTGCCATAAAGAGCGGATTTTGTTGCCGAGTAATACGGCGGGTCGAGAAAAAGAAACACGTTGTTGCCTTCTTGCTCAACGACGTTTTGAAAATCATCGTTGGTGATGATTGTGCCTTTGAGGACTTCTGCAAACGCTCTCAATCGGTGAATGCTACTTTCGGTGAATCTGCCGCGAAATGCTTGTTCGCTATATCCACCGCTTTCGCTGGTGCCTGAAAATGTCAGGCGGTTGAGAATGAAAAATGCCGCCGCTGTTTCAACCTCGTTGAATGCAGAACGGTTGCAAGTGAGGAACCTATGCAACGCTTTTCCATTTTGGAATTGCTCTCGCCATTCATAGACTTTTTGAATCACGCGTTCTACATGGTCTCTGCACATTTGCCAAAATTTGAACAGCGGAAAGTGCAAATCGTTCACCCAAAATTTTCTGTTTGGGAATTTTTGTTTGAGATAGAGAAACACCGAACCGCCGCCGAGAAACGGTTCGCGATACTCTTCAAAGTGTGGCACAAGTGAAGCAATGAGCTTTACGGCGCGGCTCTTGCCTCCGGGGTATCTTAGCGGGCTTCTAATCATGGTTCTGTTTCGCTCATTGTGTTCACCCTTGAAACGCCGCAAAGGCAGGATAGTTGTAGCGCAAGTTCTTTTCAAGTTGTCCGCGCTCGGCTTTGAGCCGTGCAAGATTGGCAATCATCGCCGCATTATCGGTTGAGTAAATCGGTTTTGGAATGTGCAAAGCAAGATTTTTTTCGGCGCAGGCTTGTTCAAACTTTCGGCGCAGTTCAGAGTTTGCGCTCACGCCGCCTGCCACTGAAACTGTCTTCACACCAAACTTCAACGCCGCTCGAATGGTTTTTGAAACCAAGACCGATGTAATCGCTTCCTGAATTGAGGCGCAAATATCGGCGAGATGCGCTTCAATGAACGTTTGGCTTTGATTTGCGAGGTAAGTTTGCACCGATGTTTTCAATCCTGAAAAGCTGAAATCAAAATTTTCGTCGTAGCCTTTGGTGAGGGCTTGTGGGAACTTGTGAAAATTTGCGTCGCCGTTTTTGGCGAGTTTATCGATGATAGGTCCAGCGGGGTAAGGCAGTCCGAGCATTTTGCCGGTTTTGTCGAAGGCTTCGCCGGCGGCATCGTCAATGGTGCGCCCGATAATGCGGTAGCTTAAATCCTCTTGCACGAGCGCCAGAAGCGTGTGTCCGCCTGACACGGTGAGCGAGACGAAAGGGAAACTTGGAACGGGCTCCTCGATGAAGGTTGAAAACATGTGGGCTTCGATGTGATTGATTGGCACGAAGGGCTTCTGGAGCGCAAAGGCCATGGCTTCGGCGAAGTTTAGTCCGACCAGCACGGCGCCAATCAGTCCTGGCCCTGCAGTTGCAGCAATTATATCGAGTTCAGATTTTTTTATATTCGCTTCTTCCAGTGCGCGTTGCACAACTGAGACAATCAGCCGCTCGTGCTCACGCGAAGCAATTTCAGGCACGACACCGCCAAACTCGCGATGCGCAAGATGCGATGAAATGATGTTAGAGGCAACGCAACTGCCTTTTAGCACAGCGGCGGAAGTATCGTCGCAACTGGATTCAATACCAAGAATGGTCATACTCACTTTTTATGCCGAAAGACAGTCAAGATAAAAAAGGGGTGCAGCCTGTTCCAAAGTTTTCTCGTGTGCTTTTGTTTTTGCTTGGCATGAACCTTGCAATTTTGTTTACACCTCGCTTTGGCATTATTCACGATATTGTAACGGTGGATACCTTTCTTTCGTTGCTCTTAACCGTTGGCGGAATTGCCTTGCTCATTTGGGCGTTCAGCACGATGTATTACATTCCAGGTCAAAAAGATAAAAAACAATAACCTTCAAACGCGCCAACCATCCTTTTCATCGTCAATGATTGATACCCTTAACATTGAAGAACTCAATGCGCGAATTCGCGCCGAATCCGCCTTTGTTGAAAAAATTCGCCATGAAATCGCCAAAGTGGTTGTCGGACAACTCTATGTCATTGATCGCCTTTTGATTGGACTGCTTACGAATGGACACATTTTGCTTGAAGGGGTTCCGGGGCTTGCGAAAACGCTCACGGTAAGTTCGTTAGCCAAGGTGCTCAACCTGAAGTTCCAGCGCATTCAATTTACGCCTGACCTTCTGCCCGCCGACCTTATTGGCACAATGATTTACAATCAAAAGACGATGGAGTTTACCACGAAGAAAGGTCCTATCTTTGCAAACATTATTCTTGCTGATGAAATTAACCGCTCACCTGCCAAGGTGCAATCAGCCTTGCTTGAAGCCATGGCCGAACGGCAGGTTACAATTGGCGAACAAACTTACAAGCTCGATAATCCTTTCTTGGTCCTTGCCACGCAAAATCCTGTCGAGCAAGAAGGCACATACCCACTGCCCGAAGCGCAAGTTGACCGCTTCATGATGAAACTCAAAGTTGGCTATCCTTCGCGTGAAGAGGAGTTGGAGATTATGCGTCGGCAAGCGCGCACCGAGAAAAGCGACCCCATTCAGCCGTGTGTTACGGTTGAGGAAATTTTGCGTGCGCGCAAGGTTGTCAATGATGTGTATATCGACCCGAAGGTTGAGCAGTATATCCTTGACATTGTCTTTGCGACACGTGAGCCACTCAATTATGGGTTGAACGAGTTACGCAACTTGATTGCCTATGGGGCTTCGCCGCGAGCCACTATCAATCTGAACCTTGCGGCACGTGCGAATGCTTTTCTCAACCGCCGCGGCTACACCACACCCGAAGACGTCAAAACCGTCGCTTACGATGTGCTTCGGCATCGCATCATTCCAACCTACGAAGCCGAAGCCGAAAACATCACGCCCGAAGACATCATCCGAAGAGTGCTGAACGCCATCAACGTGCCCTAACTTTCAACCCTTGTGCCATGTCAAAGCCTGACCTAACAGAGATTTTCAAAAAAATTCGTCAATTAGAAATTCGCACTCGTGGGGTTGTCAATAACATCTTCGGCGGCGAGTATCACTCGGCCTTCAAAGGCAAAGGCATGGAGTTTGCCGAAGTGCGCGAGTATCAATACGGCGACGACGTACGTGCCATTGATTGGAATGTTACCTCACGCAAAGATGATGTGTTTATCAAAGTCTTTGAAGAGGAGCGCGAACAAACCTTGATGATTCTCTTCGACGGCTCTGGGTCAGGCTTTTTCGGCACGCACAAGCAGTTTAAGCGTGACTACGCTGCTGAAATTTGCGCCACGCTTGCGTTCAGCGCAACCAAGAACAATGATAAAGTAGGGCTTATTATTTTCACCGACCACGTCGAGCTTTTCATTCCGCCGCGCAAGGGCAGAACGCACGTGCTTCGCATCTTGCGTGAAATTTTCTTCTTTGAGCCGAAAAGCAAACGCACGAACATCGCCGCCGCCGTCGAATTTGCTTCACGTATCTTGAAACGAAAAGCAATTGTTTTTCTGGTCAGCGACTTAATGGATTCCGACTACGAAAAGCCCCTGCGCATGATGAACCAAAAACATGACTTCGTGGTCATTCAAATCACTGACAAATCGGAATTCGAGTTACCCGCTGTGGGCTTGTTGGAATTAGAAGATGCGGAAACTGGCGAGCATTTTATTGCCGATACTTTTGATGAACAATTTCGTTTGAACTACACTAAACGCATGGAGGAACTTCAACAGCGACGCAAAATCGCCCTTCAAAAATTGCAAATCGACATGGTGAGCGTCTCAACCGATGAATCCTACATTCGTCCGCTGGCTACCTTTTTCAAACAACGCGAACTTCGTCGATAACTCTTGAACGCATGAAACCGTCAGCACTTACTGTTTCCCTGCTTCTTGTCTTTTTTACTGCCGTTGCGCAAACGCCGAAGGTCTCTGTTGAAATCATGCCCGACACGTGTCTCATTGGCGACCAAGTGTTTTACCTGCTGTCACTAACACACGACGGCACGCCGCTTTTTTTGCTCCCTTCTGACACTGATGAAGTGGCTCTCTATCCGTTTGAGATTTGCTCCCGCAAAAAACTTTCCGAAGCCGTGCAAGACGGCCTCATCACCGAGCGCTGGCAATACACGCTCACGGTCTTTGACACTGGCGTGCAAATCATTCCGCCGCTTGACTTGCGATACCTTCGAGTGGGACAACGGGACACGGCTCTTGTGAAATTAGATTCCAAGTCAATTTATGTGCGCTCGGTGTTGGATACCACCATGACAGACATTGCTGACATCAAGCCGCTTCAAACGCTTCCATTGCCAGCTTGGGTTTATGTGGTGATTGCCGTTGCGCTCCTGGTGCTGGCTGGTGCTGGCTATGGGCTCTTTGTGCTATGGCGAAAGCGCCGCCAGCAACCCCAGCCCAAACCAATTGCGCCACCCAAACCTCCATACCAACTTGCGCTTGAGAAACTTGCCGCCTTGGAATCCTATCCGCTTAATTCGCAAGAAGAGTTCAAGAAATTTTACAGCGACCTTTCTGACATTTTGCGTCAGTTTATCGAGGATTATTATCGCATTTCTGCGTTGGAACACATCACGTCCGAAATTCTTTATGCCTTGCGGGCCAAGTTGAGTGCAGAGCAGCTTGAACGTTATCGCCAAATTTTGGAGCGCGCCGACCTTGTGAAGTTTGCTAAGTTTTATCCAAGCAAAATTGAGGCGCGCGAAAGTTTGATGCTTTCAAAAGCAGTTGTTGAGTCCACAATGCCCAAACTTGAAGCATCAGCAACGACATCGAACACTTTGAATTCCTAAATCCGAAGGGCGGTTGTGCTTGAACTTTTTTCCAAATCGAATTTTGCGTTTCAGAACAAAGAGTTTCTATGGCTCTTGCTTCTGATTCCGCTTTTGGTTGCGCTCTATCTCCAGCGTGAGCGCGGCGGGAAACATGCGGCGCTGGTTTTTTCTGACATCCGGCAAGCCATACAGACGCGTCAGGGCGGGCTTAAAGAGTTCCGGCATGTTGGGTTTGCGTTCAGAATGATTGCCCTTGCGCTACTCATTTTAGCCTTGGCGCGCCCTGTGTTGGAAAATCAGAAGCAAAAAGTCTATTCCGAAGGCATTGATATTGTGCTCGTCATGGATTTATCAGGCTCTATGCTTGCTGAAGATTTCGAGCCGAAAAACCGCATAGAAGCGGCCAAAGAAGTGGCGATGGACTTCGTGCGCAAGCGCATCAGCGATAGAATCGGGCTGGTTGTGTTCGCAGGCAGAAGTTTCACGCAGTGTCCGCTCACGCTTGACTATCCGCTCTTACTCTCCATGCTTGCTTCGCTTCGTGCTGGCTCGTTGCAAGAAGACGGCACAGCGATTGGCATGGCGATTGCCACCGCGGTTAATCGTTTGCGCACTTCTAACGCCAAGAGCCGTGTGATTGTGCTTCTCACCGATGGGCAGAACAACGCAGGCGAAATTGAACCCGTTACAGCGGCGGAACTTGCGGCGGCGCTCGGCATTAAAATCTACACGGTTGGCGCCGGCACACGAGGCTACGCCAATTATCCCATCCTTGACCCCATCTTCGGCAAACGCTACATCCGCCAAAAAGTCGACGTCGACGACATCACGCTCCAACGCATCGCCGACATTACCGGCGGTAAATACTTCCGCGCCACCGACTACGAAAGCTTGAAACGTATTTACACCGAAATCGATTTACTCGAGAAAACCAAAATTGAAACCGAAGTCTACACTGAATACAAGGAAGAGTTTCTGGTCTTCCTTGTGCCTGCGATTTTGTTGCTTGGCTTGGAGTGGCTTTTAGCGAACACACGGTTTAGAAAAATTCCTTAACGCTATGCTGAACCTTTTCAAGAAGACTTGCTCGCCGGTCTGGTTGTTCCACAAGCCGGGCATGATATGGCTTTCGCAATTTTTGGACAATGGCAATTTGATTATTGAACATCGCACAGGGTCGCGTCGTGCCACTTTTAGCGAGCGCAAGGTCAGTTTTCTCCTGCTTGATGCCCTCACAGGTCAGCCGCTTTGGGAGAACTTCATGCTCAAAGATGACGCGGGCAACGCGATTGGCGACGGTTGGTGGGTCGGCCTAGAACTTGTCTATGAGAACTTGTTTTATTTGCATAGCTACGTAGCCCCGCACATTCCTGAACACCGTGGCTTGTGGGCGTTTGATGCCACATCGGCTCGGCTGGTCTGGAAACATGAATCCGTCAGCTTCGTGTCGCGTTCAGGCGGCGAATTGCTTGTCTACCGCCCCGCCGATAGTGAAGCCTTGGCTGAGCGACGCTACTTCATTCTCGATGCTCTGACTGGCGAAACCCTTCGCGCTGTCTCTACTGCCGAAGCCCATGCGTTCCGCAATCAATCGAAAGACCTCGCCACTGCACAAGGCGTTACGCTTCCCACACGACACGACGAAACCTCGCCCGATTTTGAACGCATCCAGTCGCTTGCTGAAAAAGCTACCTCCGCCAAAAACATCGTCGCCGGATACGACTGTCTCGAGCTTGGCACAACCACTCTTTTAGGCTACCACGAACAAACCGAGAAAACTGTCCTAACACCAAATGGACTGCCTGTCAAAGCCTTAACCTATAAACTCTTTGTGCTTAAAGAGGGCAAACCAATCTATCACGATACACTTGGCGAGGCTATGAGCGGCTGGCTCGTTGATGGATTTTTCGTGCGCAAGAATCGGCTCTATTACACCAAACATCAAGATACGCTGGTCGCCCTTGACCTTCCCGCATAAGTTGCAAAGTGCCTGGTCTCTCGAAAAAAAAAATTTCACCGCATTGAGTTTTCTCGGGAATCGCTGCTGCTGCCCCAGCGACTCAACCTACCAAAACTCATGCGGTGCATCTAAAATGCTAACTGCAAACTACACGGCTTGTCTTACTTTTTGCCGCTTCGCTTCCAGAAAGCGGATATATAGAAAAACCGTCTGAAAGCTCTCGGGAATCGCTGCTGCTGCCCCAGCGACTCAACCTATCAGCATTCAGACGGTAAAGAACACATGTGCAATTCTAACTCAAAACCCGTTTTATTCGCTATGATGTATATCACACTGGGTTTGCTAAATTTTTTTACCGCTACGCCTTTGGGGAGTCAGAGACGCTGCTGCCCCATCTCTGGCTCAACCTACTCGGCGTAGGCGGTAACCTTTCACCAAACGATGTCCAATAATACGGCTTCAAGCGGGGCGTGCCTGTTACACCGAACAACACCTGTGATGAGCACCACTTGTGCGGTGCGTCACAAGCCTTGCTCATCGTTGCTTTGCATGCATTTGTGGTTTTTCTTGCCAGCGTTCAATGGTGGTGTTTGGGTTAAAGGTCGATGGCCAGCAACATTTGAATTTCTCGGAAGGTCAGTCCTGAAAGATCGGCGAGCACTTTTTTCGTGAGGTAGCCTTTATAGGCGTAGGTCCCATTGCGCAGGCTGGTGCTTCTCCAGAGGGCATCCGAAGGGCTGGCGTATTGACCGATTTTAATGATGAACGGAATGAGGGCGTTGGTGAGTGCATAGGACGCCGTGCGGGCTACAGCGGATGGCATGTTGGGCACGCAGTAGTGCGTTACCCCGTGCTTGACAAACACAGGGTCGGAGTGCGAAGTTCGACGACTGGTCTCGAAGCATCCGCCTTGGTCAATGGATACATCAATAATCACCGAGCCTTTGTGCATAGTCATGACGGTTTCTTCGCTGACCAGCGGTCTCATGACTTTTCCGCGCGGGTTCATTGCTCCAATCATGACATCGGCAATTTTGGCAGATTTGGAGATGTAGTGGTCGTTGGCGATGGCGGTGGTTACTCGGCGATTGAAGATGGTCTCGAATCGGCGCAATCGGTTGAGCTCTTTATCAATGACGATTACATGTGCTCCAAGTCCGAGCGCCGCTTGCGTGGCATAGTGCCCGACTGTCCCTGCCCCCAGAATGACAACGGTTGCTGGCGGCACTCCAGCACAGCCGCCAAGAATGATGCCTCGCCCGCCATTGCCGGTTTCTAAATACTTTGCCGCTGTTTGAACCGCCAACGCACCTGCAATCTCGCTCATAGAGCGCACAATCGGCAATTCGCCATCGCGCGTTTCAATGAACTCAAATGCCAAGGCCGTTACTGCCTTGCGCAAAATCGTTTCAATTAACTCGGTCTTCACACTGCCCAGATGCAGGGCTGAAATCAACATCTGATTGCGTTGCAACAAATCGTATTCGCTGGGCAAGGGCGGCGCCACTTTGACAATCAGATTCGACCTTCTGAAGACCTCTTCAGCAGAATCTACCACAATCGCACCTGCTTCAAGGTATTCTTCATTTGTGAAGTTGCAATGTATGCCGGCGTCTCTTTCAACCACAACACTATGCCCCTGCTGCACGACTATTTTGACGCCTGACGGGGCCAGCGCCACCCGCTTTTCATCTGGGGTTCTCTCTCGTGGCACCCCCAAGTCAATGTGCATCTTTTTCTCATTCTTCATGACGATGCGCTCAAGGGTCTCCAGCCCTACATCAAACTCTTGATATCCGAAATCGCTTGTGTATCCCATTGTGGTTTCGGTTGTCAGGTTCGAAGTAAAAAAGACTATCAGAGGCACTTCTCCGATAGCCTTTAAAGCTCTTCTTACTCGCTTATACAGGCGGTTAGTTTGTCGTGTTTAATACTGCTCGCTGACCACCCTTCGCTTCAAGGCAGAAATGTGCTTGGTGATGTCAATTTCTTTTGGACATGCCTGAACACAATTGAAAATTGTGTAGCATTTCCATAGCCCTTTGTTGTTGTCGATGATGCGCAAGCGTTGGTCGGCGGCTTGGTCTCGGCTATCAAAGATAAATCGGTACGCTTTCAGCAGTGCCGCTGGTCCTAAATACTCCTCATCGCTCCATGTCGAAGGGCAAGAGAACGTACAAGCCCCGCACAAGATACATCGAGTTGACTCTTCAATCAACTCTTGGTCTTCTGGACTTTGGTAGCGCTCGGTCTCGGGCGGCGGGTCATCGTTGCAAAGATACGGCATAATGGCTTCATAACTTTTCCAAAACCGCGTCATATCCACTACAAGGTCTTTGATTACCGACGCCCCTGGCAAAGGCTCAATTTTCAGTTTCGTTGTCTTTAAATCCTTCACCAGCGTTACACATGCCAGACGGTTCTCGCCATTAATCATCATGGCATCGCTACCGCAAACACCATGAGCACAGGACTTGCGGTAAGTGAGCGTGCCATCTTGTTCCCACTTAATCTTGTTCAAAACATCCAACACGCGCTCCATCTCATCGGCTTCGACATGATACTTTTCCCAGTGTGGCGCTGTATCCTTTTCAGGATTAAAGCGCTTAATCGAGACTTCTAACCGCATACTTCAAACTACCTTTCTACGGCTATTTTTTGATTTCAATTTTTACAGGCGTAACCTCTTGCGGCGTCGCCTGCGTGTCTTGGGTTGTGCTACCTATCATTTTTGACACCGTGTCGGTTAATCCCTTCACCACTCCCGATAAACTATTCACCACAGGCTCGAGCGTCTTGTTTAGGTCAGTCGAAGAAACCGCATTGCCAATATTCTTCAACAAGTCACCCGTGCTATTGATGACCGGCTCTAAGCCTTTGCCCAAATCGCTAGCAATTTTTGGGATGTTGCTGGTTACCTCTGTTACAATCTGGTTGATTTCAGGGAAGCGCTCATTGGCGGCGTTGAGGGTGTCGCTGATGGCTTGCAGGGTCAGTTTGCCCTCGATAATGCGCTGAATAACATTAACACTTACAAACGGCACCGCCGAAAGATGCGAGAGCGTTTCTATCCCCAGCCAAGTGAAAAACTCCCCTACATAGCCTTGTGGATGGGTCGACGGCTCTTTGGGCTGTTCTCTAAACGCACGGTTGAAAAGTTGACGCGCTTTTTCAGCACGCGTGAGCACTTTGATAGGCTTATCGGCAACTATTTGGCACTGGCACGCCAAGCGATGCCCGTTTTTTTGCTTCTCTGCAGTGAGCCATGCTTTTTCCACATCGTTCATCGGCGAAAGCGCCTCCATCCCACTCTCTACAATCACTTCGCAGGTCTGGCATAAGCCATTTCCGCCACACGTGTAGCCAATATGAGCCTTGTTCTTGCGTGCAACTGCCAAGAGCGACTCATCAACAAACGCCTCATAGATTTGCCCGTTCATTTCAAGTTTTGGCATGGTCGTAAATGTTTAAGTTGTGATTAGCCTTTTTGAATCGTCTGAATTTGCACTCATGAAAACGGAACTACTTACACTCCCAAAGTGGAAATCAACTTAAAAAAATTCCTTTGCTTTGCCAAAATGCCGTTCAACGCGCTACAACAGTGTCCGATTCACCTTCAATCAGGTTGATGTCTTCTTCGGTCAAGCCGTAAAGCGCATACACCGCTTCATCAATTTGCCTATCTAATCCGGTTGCCAACCGCTCCAAACGCAACTGCTCTTGCTCCGACTTTGCCGCCGCATATCGCTCCTTCA
>Ga0197142_1004720_pt1 | contig 10906 bp, 11 predicted proteins | sample GBS60_MetaG_FD_148614 | JGI IMG/M metagenome (GOLD analysis project Ga0197142, IMG submission 148614) | Sediment microbial communities from Great Boiling Springs, Gerlach, Nevada, United States - GBS 60_MetaG | ecosystem: Environmental > Aquatic > Thermal springs > Hot (42-90C) > Sediment... | reverse complement strand
TGGGCGTTTATGGAACGAGGTATCGAGGTGATTATGGTTGAGACTGAGAAGGATAACACATTTGAGTGAACTGAATTATGAAACCTGAAAATCCATCACAAAAGCGGTACAAGTAAGGCGTATGATGCTAATAGGGGTGAACCCCTCTTACGGTGGCTTGCGATTCTGGCTGATAAGTTTAGCTCTTCTTATTTGTGGGGCAATTATGCGATTGAGCTCTGGCTGGATCCCGTTAAGTGATATCGAGGCAGAAGTTTCCGCAGCTGAGATAAACACGGAGGAAGCATCACAGCTCATAGACAGTGTGTTGCGCTTCTATCGTCTGATCGATGACGGTAAATACACTGAGGCATACCAGCTTTGCCTAGAGAACAAGTGGCAGGTTTCTAATGATACTGGAGCATCAATTGTTGGCCTGGTAACCCAGGAAGAATTTGTACAGACGCTCACACAAGAGATTGGGCCTCAAGGATTGGGGCAAGACATCATCCAAATCACAGTGACCGACGTAAGACCATTTGCGACGGCTGGTCAAGATTTGAGCAAGCACCCTGAGTTGCAGACACTCCGTTACTTGAGCCCGTTGCAACAGGTAAAAAATATCTACCTGGTAACGGTCCAGGGTGCCTTGCTTGGACGCTGTTCTCAATGGAATTGGGAGAAGCAATTGGTCGTTGCACACCTTAAGAGCACGAGCGGCGAGAATTGGCGGTTACTTTTGCCTGGAAAATCGGACGCGCGGTTCCCACATTATGTTGCGTGGTTTACTGATCGCGTTCCGTGGTGAACTCCGGAGGCAACAAGATAATGAGATTGCTACTTAAAAGACCTGTGAATGGCTATAGGCAATCCCCTGTGATCTTTGGAATCGTGATGGGGCTATTTGCCGTAGGGTATCAGATCTTCTTCCACTTCGAACCGCCCCCGGCCTACGCTATCTGTACAACTTGTCACTCTCACGACATGATAGCTTGGTTGGTCAACAATCTCACGACTATCCAATGGGATGTGGCACCTGTCGGAGCGAGTGCCCCCTTGCTGACACCAGTGGGTCTCCTAGTCGGGGCATTTTTGGCAGCCCGGCTACACAGGGAGGTTCACTTAGTGTGTCTGGGACGACGCTGGCACGGCTTGATCTGGGGTCTGGTGGTGATGAACGTAGGCCTTGCTTTGCTCGGCTGCCCGACTCGACTGGTTTTGCTGAGTGCCTATGGGGATAAATTGGCATTTTTGGCCGTAATCGGGCTGATAATGGGTGTTGGCATTGGCACGTTTCTAATGAAAAAGGGGATGATTGGCTGATGCACGTGGCAATCTTGACGTTGAGCTTGGGAATATTGCTTGGTTATCTTGCGCAACGATCCCGCATGTGCTTTGTTGGTGGATTGCGTGATTTCATTTTGGTGCGTGATACTGAGCTACTCAAGGGTATGATTGCATTTTTCGTGACTGCCTGGCTGGTCTACTCACTGGCTGGTATTATGGGACTCGTGAATTGGCAACCTCCACAATTTGTTTCGCTATTTGTCGGTCATTCACCTTCCGAAACAGGCGCAAGCCTCATCGACCGCACATATCCGATCTCTTTTGAAAAGTCCCAAGAATTGAAGGGAAGCCAAAGCGCTGGCAGCAATGTCACCCTGAATGCACAGTTGCCATATGCTTTGGCCATCATCGGTGGACTGATTTTGGGTTTAGTTTCAGTATTGGCAAATGGCTGCCCTGTGCGGCAGCATGTTCTAGCCAGCCAAGGCGTGCAAGATTCATTTTTCTATTTGCTGGGTTTCTATTTGGGCATCGTGGTATTCCATCTTGTCACCAGACCATTGCTCGCACTGTTGTGAAGTCAATCTCTCATGAACCGCGATCGTGTAGTGTACTTCGATAATGCGGCTACTTCGTGGCCCAAACCGCCACAGGTCCGTGATGTAATGATTGAATATTTTCAGAACGCGGTGGGCAGTCCTGGACGTTCTGGTCACCGCCTGTCGATTGAGGCCGGTCGACTCGTTCTGTCTGCTCGCGAGGCGGTTGCAGAACTTTTCGGGGTTGGAGATAGCAGTCGTATCGCTTTCACCAAGAATGTCACAGAAGCGCTCAACATAGTCTTAAACGGTTGGTTGCAACCGGGTGATCACGTGATCACTTCTAGCTTGGAACATAATTCAGTGATGCGTCCACTTCGACACTTGGAACAACACAGAGGAGTGGAACTAACAGTACTACCTTGTTGCCATTCAACCGGTTCTTTAGATCCCAACTTGGTGTTAGAAGCCATTCGACCGAACACTCGTTTGATTGTAATGACGCATGCAAGTAACGTTATTGGCAACTTGTTACCTATCAAATCCGTGGGGGCTATAGCACGAGCCCACGAAATACCTTTCCTCGTCGATGCTGCCCAGACAGCAGGTGTAGTTCCGATTAATGTCGAGGACTGCGCCATCGATATGTTAGCATTTACAGGTCATAAGTCGTTGCTGGGGCCAACTGGCACAGGGGGGCTCTATGTCCGTCCTGGTATTGAGCTGCCTCCTCTGTTACGTGGTGGCACGGGTAGCCGTTCTGAACTAGAGCTGCAACCAGATTTTATGCCCGATTCTTTGGAAGCCGGGACTCTCAATGTGATAGGCTTAGCTGGTCTAGCAGCCAGTGTTCGTTTTCTCCTTGAATACGGAATAGAACGAGTACATCACCATGAACAACAGCTAGTGGGGCATTTCTTGAAACTGTGTCAAGATATGCCCCACATTAAAGTATATGGGCCCTTGGATGCTCGACAAAGAATAGGGCTTGTCTCATTCAACGTTGATGGCCTATCCCCATCTCGCGTCGCTCTAGAGTTGGAGCAGTCGTTTGGGATTATGGCACGTGTCGGGTTGCATTGTGCCCCTGCAGCCCATAAGACAATAGGCACCTATCCAACTGGTACAGTGCGTTTTAGTTTCAGCATTTTTAACAGCTTGAGCGAGATAGATTATGCCATTGAAGCATTGCAACATATTATCACTGACAAAAGTTCCTTATGTCTGAACAGACAGTCATCCTGGATGGACTGATAACCTTCTATAGCTCTCATCATGCGCTCAGGGCTGAAAAGATACTGAAACAACATGGACTGAACGTTCTGTTAGTGCCCGGACCACGCGAAATCAGTCCAAACTGTGGAGTAGCTCTGCAATTTGAGTATCGATTGCATCCTTCGGTGAAAACAATTCTGGTCTCAAATCATGTGTGCTTCGAAGCATTTCACCATATCTTGGCTGAGAGTTCGGAGAGGTGAGTGTGCTTGACAAAAAGCTTCATTCGAACGAGCGGGTTAGCAAGGTCTCCTGTGAATGAGAACAAGTGCCCAGGCGCGAAAGGGGGTGATGTTATGTAGAACCAGCATAGTTGTACAACTATTGGGAACGTAACCCATTGTTCATTTCACAATCGTACAAACTATGAACGCATAAAGGAGGAACCATTATGAATTCCACAATGTTTTCGAAGATAGCAGGTTTGGTTATTGTGATGAGCTTGGTGCTCAGCCAAGTATTCGTTTCATCCAACGCCACAGCCGCTCCTCCTAGCCCTACTCCGACAGTCGCTCCTTCTAGCCCTACTCCGGAGGAAGGCGACGTTATGGTACGGATGCTCAACCCGAAGGCAATACCAGAAGGCTGGCAAGTACCCAAGACAGTTGGCCATGTGGTCAATTATCTGATGCATGAATGGTATCAGAATTTGACCAAAGGGGAACAGGAACGTGCAGCCGAATGGGGCATCGAGTTCTCCATTAACGATGCTAATCTGGATTTACAGCGTTCTCTAGCCGCTGTTGATGACTACCTAGCTAAAGACGTGGATGTTTTGGTATTCACCCCTGTCAATCAGGAGGCTTCAGTGCCCACTGTGAAGAAGGCAATGAGTACAAACACACCTGTGATCCTTGAGTCATCTTACCTCGAGGGTGCTACCACTCTTGTTGCGATCGACGACTACGCACTTGGCTTTGAGGTGGGACAGTGGGCTGGCAAGTATGTCCAGGAGAATTTTGGTGGTCAAGCGCGCATCCTGGATATAGGTCTTCCTGCCCTGTCCCCCTGCGTTGATCGCTCCAACGGTTTCGTAGACGGGGTGAAATCCATCCTTCCCGATGCCCAGCTTGTCCAATCGGTGGATGGTAAGGGGCTTAAGGATGAGGCTGTCAAGGTTGCTGCGGATGCACTGACTGCTCACCCTGACATCAATGTCATATTCGGCTGTAACGACGACTCGGCTCTGGGAGGTCTGCAAGCATTTCAGGCAGCTGGATTGGACACCAGCCAACTGCTTGTCGCTGGCTTCGGGTGTGAAGGCAAAGCGTGCAAATCAGCTCTTGAAGAGGGTGGCCCCTACAAGGTATCGGGTGGTATGTTCCCTGAGTACCAGGGACGATTGATCATCGATGTCGCAGTGGCAGCTTTCAATGGAATACCTCTTCCTCAACACGTCGTGGCTCCTTCTACTGCTTTAACCAAGGACAACCTGAGCAATTTCTACACCAAGGAAGGGGACGAATGGATACCTAATTATGAGGCCATCAGCATGCTCTCACCTGTGCTTCAGAAATATATCGAAGGACAATCCCAAGAGCAATCCGAGTGAGTTTTATACCTGGAAAGGTGACGAGTGGATACCCAACTTTGAGGCGATCGCGGCAGTCGAGTAAGGAGGGAGCAGTAGGTTCAAGGGCCGGAGGAGCTCCTCCGGCCCTCCACCCACAATAACGGTAGAGGGGTGCACAAAACATGCGAAGTGAGGGTCGAACCGAAGTCAGTGTTCTGACTGGGGTTTCATCAATTGATAAGGGCACGAAACGATTTATCAGCTGGTTCGTTCGCACTCAGGAGGGAGTGCTGCTATTGATTGTTATTGCACTATGCATCTTTCTGACTCTTAACACTCACGTTTTCCTAACGGCACGGAACATAGGGGTACTGCTCAGCGTGGTCTCAATGACGGCCATCACCGCCTATGCAATGACCATTCTGATGATCGCAGGCGAAGTCGACTTGTCAGTTGGCTCAATGCAGGCCCTGGTAGGTGTGCTGGTGATGCAGGTATTAAATGCAACGAACAATTTGCCCCTGGGTATTCTGACAGGCTTAGTAGTAGGGATAGTTGTTGGACTGATCAACGCCGGCGCTAGTTTGAAGCTGGGGATTAATTCGCTTATTGTCACCTTGGCCATGTTATCTATCGTGCGAGGCGCGGCTTATGTTGCTACTCAAGCGGCTGTACAAAACTTTCACAAGCTGCCCGAGTTCAGTGCGATTGGTAATGGTTTCATCGGACCGGTGCCATGGCCAGTGGCAATTATGGTGGGCGTGTTTATTGTGCTCTATTTACTGCTCAACCACACAACTTTTGGACGCTACGTCTATGTTGTAGGTGGTAATCCTCAGGCTGCTCGTTTAGCTGGCGTGCGGGTCAATTGGATCAAAACGGTTGCATTCGTATTGACCAGCGTAATGGCGGCTTTGAGCGCTGTGATTCTCGTCTCGCGTATGAACTCCGGACAGAACAACGCTGGATATGGTTTTGAGTTACAAGTGGTAGGTGCAGTTTTGTTGGGCGGCACCGGTTTGGGTGGTGGAACAGGATCGCTGGTGGGCACTTTCTTCGCAGTGTTGCTATTGGCCATTCTGAACAACGGGATCATTTTGTTAGGTATCAACTCTAGCTGGCAAATCGCAGTGAATGGGTTACTCATTGTGCTGGCTGTGTATTTGAATGCGCGACGGCGACAGTCTTTCGGGTTGAGCTAGCTAAAGCTATCACAGGTCGGGGGACAAAATGGCTCAAATTCCTTTACTTGAAATGCGCAATATTCGAAAGGTGTTCCCTGGCGTCGTAGCCCTCGATAATGTGGATTTCGACCTATATCCAGGGGAAGTGCACGCCTTGGTGGGCGAAAATGGTGCTGGCAAGTCCACGTTAATCAAGATTATCTCCGGTTTATACCGTCGTGACGCTGGCACGATGTCCATTGATGGTGAACCGGTGAACTTCCGTAGCCCCGCTGACTCCATAGCACGCGGTATCAAGGTGGTGTATCAAGAACTCGATCTCATTCCGGGCTTGAGCGTCGCAGAGAACGTGTTTCTGGGAAACCTGCCCCGCACCCGCTGGGGTGCGGTGGACTGGCGCAGGCTTTATGCTGAGACAGAAGCCTTGTTGCGCGGCTTTAATCTGGAAATAGACCCGAGAACCCTAGTGCGCGATCTAAGAGTTTCGGAGCAACAACTGGTTGAAATTGCCCGAGCCTTATCGCGTCGTGCTCGCATTATTATCATGGACGAGCCGACCTCGGCACTCAGCCCTGCCGAGGTCAACACGTTATTTGGCAGTATTCAGTGCCTAAAAGAGGCTGGTGTGGGAGTGATCTACATTTCCCACAAACTGGAAGAAGTATACAAAATCGCCGATCGCGTGACCGTATTTCGCGATGGCAAGCGTATTATCACATGCCCTGTTGCCGAAACTCAACCCCATCAGCTGGTTAACTGGATGGTCGGCCGCGAGTTGAAAGATTATTTTCCCAAGACATCGTCTCGAATCGGCCGTCCCTTGCTAGTGGTACGTGACGTATCCAGCGGACGTGTTCAAAACCTGAATCTAGTGGTGCATAGTGGCGAGGTTGTAGGGATATTCGGTCTGGTCGGTGCCGGTAGCCATCTCGTTGGTCGAGCGTTATTTGGAGATGTACCTCGCACAGGTGAAGTGATTATCGATGGGAAACTCATCACACCCTATTCTCCTGTTGATTCACTAAAAAAAGGATTGGCATTGTTGACTGAAAATCGGCATCGAGATGGGTTGGTACACCTGCTGTCCGTTAAAGCTAACTTATCACTGGCTATGCTTGATCAGCTTGCCAGCGGTGGATGGATTCAGGCTAAACGTGAACAATCTATTGCTGCCGAGCAAATTTCTCGATTGGCCATCAAGACACCTTCGTTGGATCAGGCAGTGCGTTTTTTGAGTGGGGGTAATCAACAAAAGGTGCTGCTAGGTCGCTGGCTGCTGTGTGAACCCAAGGTTCTTATTCTATCAGAACCCACTCGGGGTATTGACGTAGGAGCTAAGGCTGAGATTTATCGTCTAATTAATCAGCTGACTCAGCGGGGCATTGGCATCCTGCTTATCTCGACCGAATTGCCTGAAATTATGGGTATCTCCGATCGGATCATTGTAATGTTCAATGGCCGTATCGTGGCTGAGTTCTCACGGGGTGATGCCACAGAAGAACAGATCATGGCTGCGGCGGCTGGTGTAACGACAGAACAGTTCTTAAAAGCAAGGGAGGTTACCCCACAATGTCAGTGATCAGTCGCGGGCAAACCATCGTATCAGTATCCTATGTCAGGGCAATACGGCTGTTGTTCCAGCGTGAACTATACGTACTTTTCGCGCTCTTCGCATTGGTTGTGACCGTCATACTGATTGTAGTACCCGAATCACGCCAGCCCAGAGTCTTCTTCGATCTACTACGTGAGGTGGCACCAAACTTGATCGCGGTCATTGGTATCACCTTGCTCATGATCGGCGGTGAGTTTGACCTGACACCTGGGGCAATGTTGGCTACAGTAGGTGTTGTCACAGTGTCAGTGTTTAACTGGACGCAGTCTATGGCACTGGGAATTGTCGCCGGGTTGGCTGTGGGTCCAATAGTGGGCAGCATCCTGGGCTACCTTGTCACCCGGCTAAAAATGGGCTCGCTTATAACCACCCTTGGGATGATGTTTGCATTGCGTGGTATAGTATATGTTTACACCAACAAGACACCCATTGTGGACAAGAATCGGTTTGAATCATTCATCTGGCTTTACCAGGGTTCAATCGGTCCTATCGCTGTCCCGACTATTCTAGCCGCAGTGCTTGTCATCTTTTTTCTGTTCGTCTTAACGCAGACAGAATTTGGACGTCATATTTTTGCAGTCGGCGGAAACGCGCATGCAGCCCGTGTGGCAGGCATTCACGTCGAGCGTGTGAAATTTTTACTGTTCGTTCTGTCCGGCACTATGAACGCAATTGCTGGTATGTTGATCGCGGCGCAGACAGGAACAGGATACTTTGACGCGGGCTTAGGTTTTGAGCTATCGGTTATTACAGCAACAGTGCTGGGTGGTGTCAGCTTGGCCGGTGGTGAGGGCAATTTATTGGGGGCTGTTTTGGGTGTCTTGATTCTTGGGATGACAGGGAAAGGTTTGCGCTTGATGGCAGTGCCAACCACTACCCAACTGGTCGTGACCGGTCTGGTCATGATGCTAGCAGTGTATGTACACACTGTGCGCAAACGCACTGTGATATCCTAGTAGCGGTAATTCTCACCCCCCTTTTGATAGGATGAAACGGAGGAGCCAACTATGAGCATGAGCGAAAGACAGCGCGTGCTAGCAATCCTTAATGGTCAGAAACCGGACCAAGTGCCCTGGTTTGCTGACCTTGACTATTGGATGGTGTACATGCAGACTGAAGGCTTATGGCCAGAAAGATGGCAAGGCAACCGTTTATATGAGGCCAACCGTGAGCTGGGTACTGGTTTTTACTTGCAAGGGTATTTCCCGTTTAAAGAAGTCTATGACGGTGTCGACGTACAAGTAGAGAACTATAACGACGTCAGGATCACCCGTGTCAGAACACCCTATGGGGATATCCGCCAAGTAGAGAAGTGGCTGAGTAACTCATATTGCTGGGCATATGTCGAGCATTTTGTAAAGTCGTGGCGCGATTTAAGACCCTTACGTTATCTCTTCCAACACACCTATTACGAACCTGACTACCAGCTGGCTAGAGAGCGCTATGACCTGATCGGAGAGAATGGCATTGTGTTGTGCTATCTGCCGCGCAGCGCCTTTATGGTGATGGTGGTAATGTTGGCCGGTATCGAGGCTGTCACATACTCGATCGCTGATGCTCCTGATGAGTTCGAAGAGACTTATATAGCACTACGTCAGAATCTTGAGACGGCATCGGAAATTGCTCTCAACTCACCAGCTGAAGTGTTGATGATACCTGAAAATCTATCCTCTGAAGTGGTGGGCAAAGCTATGTATCGCCGCTATGTCGAGCCTCATCATCGCCGTTGGGTCAAGCGGATCAAAGATGCTGGCAAGTTCTCTTGTGTCCACGTGGATGGTACGCTTAAAGGTCTTATTCGTGAGGTATCTGAGACAGGTTTCACCTTCCTTGAAGCACTTACCCCCCATCCAGTCGGTGATCTACCGATAGAAGAATGGCATAACTGGGTAGCTCCAAACACGATTATGTGGGGAGGTATACCGGGTGTCTACTTTACCGATGCTGTCAGCGATGAAGAATTCGATGCATTTGTGATCCGTGTTCTGAAAGTGATGCGCAGTGCGCCACGCTATGTATTGGGGGTCGCTGATCAAGTACCCCCGCGTTCACGACCGGAGCGAATTGCACGGGTCAGATACCTGGTGGACAAGTATGGACACTATGACTCATAGTTGCAACGCTAATACCACACAGCGCGCAGCTAGTATCCTTGAATCACATATCATATCGGTGGAGGAAGCCATAAATGAACAGCCGTGAACGAGTAAAACGAGCCATCCGTTTCCAGAAACCAGATCGAGCGCCGATCTCTCACGCCGTGTTGCCGAGCGCCCGTATCAAGTACGGCAAGGCATTAGATGAGATCCTCGCCGAATATCGTGAGGACTTCGGTTGGGATTATATGGAGGACATGAAAGAAGAGGACTTTCCCGCTTATTACAAATTTGGTCGCAATGTGGATAGCTTTGGTACAGTTTGGCAAAGTGAATGCTTTGGCATCCTGGGCATACCGGTCGATTGGCCCATTAAGGACTGGAGCCAGTATGAAAGCTATAGATGGCCTGATGACTTTGAGGCGGGCCCACCAAAAGGACGTTTGTACAGTGGTCATATGTGTGGTTACGATGAGCGGTGGTATGCACGTGGCGCTTGGATCACCTATTTTGAACAAATGCAGCAGTTGCGCGGCATGGAAAACTTTTTGGCTGACATCGCTGCCGAGCCTAAGGAGCTCTATCGTCTGCTAGACGATATGCTTTCTTTTAACCTACGTTGGATCGAAAAATGGGTAAAGCTAGAGTATGATGGTTTACATTTTGCTGACGATTGGGGAGGGCAAAATCGCTTGCTCATCAATCCCAAGACCTGGAGGCGTATCTTCAAGCCGCGCTATGCCGAAATGTTCAAGAAGGTAAAAGAGGCCGGAATGGATGTGTGGTTTCACTCAGACGGTTTCATTAATGATATCTTCGGTGACTTTATCGAAATCGGGGTTGATGTGATCAATTGCCAAGTTGCTGTGGTTGGCCACGAATGGATTGCACGTAATGTGCGTGGTAAGGTTGCTATTCGCACTGACATCGACCGACAGAAAGTCATGGCACGAGGCACACCCGCACAAGTGAAAGAGGAGGTCCATCGGACTTTTGAAGCCTGTGGCACACCCGATGGCGGCCTGATCGCTTGTGGTGAAGTGATGCACGATGTTCCCTTGGAAAACGTACGTGCTATGTATGAAGCTTTTCGCGAGTATGGCACTTATAAGAGAGCTGAAGATACCTAAGTGTGGAGGAAATGTGAGGGGGAATCGCAAAGAACGCTTTTTGACCGCATTACGAGGCGGTCAACCTGACCGTGTGCCTATGTTTGATTTTCTGTTTCAGAAACCTATGTACGAAGCGCTAATCGGCCATAGACCCGAGGTGTACAATGCGCGTGATGCTGTCGCTTGTGCCTTGGCATTGGATCACGACGCCGTTTGGTTGCCATTTGGTGGCTATAGTGGTTTCCAACCGAAGTTCTTGGAAGCGGACGTTTACATAGATGAATGGGGCACCACTTACAAGCGTACCGA
>Ga0197142_1004719_pt1:5000-10909 | contig 10909 bp, 11 predicted proteins | sample GBS60_MetaG_FD_148614 | JGI IMG/M metagenome (GOLD analysis project Ga0197142, IMG submission 148614) | Sediment microbial communities from Great Boiling Springs, Gerlach, Nevada, United States - GBS 60_MetaG | ecosystem: Environmental > Aquatic > Thermal springs > Hot (42-90C) >... | reverse complement strand
ACAGCGTTGGCTGTCTTGGCCCTTTTTCAGTCCTAACCGATTCCACCAGCTTATAGGTGTAGTATTCCTTGCGATTCTTCTTATCTACGTGGGTGACCTTACGTATGTACATAAGGAAAACTTACCATAAGACTGTATCATTGCCAGGCTAATTTTTTACACCTTTGCGCTACAAGGAATTTTCCAATGACCTGTGGACGTAACTAGTTGAAATCATTCTGCCCGAAATTTCCTCAACCCCAAACTACCCCTATTTTGGGGTTTTTAGCATGAACTTGGGTTAAGCCCATGTTGAATGTGAAAGGCAACGAAGGTAAGATCATTTAAGGCCTGGTTCGGAGGCTTTGATATCAAAGGAAAGATTTTTGAGTCACCAAAAGCCTGCAGGTAGAACTCATATCCAATATCAAAGTAGGTTTAAAGCCAAGAGGGACTTTACACAATGCTCACAATGTGTAATAGTTTAGGAAAATTAGATTATTTTTAGCAAAATCCTCTTTGGGATCTTGATTTTGATGTGGAAAAAGAAAGAGAGTGCAAAGACAAGAAAAATGAACGAAGGTGAACCGTTATGGATGTATTGGAAAGCCTCATAAGAGGTAACGAGTTTTGGCAGATGGTAAGCTCTGCCTCACCCCTTGCTAAAGTGGTACTTTTGATACTGCTTGCGCTTTCCTTGGGGTGCTGGATGATTATATGTTATAAATACCTTGCCTTTAGGTCTATGGAAAAAAATTCCAGAAGATTTTTAAGGATATTTAGGACTTCTCCCAATCTGAAAACGGTAAAGGCTAATGTGAATGGTATTGGTAGTTGCCATTTGGTTGAGTTGTTTACCGTGGGTTACGAGGAACTTTGGAAACTAAGCAAGGGGAGTAGGTATGATGCCAGGAAAGAGGAAGGGATTGAACAAAAGGAGGCGAAATATGACGGTGCCATTTCACAGGTTCTACACCGGGTATTGACAACGGAAATACTGCTTCAGCAGACAAAAATGGAAAGATATTTAGGCTTTTTAGCCACCACAGGTAATACAGCACCCTTTGTGGGGCTTTTTGGAACAGTTTGGGGTATTATGGATTCATTTAGGCACATCGGGATAAAAGGTTCTGCAAGTTTGGCAGTTGTGGCACCAGGGATAGCTGAAGCTTTGATTGCCACTGCTGCAGGAATAGCGGTTGCTGTGCCTGCTGTTGTAGCTTTTAATGTCTTTACAAACAAGGTTTCCCAATTTAGATCAGAGATGGATGCGTTTTCTTCAGAGTTCTTAGCTATTGTTGAACGGGCCTTGTTAAGGGGGTAGTATTGGAGAATCACTCAAATAATTCAAAATTGATGTCCAATATAAATGTTACTCCACTTGTGGATGTAATGTTGGTGTTATTGATAATTTTTATGGTTACCAGTCCTATGATGATACAGAGTATAGATGTCAATCTTCCTGAAACTAAGACAGCAGTTGCAAAAACGAGTGAAGACCCTGTTACTCTTACTGTGGACAAAAATGGAATTATTTATATTGATGACAAGAAATTAGAAAAATCAAACATAAAATCTTTTTTAGAGAACCTTTTTAAATATCGTAAAAATAAAGAGGTAATAGTTAGAGCTGACAAGTCGGTTCCTTATGGGAATGTAGTGGAATTGTTAGATATGTTGAGAGAGATCGGTATTACTAAAATCGGTATGGTTACAAGGTCGAAGGATTAAGGTGGAAACTTTATTTTCTGACAACAAGTTCATAAAAGCCTTTTGGTTTTCAATTTCTTTACATGTGCTCCTTGTTATTTTGATTACGTTTAATCTTCAAATCGGATATAATGCAAATAATGACTCTAAATTATTGGAGGTGACTCTTCTGGAAGGTTCTAAGTCTGAAGGGAAGGCCATGCAGGGCAAAGCTATTTCAAAGATAGAGAATATATTATCTCACCCTTCGAAACCTGCTATGCCAACATCCAACCCTGAACAGATTACAAAACCAGAAGATTTTAGCAGACGATCACCAAAAGAGATACCTTTGGCAAAAAGGGAGATCCAGGTCTCCAAACCAAAGGAAGATACCTCCAAAGAGATTCAAAGGACATTGGACCAGGTGTTAGCATCCCTGAAGGAAAGGGTAAAGAAAGAAGAGGAGGAAAGGTCACATTTGCAAGAAGCCCTAAAAAGGCTTAATGCATCAAAGGAGATGAAAGGAGGGCAAGAAACCGGAGTAGGGGGATATGGTGGAATGGGTGGAGGAGGCGGAAGCCCTTTGGCCCTGGACATATACAAGGCCCAAATCACCAATCTCATATGGAGCAATTGGAATTTTCCTGCTAATATCTATGACGAGGCAAGGCTTTTACAGCTCCAGGCAGTGGTTAGATTGGTTGTGGAGAGCTCTGGAAGCATAGTAGAGTATAAGATCGTAAAGAAATCCAATGACAGCGCATTTGATTCATCTATTGTTAGGGCAATAGAGAGGTCTAATCCACTTCCTCCACTGCCTGAGGCATTTAAAAAAGCAAAAGAAGAGATAGAAGTAATCTTTAGTGTGAAGGATTTAGTTCAAAATAGATAAAAATTGGAGTTAAGGGAATGAAATTTAAGAAAATTTTCTTGAGTTTTTTTATTCTGGTAACCTTAGAAATTTTTGTTATACAAACTGTTTTTGCGAGGATAAGTATTGAGATTGGTAGGCCTGGTTCTGTAATCTTTAATATTGCAGTTCCAGATTTTTTTGATCTGCAAAGAAAGGGAAGTGCTTATGAATTTGGCACCAACCTCAGAAATATCATGGTAAATGATCTTGAGATGTCAGAAATATTTAATGTCATGGACAAGAGAGTTTATATCGAAAAAGCAGAAGATCTTTGGAGGAGTCAGCAGGTTAATGTAAAAAGTTGGTCCACCATAGGAGCTGACCTTTTGTTAAAAGTTGGGTATAGTTTACAGGGAGATAAGATAGAATTAGTTTTTACTCTCATCGATGTTAATCGTGGGGATATTGTTTTATCAAAGAGTGGGACAAGCCACATAAATGATAGTAAATATCTTATTCATTCAATTGTTGATGAGATTTTGAAGGTTTTAACAGGAGAATATGGCGTTTTTAAGACGAAGATAGCTTTTGTTAGTAATCACAAAGGAAACAAAGAGATATTCATAGGTGATTTTACAGGGAATAATATTACAGGTATAACAAATTATGGTACAATTACTCTTCTTCCCAAAATTTCACCAGATGGCAATGGGGTGTTGTTTGTGAGTTATAAAGATCAGAATGGGCCTCAGTTGTATTACAAGGATTTGAAGGCGAAAACCATTGTTTGTTTGAGCAAGGGGGCAGATGCCTCAAGTGGAGGTGCATGGATGCCAGACGGAAAAAGGGTGGTTGCAAGCCTCACCTTAAAGGGTAATCAGGACTTGTATTTGTTAGATCTTCAAGGAAATCTTTTGCGAAGGCTCACTGATTATCCAGGTATTGAAGTGGGGCCGAGTGTTTCACCAGATGGCTCCAAGGTTGCCTTCGTAGCAGATAGGGATGGCTCTCCCCAAGTATATGTAATGGATATTGGGGCTGGAGGAGCAAGGAAGATCAGCGTTGAAGGTAGATATAATTCATCTCCCTCTTGGTCCTCCAAAAATCAGATAGCATATGCCTCTCTTCTGGATGGGAATTTTGATATAGTGGTTACAGATCCAGAAGGTATAAGGCATGTGAAGATAACAGACGGTGGTGGAAACCACGAGGATCCATGTTGGGCACCTAATGGCAGGTATATCATTTATTCCTCTAACAAAGAGGGAAGATATAAACTGTATTTTAAGGGTATGAGTACCCAAAAAGAGAGAAGGTTGATCAATATGGAAGGTGACCAATTAATGCCTTTCTGGTTTAAATAATTATAATAAAAGGAGGGTTGTTATGAAAAGTTTTCGACTGGGTGTTCTTATATTATTGATTCTTGCCATTTCCACGTCTTTTGGGTGTGCAAAAAAGAAGTTTACAGTTGGGAGTGGAGAGGGCACACCAAGTGGAGAAAGTTCCTTAGTGGGTCCCAAGGAAGAAGCAGGAGACATGAGGGGAAGGGATGTGCGCTTTAGAGATTTGGAACCAGGTAGGGCCGGTAAGGGTGGAGCTGATCTTCCCTTTGAAGCCAAAGCCTTTGAGGAGGAAATGATATTTTTTGAATTTGACAGATATGATTTAAGCCCGCAAGCCAGAGCTATACTGGAAAAGAAAGCGATTTGGCTTAAGAATAATCCCAAATACAGATTGAGGATTGAGGGCCATTGCGACGAGAGAGGCACCAATGAATACAACCTTGCCCTTGGTGATAGAAGGGCAAACGCAGCAAAAAATTATTTGGTATCCTTAGGCGTTGAACCAGAAAGGATAAGTACAATAAGCTATGGTGAAGAAAGGCCTTTAGACCCAAGGAATACAGAGGATGCATATAGTAAAAATAGAAGGGCTGAGTTTAAGCTTATAAAATAGGAGTAAGTCATGCTGAAGGGTAAAACCAAAAAAGGATTATTTTGGATAGGGCTTCTGTCCATCACCTTTCCCTTGGCTGGGTGCGTGGCAGAGTCTGATTTGCTATACCTCAATGACAAGGTAAACAAGGTTGAGCAAAGGTTGGGTGCATTAGAACAAAATGTAAGAAAACAGGGCCCTGACGAGGCTGCATCCTTGAGGAGAAATATTGCAGATACAAATGCCGAACTGGATAGACTGAAGAGGGATTTGGAGGGACTAAAGTCCTCTTTAGAAGAGATAAAAATTAGAAGGTTGAATAGGTTAGAGACTGCCCAGCAAGGCCTACTAACTCGGATATCTGATTTGGAAAGCGATATGGCTATTGTAAGAGGACAGTTAAAGTTAGAATCTAAGCAGTATTCTGCTGAGATAAAGGGCATGCCCCAAGAAATAGGTGAGTCGGCTACTCCTAAAGAACCCAGGACTATTACTCAAAGGGAATCTACCACAGCGGCTTCAGATACAGCTACCCATCCAAAACACCAGCCTGGAGCTCCATCTGTGGCAAGTGTCTCTCCTGCACAAGAAAAGCAGGAAAAATCACCTACTTTAACAACTCCAAAGGCCCAAGATCCATTGGAGCAAGCAATGGAACTTTACAAGAAGGGAAACACGAGGGAGGCAATTCTACTTTTTGATAGTGTGATTAAGGGGAAGGGAAAGGAAGAGAGCAAGGCAGAGGCTTATTACTGGATGGCTGAGTGCTATATGGCCCAAAAAGATTATGAAAAAGCTATACTTACATATCAAGATCTGATCAAAAATTATCCCCAATCTCCAAAGATTCCCAATGCCTTGATGAGGCAGGCTGAGGCCTTTTCCGAGATAAAAGATAACATGAGTGCCATAATTTTGTATAGACAGGTGATAAAGAAATATCCTGGCACTCAAGAAGCAAAGACAGCTGAAAGGCGAGTGGAAGAGCTTGAGAAGAAAAAGAGATAAAGAATTCATTTCTCTGGGGGAACCATGTTGAAACCAAAAAGATTCTTTTTAGTTTTTACTGCTTGTACTTTTTTACTCTTGACTTATGGAAGATTAGGAGTTTCTTCTTCAGATGAGACAACTTATGAAAATCTTAAAATTTTTGCAGAAGTTTTAAAGGAAATTCAAAACAATTATGTGGACAAAGTGGACACCCAAAAGCTCATATATTCAGCCATAGAAGGTATGGTCAAGAGCTTGGATGCCCATTCTGCCTTCTTAAAGAAAGAAGAATATAAGGAGTTGATTGAAGAGACAAAAGGAGAATTTACCGGAGTTGGGATTGAGATTACACTAAAAGACAACGTGGTTACAGTGGTGTCTCCCATAGAGGATACACCTGCCTTTAAGGCCGGGATTAGACCAGGTGATAAGATCATAAAAGTAGATGATAGTTCCA
>Ga0197142_1004718_pt1 | contig 10909 bp, 10 predicted proteins | sample GBS60_MetaG_FD_148614 | JGI IMG/M metagenome (GOLD analysis project Ga0197142, IMG submission 148614) | Sediment microbial communities from Great Boiling Springs, Gerlach, Nevada, United States - GBS 60_MetaG | ecosystem: Environmental > Aquatic > Thermal springs > Hot (42-90C) > Sediment... | reverse complement strand
GACGGCTACCGCCTGCCCGCTGACGGCTCATCTCCGGCTGACGGCTACCGGCTGACCGCTGACGGCTCATCTCCCGCTGACGGCTACCGGCTGACCGCTGACGGCTCATCTCCCGCTGACGGCTACCGGCTGACCGCTGACGGCTCATCTCCCGCTGACGGCTACCGGCTGACCGCTGACGGCTCATTAGAGTTCATCTGCGTCCTATTTCCGGCAAAGTCTATCGCCCGGGCGGGGGCCATCCACGAATGATGGCACTATTCGTGTATTCGTGAAGCATTCGTGGACGGCTCGCCCCGCCCGACAGAACCCGGGTAGGTAATCACGCAAAAACACAGAGGGGGAGACAGATCTTGTCTCCCCCTCTGCGTTTGCAGCACCTCTGCTCCGACCGGAGAGAATGAACGGATGTCCATCCCCTGGCGGATGTCAGCCCGTTTGGAGATGGCCCAGTGGGGTCGTCTTTATGCGATACCTATCCGCCTCCCGTTAACTGCCGTTCGGCAGCCTCCAGGCGGGCCAAAACCCGCTCCCGCCCCAGAATGCTGAGAGTGCCGAATAGCGGCGGGGAGACGGCCTTGCCGGTGGTGGCGATTCGGATGAGGCCAAAGACCTGCCGATTGTTCAGGCCCAACTCCGCCACCAGCGCGCGCAACGGCGGTTCTATAGACTCCTCGCTGAAATCCGGCACGTCCGCCAGCACCTCCCGCACCCGCCGCAGAACCTCCGCCGCCCGTCCAGCGTCCAGGCCCTGGGCCAGCAGGTCGTCCACCGACGGCGGCGCGATGTCCATAAAGAAGAAATCCGTCATCTCCACCACGTCGGTCAGGTGCTTGATGCGCTCCTGGATCAGGGGGACGATGCGCCGCAGGACGGCGCGCGTCTCCGGTGGACACGGCACCGGCACCAGCCCGGCCTCCTGCCAGAACGGGATCAGCCGCTCCAGCAGGTCGTCCGGGGAGAAACTGCGGATGTAGACCCCGTTCATCCAGTCCAGTTTGTCGTAGGAGAAGGCCGCCGGGGCCCGGTTGACCCGGTAGAGGTCAAATCGTTCTATCAGTTCCTGGCGGCTGAAAATCTCCTGCGTCTCCCCTTCGCCCGGCGCCCAGCCCAGGAGAGCCAGGAAGTTCAGCAACGCCTCCGCCAGGTAGCCCTGCCGGCGGAACTCCGTGATGGACGTGGCCCCCTCCCGCTTGGCCAGTTTCTTGCCGCCGGGCATCGTCACCAGCGGGACGTGGCAGAAGACCGGCATCTCCCACCCCAGGGCCTGGTAGAGCAGGACGTGTTTCGGCGTGCTGGGCACCCAGTCGTCCCCCCGGATGACGTGGGTCACCTTCATATAGTGATCGTCCACCACGACGGCCAGGTGGTAGGTGGGGAAACCATCGGACTTCAGGAGCACCTGGTCGTCAATCCCGGCGTTCTCAAAGACCACCTCCCCCTTGATGACGTCCTGGAAGACGGTGCGACCGGTGAGGGGGACCTTGAGCCGGATGACGTGGGGCTCCTCCGGGGAGATGGCGCCCGGCGGGAGATAGCGGCAGTGGCGGTCGTACATCGGGGGCTGACCGCGCGCCCGCTGGGCCTGCCGGACCGCCTCCAGCCGCTCCGGGGTGCAGTTGCAGCGGTAGGCCCACCCGGCCGCGACCAGTTCCTCGGCGACCTGCCGGTAGAGGGGCAGCCGCTCCGACTGGATGTACGGCCCGTACGGGCCACCGACGGCGTACACTTCGGCGTTCTCCACCCCGGCCCGGCGCAACTCCTCCAGACCCGGCCCCTCATCCCAATCCAGCCCCAGCCAGCGCAACCCCTCCATGATGACCGGAATGGTCTCCGGCTGGTAGCGGACCCGGTCGGTGTCCTCAATGCGCAGGATGAACTGACCGCCCATTTTGCGGGCGAAGAGCCAGTTGAAGACGACGGTTCGCACGTTGCCGATGTGGGGCTCCCCGGTCGGACTGGGAGCAAAGCGGACACGAACGCTCACGCTGTCACCTCCAAACCCAGTTTCTGACGGATGAACGCCCGGACCTCCCGCATCGCCTGCAGGGCGTCGCGGGCTTCTTCTGGGGTGGCGAAGTCCCCGGAATAGCGAATGTCCACCGCGTAGTCATTCAGAAGCAGAAGGGGCTCCCGGATTGTCTCAAATTCGGGGTCAACGGGAGCCACCAGGTTGAGCAGCGCCTCCAGGTCGTGCAGGCGAGGGAATGGGATGCTCCGGGAAGTCAGGAAGGCCTTGAGATATTTCTCCGCGCACTGCTGGGCGTGGAAGCAGACGGCATCGTAGTTGGGACCCTCGTTGACCGCCCCTTCTCGCTCTGCGGTACGGGAATCTCCCTCAGCCTTCTCCACCCATTCCATTACGAGTTCGTTCATACAGCACCTTTCCGGTCGCCATAATTTCCTGCAGGAAGAAATCACCTGCCGTAACCCGACGCTGAATCTCTTGAGGAGTACGGACAACAATGTCCATCGGGAACGGGCGCGGAGAGAGGGCGCGTGAAATTGCCAATCGCTGCTGGCGGGAACTCAGAGATGTTTCCATAACCACCAGCAGGTCCACATCGCTATCAGGACCCGGAGTGCCTGTAGCGTAAGAGCCAAAGAGAATGATCTTCTCCGGGCGGAACTGCTCGGCGACCCGCCGGGCAACGGCCCGGATTTCCCGCATAGAAACGGGACGACGGCCCGCTTCCGGCGCATCGGTTGCCCTGGACCGGGGTGTTTTCAGCGCCCGTTTGCTCATCATCTGCGCTCCTGTCACTGCGGGTGGACGTGCCCGGCACTTCCAGAAGTGCCGGGCACGTTCAACTCCCGTCATTTGAGAATATAATACGTCCCCTTCTTATCCCCCACCTTAATCAGCACCCCTTTCTCCACCAGGTCCGCCAGGTCCAGCCGCAGGGTCTCCGGGCTGACATGCGGGCAGATGACCTGATACTCCCGGTTGGTGATCCGCCCGTACCGCCGGATGTACTCCAGCGCTTTCATCTGGCGCTCGTTCATCGTCCGCTGCCACTGGGCAATCGGGGGGCGCTCCCGCCGGTTGTAAAGCGTCACGCCGAAGAGATACGGCTCCGCCCGGAACTGGGGCGGCGGCAGCCCGGCGGCGGTCATCTCCTCAATCATCAGGTCGATCCCCAGCCCCAGTTCCTCAATGTAGCCCCAGTAGTAGAGGGCTCCCACGATGCGCGGGTTGCGGGAGAAATGCTCCTCCACGATGTTATCCAGCGTGATGTAGCCGGGGAGACCGCCGGGGCTGATAATTTCCATACGGTCGGTGAACATGCGCACCTCAATCCGCCGCCCCCGGAGACGGTAATCCCGGTGGGCCACCGCGTTGACCAGGGCCTCCCGGACCGCCGCAGGCGGATACTCGGTCTGCTCCACCCGCTCCAGCCCCTTGACCACCGCGCCGGTCCGCATCTCCTCCATGATGACCGTCCAGGTCCGCTGGATGATGCGCGCCAGCGGCCCGGCGACGTCCTCCCGACGGCCGTAGCCCGCCTCGCCGCCTTCCCCCCGGGGCTCCGTGCCCAGGAACTTCACAAAGACCAGCCCGCTCTGGGGCAGGAAGGCCTGGGGTTCCCTCCCAAAGAGGAGCATGCCGGCCACGGTGGGCGTCCCCTCTTCGGTCAATGCCCCAATCTGGACCAGCAACTCGTCGGTGGAACGGCTCCAGGGCCGGCGCTGCTTCTCCTGCCAGCGCTGGAGAAACTCCTCCACCACGTCCTCGTCCAGGTCCTCCCGCCGGGCCCCGGCGACAGTCTGCATTTCATAATCGCCGCTGGACTTGGTCGCCGCCAGGTGGCGAATCTCTTCGCCGGAGAGGGGGCGGTTCTCCCCCCCGCGACGGATCACCACCCGCCCGTCGGAGAGGCTGTGGAGTTCCGTGCTCCGGGGGACGCGGACGTAGAACACAAATCCCCCGGCGACCTCTTCCTGCTGGCACTCCACCTCCAGGGGAGGACGGCACTGACGGAGCGCATCCTGCAACAGCGCGTCCATCTCCTCGGGATAGACCGCGCCGGTGGACTTGCCCGTCTCGTCTATCCCCAGGACGACCGTCCCGCCGTCGGCGTTGGCGAAGGCGACGATGGTCTCCGCCAGCAGGTCCACCTCCGGCTCCGGCATCAGGGCCACCAGTTGCCCCGACCCCCGTCTCACCATGTCTCCCCACATCCTGAACTCCACCCGTTCCGCTCTGGACTTCTATCCCCAGTATACAACAAAACGGGAGAGAGACAAGGCGATACTATTCCCGTGTTGACGAAGAAGCCCAAACAGGCTATAATCAGGCCCGGAGGAAAGGTGATGACCCCAACATCTTCCACAGGCCCGAAAATCCAGTTCCACGCCGCTCAGCAACTGCTCCAAAACGCCAGGGAAGCGACCGTCAGCGGACGCTATCAGCAGGCCGCCCAACTGGCCACCGACGGGCTGAATATGGTAGACGCTCTTCCCCCATCGCCGGAGCGGGACCTTCTGCGCTGGGACCTTCTGTTGCAGCGCGGGCGCGCCCGCTTCCTGATGGGGGACTACGACGCCCTCTCCGATTTTGAGACCGTCCGGCAGCAATCCTCCCACCCGATTCAACGCACGGAAGCGCTGATCGGCATCGCCGATTGCCACAACGGGATGGGGGACTATCTCACGGCCGAAGAAGAGTACCAGATAGCGCTTCGGGAAGCGGAAACGCACCAGAGCGACATTTCCCGCATCCGCGCCTGGATCGGATGGGGAACCCTCTGCTGGAAACAGGGGCGAATAGAGGAAGCCATCCAGACTCTCAACCGGGCCCGAACCGCGCTGCAGCGCACCCCGGACCTGTACGAACTGGGCAGAACGCTGCTGGGACTGGGCATCGCCTACGATTATGCCGGTCAATTGCAGGAGGCCATCAATTCTTACGAGGACGCGTTGAGGTGCTTCCGCTCCCTGCACGATGACCAGCGGACCGCCGCGACGTTGAATAATGTTGGGGAACTCTATCAGGAACTGCGTGACCTGGACCGGGCGCTTCCGTACCATGAGGAAGCGGCCCGGCTGGCCTCCCAATCGGGAGCGGAGCGGGTCTCCATAGACATCACCCGGAATATCGGGGTGGACCTGTTGTTGATGGGGCGGTACAGCGAAGCGATGATGTGTCTGAACCAGGCCCTATCCCGGGCCCGGGCGATGCGTGATAAAGACCTGGCGCTGCAGGCCCTCTACAACCTGGGCGACGCTTTTCTGCGACAGGGCGAGGTGGATCGGGCGCTGGCCATTGCGGGGGAACTGGCCGACGAGGCAGCCGCCATCCACAGCGAACTGCACGCCGCCCGGGCCCAATTGCTCCAGGGACGGGCGTATCTGGCCCGGGGGGACCGGTCTATGGCCCAGAGCGTCCTGCAGGCCGCCCTGGGGCATGCCCACGCCATCCCCAGCCGCTGGATGCTCTGGCAACTCCACGCCGCCCTGGGAAGGGCCACCGATGACCCCGAGATCGCCCGCATCCATTTCCGCATCGCCGCCGATTTCATCCATCAAATCGCCGACCCCCTGAGCGACCCCCAACTCCGTTCCCGCTTCCTCTCTCAACCCGAGGTCCAGGCCGTCCTCCGGCGGGCCGAAGAGACGCAACGGTAAGGGGAAAACGGTGTTTTCAATAACAGAAAGACATCGTTGTCCGTCGGACCTTTCCCCCGACGACGAAGCCAGACTGGTAGAACGGGCCAAACGGGACCCGGAGGCCTTCGGTCTTCTCTACGAGCGGTACGTCGGCCGGATTTACCGGTATCTGTATTACCGTACAGGGAATCACCAGGACGCCGAAGACCTGACAGCGCGCACGTTTTATCGGGCGCTGGAGCACCTTCCCCGCTATCAGGAGCGGGGACTTCCCTTCGCCGCCTGGCTCTACCGCATCGCCCACAACATCGTCGTCAACTGGCAGCGCGACCGGCGACGGCGACCGGTGGTGGCGCTGGACCACGTGACGATGCACGCGGTGGAGGGTGACCCGCAGGGAACAGTAGAAGAGGCGGAAGAGCGGGAGCGATTGATGCAGGCCTTTTATGCCCTGCCGCCGGACCGGCAGGAACTGCTGATCCTCAAGTTTGTGGAAGGGATGACCAACGCCCAGATTGGAACCATCATGGGGCGAAGCGAAGGGGCCATCAAATCCCTCTACCACCGCACCCTGCTGGAATTGAAGAAACACCTGGAAGGGACAGATGGAGGAACAAGACCCAACCCTGACCCGAATCAGTGAGCGGCTCCAGCAATTGCTGGTCCCCGTGGAGCCGCCCCTGGCCTATGTCCGCAGCCTGCGGGCGGAACTGATAGAGGCGGCCCGACGGCGGCAGGAGCGCGCCCACCGCCTGCGCCGCCTCCTGCTGGTGGGAGCGGCCATCGCGGGCTCCGTCGCCTCCGTAGCCGGCGTGACTGCCTTCCTGCTGCTCCGGCGGCGAGCCCGCGCTCACCCCCCGGTGGCAGTGGGATGAAATATACGGGGCGGCCCACCGAGCCGCCCCGTATGTGATTCTTTGCCACGAATTGCACGAATTTGCACGAATGAAAAGAGACTCCACTGCAAAAAGGTCTTTTTACCGCAGAGACCGCAGAGTACGCAGAGCAATACTAATGAAGGCCTTTGCGTCCTTTGCGTTCTTTGCGGTGAGTTTTTGCAGTGAACTCAAAAGAAAAATTCGTGTCAATTCGTGAAAGTGGTTTCGTCCTATGACGCTCTACGGCGGCATTGAGGCGGGCGGCACCAAGTTCGTCTGCGCGGTCGGCACCGGACCCGACGACCTCCGCGCCGAAGCACGCTTCCCGACGACAACCCCTCAGGAGACCATCCGCCAGGCCCTGGACTTCTTCCGGGAACAGCAGGCCTACCTGGGGGAGACCCTCCGCGCGGTCGGCATCGCGTCTTTCGGTCCGGTGGACCTCCACCCCGATTCGCCGACTTTCGGCTACATCACCTCCACCCCCAAGCCCGGCTGGCGGAACGTGGACCTGGCGGGGGAGATTCGCCGGGGCCTGAACGTCCCGGTGGGGTTTGATACCGACGTCAACGGCGCCGCGCTGGCGGAGGGGCTCTGGGGCGCAGCTCGGGGACTGGATACGTTCATCTATATCACCGTCGGGACCGGCATCGGGGGCGGCGGAATGGTCGGCGGACGCCTCATCCACGGCATGCTCCACCCCGAAATGGGGCACATCCGCATCCCCCACGACTGGCAGGCCGACCCCTTCGCGGGCACCTGCCCCTACCACGGGGACTGCCTGGAGGGGCTGGCCTGCGGACCGGCGATAGAGGCCCGCTGGGGCGCGCGGCCGGAGGACCTGCCCCCCGACCATCCGGCGTGGGCGCTGGAGGCCCACTACCTGGCCCTGGCCCTGGCCAATTTCATCTGCACCCTCTCGCCCCAGCGCATCATCCTGGGCGGCGGTGTGATGCGGCAGCACCACCTCTTCCCCCGCATCCGGGCCAAAGTACCCAAATTGCTCAACGGCTACATCCGGACCCGTCCGATTCTGGACGAAGAGGAGATGCGGGCATATATCGTCCCGCCCGCGCTGGGAGCCCGGGCCGGCGTCCTGGGCGCCATCGCCCTGGCCCGCCAGGCCGCCGGCATCCCATCCCATTATTGATTCTCACACAAAGACACAAAGACACAAAGGTTAAACTTTATTTTTTTACCTTTGTGCCTTCGTGTCTCTGTGTGAGATTATTTTTATCTTTGTGCCTTTGTGTCTCTGTGTGAGATTATTTTTCTATCTTCGTGTCTTTGTGTCTCCGTGTGAGGATTCCCGACATGGCGCGCTTCCAGTTAGTCTCCGAATTCCAGCCCACCGGCGACCAGCCGGAGGCCATCGCCGCGCTGGTGGAGGGGCTCCGTCGCGGCTACAAGCACCAGACACTGTTAGGGGCGACGGGGACCGGCAAGACCTACGTGATGGCCAAAGTCATAGAGGCCGTCCAGAAGCCTACCCTGGTCATCTCCCACAACAAGACCCTGGCCGCCCAACTCTACGCCGAGTTCCGCCAGTTCTTCCCCCACAACGCCGTGGAGTACTTCGTCTCCTACTACGACTACTATCAGCCCGAGGCCTACCTCCCCCAGTACGACCTGTACATTGAGAAGGACGCCGACATCAACGAGGAGATTGACCGGCTGCGCCTGGCGGCGATGTCGGCCGTCTTCTCCCGGCGGGACGTCATCATCGTCGCCTCCGTCTCCTGCATCTACGCCATCGGCGACCCCCAGGAATGGGGACGGGTGACGCTGCGGCTGGCGCGGGGCGAGCGACACCGCCGGGAGACCGTCCTCCGCCACCTGGTGAGTATCTACTATGAGCGCAACGACATGGAACTGGCCCGCGGCCGCTTCCGGGCGCGCGGCGACACGCTGGAAGTGATGCCCGCCCACAGCGAGACGGCCTACCGCATCGGTTTCTGGGGCGATGAGATTGAGCGCATCGCCGAGATCCACCCCCTCACCGGCGAGGTGCTGAGGGACCTGGACGAAGTTCACATCTTCCCGGCCAAAGCGTTCATCACCCCCGACGAGAAACGGGAGAAGGCCCTGGCCGACATTGAGGCGGAACTGGAGGAGCGGCTGAAGGAACTGCGCGCCCAGGGGAAACTCTTAGAGGCCCAGCGGCTGGAACAGCGCACCCGCTACGACATAGAGATGATCCGGGAGGTCGGCTACTGCGCGGGGATTGAGAACTATTCCCGTCACCTCCAGCAGCGTCCGCCCGGCTCCCCGCCCTGGACCCTCATAGACTACTTCCCCGCCGACTACCTGCTCATCGTGGACGAATCCCACATGACCATCCCGCAGATTCGGGGGATGTACAACGGTGACCGCAGCCGCAAAGAAACCCTGGTGGAGTACGGGTTCCGTCTCCCCTCCGCGCTGGATAACCGTCCCCTGACCTTTGAGGAGTTTGAGGCGCGGGTCAACCAGGTCATCTACACCTCCGCCACCCCTGGCCCGTACGAACTGGAGAAAAGCCAGCAGGTGGTCCAGCAGATCATCCGTCCCACCGGCATCGTGGACCCCGAAATCATCGTCCGACCGGCGAAGGGGCAGGTGGACGACCTGATCGGCCGCATTCGGGAACGGGTAGAGCGAGGGGAACGGGTGCTGGTCACCACCCTCACCAAGCGCATGGCGGAGGACCTGGCGGACTACCTGCGGGAACTGGGCATCAAAGTCCACTACCTGCACAGCGAAGTGCAGACGATAGAGCGGGTGGAGATTCTGCGGGACCTGCGGATGGGCGTCTACGACGTCGTGGTGGGGATCAACCTGCTGCGGGAGGGGCTGGACCTGCCGGAGGTGAGTCTGGTGGCGATTCTGGACGCGGACAAAGAGGGCTTCCTGCGCTCCGATACGGCCCTCATCCAGACCATCGGGCGGGCGGCCCGCCACGTCCACGGCACCGCCGTCCTCTACGCCGACCGCATCACCGACTCCATGAAGCGGGCGATAGAGGAGACAGAGCGCCGTCGGGCCATCCAGATGAAGTACAACCAGGAGCACGGCATCACCCCGGCCACCATCGTCAAAGAAATCCGCGACCTGACCGACCGGGTGCGGGCGCAGACGGCTCGCCAGCCCGACCTGCCGGTCACGATGATGCCCCGGGACGACCTGGAACGGATGATCCGGGAGTTGGAGAAGCAGATGAGGAAGGCGGCGGAGGACCTGGAGTTTGAGAAGGCGGCCATATTGCGGGACCGCATCTTTGAACTGCGGGCGGTGCTGGCGGAGAAGGAGGAACGGCTCCCGCCGTGGGAGCGGGACCGGCGGCTGGCCGCCCTGGGAAAATTGTAGAGATTTCTGAAAAAACTTCGTGCCTTCGGGTCCTGGTGGTGATATTCCCAGTCTGGGGTTGGTGCGATGGGCGAGCGAGAAGAGGCCACTTACCGTCCGACCATCAAGGAGTTACCGACGGCGGAGCGGCCGCGGGAACGGCTGGCCCGGCTGGGCCCGGGGGCCCTCTCCACCGCCGAGTTGCTGGCGATTATCCTGCGCACCGGCGTGGGCGGCGAGAGCGTGCTGGACGTGGCGACGCGCCTGCTGGCCCGCTACGGGGGACTGGCGGGTCTGGCCCGGGCCAGTTTCTCCGAACTGGTGGCGGAGCGGGGGATGGGCGTCGCCAAGGCGGCCCAACTCCAGGCCGCGCTGGAACTGGGGCGGCGGATGACACTGGCCGCGCCGGAAGAGCGCCCCACCCTCTACACCCCCGCCGACGCCGCCGCGCTTCTGATGGCCGAAATCGGTCACCTGGAGCAGGAGCACTTCTGCGTCCTCTTCCTGGACGCCCGCTACCGGGTCCTGGGCATCCAGACCCTCTACCGGGGGAACCTGACGCTGACCCAGATTCGGGTGGGGGAAGTGTTCCGGGAGGCCATCCGGCGCAACTGCGCCCATATTGTCGTTGCCCACAACCACCCCTCCGGCGACCCCACCCCTTCCCCCGACGACATCGCCGTCACCCGGCAACTGGTGGAGGCGGGCCGTCTGCTGGGGATTGAGGTGCTGGACCACCTGATCATCGGCCAGCAGCGGTGGATCAGCATGCGGGACCGGCGGCTGGGGTTTGAGGCATAGAGGGAAGGGGTTTTGCGGCGGGCGGCTTCGCCGCCACCCCCTCCCCTCTCCTGACCTTCGGTCAGGAGAGGGGAGGGGGTTGGGGGAGGGGTGAGGTATGCCCAGGAAGGACGATTTCAATCGGCGTTACAGTTAAAATCTCCCCCTCCAGAACATCGCGCCGGCCAGAGCGTAGCATCCGGCCGCGATGAGCAGCGTGGCCCGGATGCCCAGATGGATGGCCAGCGCGATGGAGAGCGCCGACCCCATCACCGACATCACCCCGTTGATCCCCCAGAGCCAGGGGACCACCCCGG
>Ga0197142_1004717_pt1 | contig 10913 bp, 6 predicted proteins | sample GBS60_MetaG_FD_148614 | JGI IMG/M metagenome (GOLD analysis project Ga0197142, IMG submission 148614) | Sediment microbial communities from Great Boiling Springs, Gerlach, Nevada, United States - GBS 60_MetaG | ecosystem: Environmental > Aquatic > Thermal springs > Hot (42-90C) > Sediment... | reverse complement strand
TCAGGACGCGCAACCCCAAGTATCTCTACCTCGCCGGCAAGGAATGGCCGGCGGGACGATTCGACAAGGCCATCACACAAGCCTTGCTTGAGGTCGGCAATCCTGAGTATCTCCTGCTTGCCGGTCGTGATTGGCCAGATGGACGTTACAGCGACGAGATTCGAAAGACACTCATCCAAATCGGCAATGCCGAGAGCCTCTACCTCGCCGGTCGTGATTGGCCGGACGGACGCTACACAGACGACATCCTGCAGGCTTTGATCAGGACGCGCAATCCCAAATATCTCTACTTCGCCGGGCGGGAGTGGGCGGCTTGGCGCGTGAGCGACAAGCTGGCCGAGGCGCTGCGCGAGAGCGGCGACAGCTATTGGACGGCGATGGCTAAGGCGTCATGGTGGACCCTCAGCCTCAGCTGAGGTACACCGATGCCGAGGCAAAGCAACGCTACGCCTGCACGTCACCGGCCGTCCTCGCCAAGCGCGTCCCTGCACGGCGTCGCTTGCGCGCTAAAGCCCATCTTAGGACATCTATACCGCGGCAAAAGGGTATCCTCATCACTACAATTGTGAGATAGATATGTTCGCCTATCTTGCCTTTAAAGCGCTGACGGGTCGCTACCCGGACGCGCTCCAATCCGCTCAGCAAGAGACCCCTTGGAAGTTCGACTCAACTCTTGGCTTGCCGTATCTGAAGGCAGCAGAGGGAACGTTCAATAAGGGGCACGGCGTGTACGCCGCGACGGTCAAAGAAGCGCAGGAGTATGCCGATGAGCACAGCGGGGGCGTCTATCTCGTCGCCCCGTTGCCGGGGATGCAAGCCGTCGTGGGTGAAACGGGTTGGCGCGCCGAAGCGGCTGTCTGCCTTGAGCTGTTGACCGAAGAGAACGCGCCGCAAATTGCCCGCCTCGTGCTCACAGCACACTCACAGGGCCTTCCGCAGGTGAAAGATGTCTTGTGCTGGGCCATCGAACAGGTTTGCCTTGAAGCATGGTAGGCTACGCCATACCGAGCCCTTGTCCTCCGTGCTTTAGACGAGCTGAGGGATGCCCAAGTTTTGTACATCGCCGGCAAAGCGCATCTGGGTGACGAGCGCGACTGCGACGCCATCCTTGAAGCATTTCTGAAACGCGCAAACCCGGAATTCCTACATCGCGCCGGGTGCGACAGGCCGGTAAAGCGCTACATCGATATCGTCGCGCAGGCGTTGGCGATGACCGGCGATGCCAAGTATCTCTACCTCGCCGGGCGGGAGTGGCCTGATGGGCGATTCACGCCGGAGATCGCCCAAGCGCTGATCAACACCCGTGACGCGGAGCATCTCTACCTTGCCGGGCGCGACTGGCCGGAGGGGCACTTCACGCCGGAGATCGCCCAAGCGCTGATCAACACCTGTGAGGCAGTGTGTCTCTACTTCGCCGGCAAGGACTGGCCGGACGGGCGCTTCACGCCGGAGATCGCCCAAGCGCTGATCAACATCCGTGACGCTTGGTATCTCTACCACGCCGGGCGCGACTGGCCGGACGGGCGCTTCACATCTGAGATTGCCAAAGCGTTGGCCGAATCGGGCGATGCCACGTATCTCTACCTCGCCGGGCACGACTAGCCGGAAGAGCGCTGTGGTAAGGCCATCACCCAGGCATTGTGCGCAACCAAGGGCGCGAAATACCTCTACCTCGCAGGGAAGGACTGGCCGGACAGATGCTTCGATATGGGCATCGCCGAGGCGCTCGCGGCGACCAGAGACGTGGAATCCCTCCGCTGCGCAGCCTATGAATGGCCGGCCCGCCGCTTGAGCGAAGCGCTGAGGTGTGCGTTGCGCAGACTGTCAACTCGTCGCGCCGAAGGGCGGCTCGCACATGCAAAGAATAGACGCGCCATCTTGTTTAGCCAACGCCAAACTGCGCGCATGTGGCGAGACAAGTCATTGTGAGCCGCCCTGAGTTTAACGAGTGATACACAAAACTCAAAAGCCGGTTGACCGATGCGTTTGCTTGTACAACAAGCGAACTGTCGTCGCGGTACTCAGTCGATGAAGTCGTTGTTTTGTGATATAAGGATTTGCCGGCATCACCCTCTTTATGCAGACAGCGCTGTCCCAGCATCACTCCAAATCTGAGCGCTTCCGCCTCCTCACCGCGCTGCGAATCTGTGCCGTCATGCGCGCAAGGTCGCACGCACCATTGGAGTTATTCCTTGCCCTCACCTTTCCGTCGGCTGCCTTGTCGCCCGTGGTGGTCGCTCGTCGTTCCGATGAAGAAGTCTTGACGTAGGAGGTTTTAATTAAGCCGTAGTAGACAGAAGCGAAACCCCTCTTCTTGAGTGCAGTGCTTCCATGACCAACCTCCGTTTCGTCCCTCTGCCCATCCGGTAGAATGCTAGCAGAATGATAGATGGACCCAAGGCGTATTTCGCCTGCTCGAGGATGGCGACGTGCGCTGAACTGTGCATGATGGGCTGACAGGCCTGCTTTCAACCACGCCCGAGATCGGCTCATCTGACCGAGATGCACCGTGGCATGCCAGTCAGCTTTATGTATTTTTATAAATGTTTTTATAAAAACTAATAAAATGTTAGCTATCCTAAACCTAAGTAACTAAATTTACTATTATATTTTTTGTTTTCAGGTTTAATATTAAGTTTTTTGCCCACCATTTCTGCGACATAACGGGATATATCTTCCATGTTTTCATTGCTAATTAAACGAGGGAAACTTTCATACGGGAAGTCTTGATTAACCCATGGTAGACAGAAGCGAAACGCCTCCTCTATCACAAAGGCCTCGCAACTCAATCTCGCTAAATATGAGTTATCAAATTTTAATCGCTCTTCATCGTCGGGATTAAATGTAATATAAGAATTAATAATTGCTTTATGTTCATCTATATTTATTGACAAAAGGTTGTTTGCAGCACGTATAGCAACTTTAAGTGCTTGAAGCATAATATCTCTCCGATGCAGCTTAACATCAAAGTTGAGCAGTGAATACTCCACAACTTCATCTATTTCATTATCCTTTAATCCTCTATTACGCGCCTCTGACACAACTTTCTCTTTTAGATTTTCTTCGCTATGTACATAAAAATGATAATCTCGTATAACTTTATTGAGTATATCATTATAAATTAGGTAAGACACCTTCCTTTTTTGTATCCAAGATATCGCTTCATCCTCGGATTTAAACAAGATAGATTGTGTAAAAATTCCTTGAACTATTCCAATCATATTTGATGGTTTGATGCGACCATCCTCAAATCTGATAATTATATAAGCGTCACCTTTGTATATAGAAATGTCGTCAACTCTGGTTGCTTTCTCGTACAATAAGGCAGTGTATGTTCTTACATCAATAACAAAACGTCCACTTAGGTCGATATGTGTTTTTGCGTCTTTTAAAAAGACGTAGCTCGATTCCGGTAAGCGTTTAATAACGGATTGAACCAGCTCTTCCGTTGTGTAAGACTTGCGAGCATTTAACATGCGCCCTAGCGCTTCCCTAAGTTTGTCTATGACCAATCTCCACTTTATGTTCTGTTCCTCTGTCCATCCAGCAGAACGGCAGATGAAGCCGAGGGCAAGCTTTGCCAGTCTGGGGATGGCAACTTCTTCTTAACTACATTATACACTGACGGGCCACGTTTTCAACCGTGCCCACAACTGCGACCGCCTCGGTTTGGCAAGCCAAGCCCTGCATAAGTTATGCCGTCCACATGGATAAACCACCCAACACCTTTCATTCCGATATAGACGTAACTCCTGGCCGCCTGCAGGTAGGGAGAGGCTGACGGGCGAAGAGGTCGCACGGCGCAGCGAAGACATTACGCCCCTGTTTGCGACAAGTAGAGATCGCCGCCTGCAGGCGGACATACACTGCTGCCCCTTGGTCAGTGCGAAAACAGCCGCTCACTTTCTGCAGGTCTCGTTCAGCCTGGTTATTGGTGAAGGGAACACCCTCTACCACTGCAAATGCCAGCGTGGCTCCCTCATGCTCCTTCAGCCGCCACAGCAAATTGCGCCCCGCCGTGCTTCTGGGGCATTCCCGGCCTGCCTTCTGTTCAGGCGGCGGCTCGGCCAACTCCGCCTCACTCACGATCTACTGATAGCGATTCCGGGCCGCCACAGCCGCCTCCCTTGGCAAGGGCCGCACCTGTTCATACAGATGCCATAGCACGATTGGCCGGCACTCAAATTTAGAGTGATATAAAACGGGATGGAGCTATTCAATTCTCAAAAATAAGATAATAAAAGAGATTTTAGTGAGTTTTTGCGTCACTGTGATATAAAATTTGGTCTATCTCGACTTGGTCGTGCTACACTGTAACGGTAATTTGCCCTAAGCGAACGTGTTGGCCAACCAGCTTTTGAACAGCGTTCGACCCATCCTGTTTCGCGCGTGACCTTGTCTCGGCAAGACAATAGCAGTTGCAATGGCAATATAATTGTTGAGTGGCACACAGAACATGCACGCAGCTTCGCAGGCTGGCACACACATGCTTCGCACGGGCGAGCCGCTGCGCGTCTGAATATCACAGAATCGCCAACCGGCTTTCTAGGCGATTTCGTTACGGTGGAATAAAGGCATCCCCGTCGCTATAATGAATCGAGATGTTTGCCTATCTTGCCTTCAAAGCGCTCACGGGTCGCTACCCAAACGCGCTCAAGTCCGCTCAGCAAAAGACCCGTTGGAAGATTGACCCTGCTCTCGGCTTGCCGTGCCTAAAGGCAGCGAAGAGGACGTTCAATAAGGGGCACGGCGTGTATGCCGCGACAGCCGATGAGGCGCAGTGGTATGCCGATAAGCACGGCGGTGACGTCTATCTCGTCGCCCCGCTGCCGGGAAAGCAAGCCGTTGTGGGTGAGGCGGGTTGGCGCGCCGAAGCTGCCGTTTGCCTCGGACGGCTGACCAAGGAAAACGCGCCACAAATCGCCCGCCTCGTGCTCACAGCACGCTCACAGGGCCTTCCGCAGGTGCAAAAGATCCTACGCTGGGCCATCGAACAGGTTTGCCTTGAAGCATGGTGGGCCACGCCATACCGAGCCCTCGTCCTCTGCGCCTTAGACGAGCTGAGGGATGCCCAAGTTTTGTACATCGCCGGCAAAGCACATCTGGGTAACGAGCGTGATGGCGATGCCATCCTCGAAGAATTTCTGAAACGCGTAAATCCGGAATTCCTGCATCGCGCTGGGTGCGACCGACCGGCGAGGCGTTACAGCGATGTCGTCGCGCAGGCGTTGGCGATGACCGGCGACGCCGAGTCCCTCTATCTCGCCGGGCGGGACTGGCCGACCGAGCGCTTCACGTCGGAGATCGCACAGGCGCTGGCCAAGACTGGCAATGCCGAGTACCTCTACCTCGCCGGGCGCGACTGGCCAGATGGGCGTTTTGACGAAGCTATGGCACACGCCTTGGCCGAAACGAGAAACAGCGAGTATCTCTACCTCGCCGGTTTACACTGGCCGGAGAGGCGCTTCACGCCGGAGATCGCACAGGCGCTGGCTGAAACTCGCGATGCTTGGATTCTCTACCTCGCCGGCAAGGACTGGCCAGAGAGGTGCTTCATGCTGGAGATCGCCCAGGCGCTGGCCGAAACCCGCGACGCTTGGAATCTCTACCTCGCCGGCAGGGATTGGCCGGAGAGGGATTTCAACATAACCATCATTGTCACAGGGCTCGTTGCGACAAAAGATGCCCGTTGTCTGTATCTCGCCGGCTATGACTGGTCAGATGCGCGCTATCGTGAAGATATCGCACAAGCCTTGGCCGAATCCGGAAACCCGGAATGGCTCTACAAAGCTGGCTGCTTTTGGCCAACAGGGCGATTTAACGAGGCTATTACGCGAGCTTTGATCTGGGTTGGTATCCCCGAGTACCTCCAGCTTGCCGGTCGGGATTGGGCAGACGAGCGCTACAGCGACGAGATTCGAAAGGCGCTCGTCCAAATTGGCAATGCCGAGAGCCTCTATCGCGCAGGTCGCGATTGGCCTGACGGGCGCTACACGGATGACATCCTCCAAGCCCTGATCAAGACAGGCAATCGTAAGTATCTCGACCTCGCCATGCGGCACTGGCCGGATTGGCGCGTGAGCGACGCGCCGGTCGAGGCGTTGCGCGAGAGCGGCGATGCCTACTGGATGGCGCAGGCGAAGGCGTCATGGAGAGCCCTTAGCTGAGGCACATCGATGCCGAGGCGAAGCGGCGCTGCGCCTGCACGACGCCGTCCGTCCTCGCCAAGCGCGCCCCTGCACGGCGTCGCTTGCGCGCCAAAGCCCATCTTAGGACATCTATACCGCGGCAAAAAGGTATCCTCATCACTACAATTGTGAGATAGATATGTTCGCCTATCTTGCCTTTAAAGCGCTGACGGGTCGCTACCCGGACGCGCTCAAGTCTGCTCAGCAAGGAACGCTGTGGGAATTTGATCCAGCACTCGGCTTGCCGTGTCTGAAAGCGACGGAGGAGACGTTCAAGAAGGGGCACGGCGTGTACGCTGCGACAGTCGATGAGGCAAAGCGGTATGCTGATGAGCACAGCGGCAACGTCTACCTCGTCGCCCCGCTGCCGGAGACGCACGCCGTCGTCGGCGAGGGAGGCTGGCGCGCCGAAGCCGCTGTGTGCCTTGGACGGCTAACCGAGGAAAACGCGCCACAAATCGCCCGCCTCGCGCTCGCGGCACATTGGCAGGGCCTTCCGCAGGTGAAAGGGATCCTGCGCTGGGCCGTTAAACAGGTTTGCCTTGGAGCATGGTGGGCCATGCCACACCGAGACCTCATCCTCCGCACCTTGGTCGAGCTGAAGGATGCCGAGGCGCTATACATCGCCGGCAAAGCGTGTCCGGACGAACGTTGTGCGCGACCTCTCGCCGATGCCTTAGTCGAAACCGGTTGTGCTGAGTACCTCTACCTCGCCGGGCGCGACTGGCCGGACGGGCGATTCATGCCGGAGATCGCCCAAGCGCTGATCAACACCCGTGAGGCAGTGTATCTCTGCCTTGCCGGCAAGGACTGGCCGGAGGGACGCTTCACGCCGGAGATCGCCCAAGCGCTGATCAACATTCGTGACGCTTGGTATCTCTACCACGCCGGGCGCGACTGGCCGAACAGTCGCTTCACATCTGAGATGGCCAAAGCGTTGGCCGAATCGGGCGATGCCATGTATCTCCATCTCGCCGGGCGCAAGTGGTCAGCCGAGCATTTTACGCCGGAGATTACCCGCGCACTGGTCGAGAGCGGCGATGATTGGTATCTCTACCTTGCTGGTTGTGATTGGCCGGATGAGCGCTACGACGAGCTTATCGCACGGGCATTGATTGATGTCGGCAATGCCTCGCGTCTCTATCTGGCTGGCAAAAAATGGACGGACGAGCGTTTCTCTCATGGTATCGCAAAGGCTTTGGTCAAAACGAAAGATGCTAAGTATATTTATCTGGCTGGCAAGAATTGGCCGGATAACCGGTTCGATAAGGCCATGGTGCAAGCTTTAATCGAAACAAAAAATGTCAAGTACATTTACCTTGCCGGCAAGGAATGGCCGGCAGGACGATTCGACAAGGCCATTACCCAAGCCTTGCTTGAGGTTGGCGATCCCGAGTATCTCTATTTTGCCGGGCGGGATTGGTCAGATGAGCGCTATAGCGATAAGATTCGAGAGACACTCATCCAAATCGGCGACGCCGAGTCTCTCTACCTCGCCGGGCGGGACTGGCCGGATGGGCGCTACACGGATGACATCCTGCAGGCCCTAATCAAGACAGGCAACCACAAGTATCTCTGCCTCGTCGGGCAAGACTGGCCGGCCGAGCGCGTGAGCGACGCACGGGCCAAGGCGCTGCGCCAGCACGTCACCGTCCGTCCTCGCCAAGCGCGCCCCTGCACGGCGTCGCTTGCGCGCCAAAGCCCATCTTAGGACATCTATACCGCGGCAAAAAGGTGTCCTCATCACTACAATTGATTGAGATAGATATGTTCGCCTATCTTGCCTTTAAAGCGCTGACGGGTCGCTACCCGGACGCGCTCCAATCCGCTCAGCGAAAGACCCTTTGGAAGTTAGACTCGACGCTCGGCCTGCCATGTCTGAAAGCAGAAGAAGGGACGTTTGAAGCAGGGCGCGGCGTGTACGCCGCAACAGTCGATGAGGCGCAGTTGTATGCCGATGAGCACGATGGCGTCGTTTACCTCGTCGCCCCGTTGCCGGAGAGGCAAGCCGTCGTGGGTGAGGCGGGGTGGCGCGCCGAAGTGGCCGTGTGCCTCGGGCGGCTGACCGAAGAGAACGCGCAGCAAATTGCCCGCCTCGTGCTCACAGCACACTCACAGGGCCTTCCGCAGGTAAAAGATGTCTTGTGCTGGGCCGTCGAACGGGTTTGCCTTGAAGCATGGTGGGCTACGCCATACCGAGCCCTCGTCCTCCGCGCCTTAGACGAGCTGAGGGATGCCCAAGTCCTGTACATCGTCGGCAAAGCGCATCTGGGTGACGAACGCGACTGCGATGCTATCCTTGAAGCATTTCTGAAACGCGTAAACCCGGAATTCCTACATCGCGCCGGGTGCGACAGGCCGGTAAAGCGCTACATCGATATCGTCGCGCAGGCGTTGGCGGTGACCGGCAACGCTAAGTATCTCTACCGTGCCGGGCGTGACTGGCCGACCGATCGCTTCACATCGGAGATCGCACAAGCGCTGGCCAAGACCGACAACGCCGAGTACCTCTACCGTGCCGGGCGCGACTGGCCGACCGAGCGCTTCACGTCGGAGATCGCACAGGCGCTGGCCAAGACCGGCAATGCCGCGTACCTCTACCTCGCCGGGTGTGATTGGCCGGATGGACGCTATACGCCAGAAATTGCCCAAGCGCTGGTAAGGACGGAATGTGTCTGGTATCTTTACCTTGCTGGTAAGGATTGGCTAAATGTGCATTTTATGTCCGAGATTGCCGAAGTGGTGGCCAAATCTGGCAACGCCAAGCACCTCTACCTCGCCGGGCGCGACTGGCCGGATGGGCACTACACGGACGACATCCTGCAGGCTTTGATCAGGACACGCAACCCCGAGTATCTCTACCTTGCCGGTCGTGATTGGCCGGATGAGCGCTACGACGAACTTATCGCACGAGCATTGATTGATGTCGGCGACGCTCGGTATCTCTATCTCGTCGGCGAAAGTTGGCCGGACGAGCGTCGCTCTAAGGTCATCGCGGAGGCCTTGGCCAAAACGAATGATGCCAAGTATATTTATCTCGCCGGCAAGGACTGGTCGGATGCTTGGTTTGATCAAGCCATAGCACAAGCCTTGGTAAAAACAAAAAGTGCCAAATTTATTTATCTTGCTGGCTTTAAATGGCCGGATGGGCGGTTTGATGAAGCCATGGCATATGCCTTGGCCAAAATAAAAAACGCCAAGTACATTTACCTCGCCGGCAAGGAATGGCCGGCAGGGCGATTCGACAAAGCCATCACACAAGCCTTGCTTGAGGTCGGCAATCCTAGGTATCTCCTGCTTGCCGGTCGTGATTGGCCAGATGGGCGCTACAGCGACGAGATTCGAAAGACACTCATTCAAATCGGCGATGCCAAGTCCCTCTACCTCGCCGGTCGTGATTGGCCAGATAGTCGCTACACAGACGATATCCTGCAAGCTTTGATCAGGACGCGCAACACCGAGTATCTCTACCTCGCCGGGCGCGACTGGCCGGCCGAGCGCGTGAGCGCCGCGCTGGCCGAGGCGCTGCGCGAGAGCGGCAATAAGTATTGGACGGCGCAGGCGAAGGCATCATGGAGAGCCCTCAGCTGAGGCGCATGGACGCCAGAGGCGAAGCGGCGCTGCGCCTGCACGACGCCGTCCGTCCTCGCCAAGCGCGCCCCCTGCACGGCGTCGCTCGTGCGCCAAAGCCCATCTTAGAACATCTATATCGTGGCAAAAAGCTGTTCTCATCACTACAATTGTGTGATAGATATGTTCGCCTATCTCGCCTTTAAAGCGCTGACGGGGCGCCCCCCGAAAGCGCTCAAGTCCGCTCAGCAAAAGACCCCTTGGAAGATTGACCCCGCTCTCGGCTTGCCGTGTCTGAAGGCAAAAAAGGGAACGTTCGAGGTGGGGCACGGCGTCTATGCCGCGGCGGTCGGTGAGGCGCAGTGGTATGCCGATAAGCACGGCGGTGACGTCTATCTCGTCGCCCCGCTGCCGGGGAAGCACGCCGTCGTCGGCGAGAAGGGCTGGCGCGCCGAGGGCGCCGTTTGCCTTAAGCGGCTCACACAGGAAAATCAAGCTCAAATCGCCCGCATGATCGTCGCCGCCGCCGCAAAGGACCTCCCCCAAGTCCCGGCCATCCTCAGATGGGCCATCGCGGTCGCCTCACAGGCCGAGGGAAGGCTGGTCTGCCCGCCTGGGGTCAACTTGCTAGACCTTTGGCGGAACGGTAAGGAGATGGCATGGTTGGAGTCGCTCCTGCCGTATCTGGATCGGGCAGAGGACAAGCCGGCGATCGCCCGGCGCTTGATCGATATGCGAGACGAAGGATGCCGGTTGAGCCTTCCCGTTTTGCGCTGGGTCACCCTCGTCCTCTCTGAGGCGAGCGGCGAGCAGGTCACGCCAAAGGGCGTCCAGCTCGCGGAGTTGCTCGATTGTGACGATGACAAAGGATACGCTGCTTGGCTGGGCCGGATGGCGCGCTATCTCAGCGCCGAACAGCTCGCGTATGCCTGCGAGAGCTTGCTCGGCGCATCTAAGAAGGAGCTGTTAGCAGAAGCGCGCCGGGTTTGGCTGGAGCGCGCTACCCCCCCGAGCAATATAGCGGAGGGCGAGATGAATCATCGCCGGGCGTGGGAGGTCTTGGCACTGGTGAAGGCGCACGGGGTGAGCGGCTGCCCGCAGGAACTTCTGAAAGCAGCGTTCGACTTCGCCGTCCGGCGGGGTGACCTCGGCTGG
>Ga0197142_1004716_pt1 | contig 10913 bp, 7 predicted proteins | sample GBS60_MetaG_FD_148614 | JGI IMG/M metagenome (GOLD analysis project Ga0197142, IMG submission 148614) | Sediment microbial communities from Great Boiling Springs, Gerlach, Nevada, United States - GBS 60_MetaG | ecosystem: Environmental > Aquatic > Thermal springs > Hot (42-90C) > Sediment... | reverse complement strand
GCGGGATGGAAGCACCCGTTTTTGCGGCAAAACCGCTTCTAGCCGTGACCGCTGCTTTCCTTTTCGTTCTCGCCCTTTCTCAATACCTCGGTCGCTACAGCATTCTATTCTCTGGACGAGGCGTTCTGTTTGGTGCGGGATTCGCCGATGTCTACGGGACGAGACCAGCCTTTTGGTTGCTGATGCTCGTTTCCTTGGGAGGGGCTTTGCTTTGTCTGTCCGAAATGCGCAAAGGCAATTTGAAGCGATTGAGGTTTACTTTCCTTGCTCTTTTTGTGACTTGGTTAGTTGGTCGCTTACTTTTCCCCGCTGCGATCCAAGCCTTTGTCGTCAAACCTAACGAGCGAGAACGGGAGCGTCCTTTCTTGGTCTACAATATTGCTTTCACCCGTTACGCATACAACCTTGACAAAGTTCGCATCCGATATCACCCCGGAGAACCCATGCCCTCCGTAAGCGAACTCAAGTTCCACCGGACGGCTTTGGCGAACATAAGGCTGTGGGACATTGACCAATTGCTGGACGCCTTCTCGCAATTGCAATCCCTTCACCTACAATATGGCTTCTCGGCAGTTGACTATGACCGATACTACATTGGTGGTCGGTTGAGGCAGGTCGCCATCGCCCCACGCGAACTTTTCCTGCCGAACCAAATCGCAACTTGGGTCAACAGGCATCTCCATTACACTCACGGCTACGGGATTGTCATGTCACTGGTCACAGAGTTCACGGGGGAAGGGTCACCGAGTTTCATTATCAAAGACATCCCGCCTCAAGTTGCTGAGATTTTCCCGTATCGTATACGGCGCCCAGAAATTTACTTTGGCGAGTTTGTCTTGCCTGAAGAGCGTCGCCGTCGCCAACCTTTCGTGAGGGGACGCCAGCAGCAACAGCAACCTGCTCAACCACAAACTTCGCCAACTCCGACAGGACAGGGAACACAGGCGCAAAGCAATCAGCCCCCTCCACCTCCGACGCCAGAGGACCAACAACCCCAAACCGCTCAAACTTCTCAATACACCATTGCTGATTTCGTGCTTGTCAGAACCCGCGCACCAGAGTTTGATTATCCTTTGCGTGGTGAGTCAGAACGGAGCGGGGGAGACGAAGGGCATAGCGGGTGGAAGGAAACGAGATATGAAGCCGATGCCGGTGTTCCTATCGGTTCTTGGTGGCGAAGATTGCTATTTGCTGCCCGCTTCATGGACTTAGGATTGCTCCTCAACACCGATATCACCTCCGAAAGCCGCTTGCTAATGTATCGCCGAATTTTGGAGCGAGTTAACGCCGTTGCTCCTTTCCTGCTCATTGATCGCGACCCATACCCTGTCGTTACCAGTGACGGGCGGATTGTGTGGATTGTGGACACATTCACTGCAACGACCAACTTCCCCTACTCTACCCCGATTTCCCCGCAAATCCGAGTAAACTACTTGCGCAACGCAGTTAAAGTCACCGTTGACGCCTACACGGGCGAAATGCGCTTTTACGCTTTTGATTCACAAGACCCGATGCTGAAGACTTACATGAAAGCCTTCCCAAGCCTTTTCCGAAACCGAGAAGAGATGCCACCAGACATTAAGGCTCACATCCGCTACCCGCAAAGCCTTTTTGCAGTTCAGGCGACGATGGTGTGCCTTTACCACATGACCAACCCAGACCAGTTTTACTTGAGGGAAGATGCTTGGGAGATTGCGCAAGAGCAAAGTGGTGTTGAAGGCAAACCCGTTCCAATCCGACCCTACTACACAGTCATTCGTTCGCCAGACGATGGCAGAGATCGGTTCATGCTCCTCATTCCCTTTACACCTTATGGCAAGCCTGACAAAAACATGGTGGCATGGATGGCAGCACATTGCGATTACGACAGGTATGGTGACTTGTTCGTCTACAAGTTCCCGCCGGGAAAGTTAGTTGACGGTCCACAGCAGATAGAAGCACGGATTAACGCCGACGCACAAATTTCGCAATACTTCAGCCTTTGGAACCAACAAGGTTCTCGTGTCATTCGCGGCAGTCTGCTCATTCTCCCTGTCGGTAATAGCCTACTTTATGTTGAGCCCGTTTACCTGCAAGCAGAACAAACACCGCTTCCAGAAATCAAACGGGTCATCGTCTCTGCGGGGAAGCGAGTCGTCATGGGCGAAGACCTTTGGGACGCGCTAACGCAATTGTTCCAAACTCCCATTCGCGACGGAACACCATTTCCCAGTCCCCAACCCCCAGCCCCTAATCTCCAATCGCACCCCTCGCCCTCCGTCCCTCGTCCCGAAACGATAATGGAATTGCTGAAGCACTTACAGGATGCCAAACAAGCCCGTGAGCGAGGAGATTGGTTAAGATTTGGGGAGGCATTGAACAAGGCTTTCGAGCAAGCGGAAAAGTTACAACAATCGTTGGGGATTGAGCGTTGAGGGTTGGGCGTTTCGTTGAAACTACAACTCACAACGCGTAACTTGCTGCGAATAAGTTTAACCGTTTGCCATTCGCTACTCGTTGCCGTTTCAAAGGGGGTATTGCCATGTTGGACATACGGTTGATCCGTGAACAGCCGGAATTCGTCAAAGAGCGGTTAAGGACGAGAGGGGACAACTACGACGAGTTGATTGACCGCATCCTCACTTTGGATGAACAAAGGCGGCAAATTATCACCGAAGTTGAAGCCCTTAAGCACCGAAGGAATGTCGTCTCCAAAGAGATTGGCATGATGATGAGAGAGGGAAAAGATGTAACGAAACTTCGCGAGGAAATGAGGCAGGTGGGTGAACGCATCAACGAACTGGATGCCCAATTGAGGGAAGTTGAAAGCGAATTGGAACAAGCCCTTTTGATTGTGCCCAACATACCTCACGAAAGTGTGCCAGTGGGAAGCGATGAAACCGAAAATGTTGTCGTTAGGACTTGGGGTGAACCTCGCCAGTTTGACTTTGCGCCCAAACCGCATTGGGAAATTGGTGAAAAACTCGGAATTATTGACTTTGCAAGGGGCGTGAAACTTTCGGGTTCCCGGTTCTACGGGCTGAAGGGATTAGGTGCTGCTTTGGAACGAGCCCTCATCAACTTCATGTTAGACCTCCACACTCGCGAACACGGATATACGGAAGTCTTCTTGCCGTTCCTCGTTAAGCCTTACTGCATGGAAGGAACTGGACAATTACCCAAGTTCAGCGAAGAAATGTATTTCTGCGAGCGGGATAACTTGTGGCTCATCCCCACCGCCGAAGTTTCCGTGACGAACCTGCACCGGGAAGAGATTTTGGACGCCGATGATTTGCCGCTGAAGTATGTCAGTTATTCCGCTTGTTTCCGCAGGGAAGCAGGCGCTGCCGGCAAAGACATCAAAGGCGTCGTCAGAGTTCATCAGTTCAACAAGGTTGAGTTGGTGAAAATCACGACGGCTGAGCAAAGTTACGAAGAACTTGAGAGCATGGTCAGAGATGCATGTCATGTCCTTGAGTTGCTGGGTTTGCCCCACCGAGTTGTTCTCTTGTGCACGGGTGATATGGGGTTTTCTGCAGCGAAAACCTACGACATTGAAGTTTGGATGCCGGGAATGAACCGATGGTTGGAAATTTCCTCATGCAGCAACTGTGAAGACTTTCAAGCCCGCCGGATGAATTTGCGTTACCGTCCCCATCGCGGCGCCAAACCCCGTTACGCCCATACCCTCAACGGTTCAGGTGTGGCAGTTGGACGCACTTTAGCAGCAATCTTGGAGAATTACCAGCAGCGTGACGGTAGCGTCATTATCCCTGAGGTGCTTAGACCGTATCTGAATAACATCAGCAGGATAGTGTTGTAGGAATAGGAACAAATAATCCGCAGGCTAAATTAGAAGTTGCAGGAGCAATAAGATTAACACCTTCATCTCAACCTTCTAATGCTACTTCAGGTATGATGTATTTTGATCAATCTAGTGGTGTATTTAAATGTTATCAGAAGGATCCACAAACAAATCAATTTGGTTGGGTGGATTGTGTAAGTAAACCTGGTATACCTCCAAGTGGCGTAGCTACCTTAACAGTTCCTGTTCAAATATATGATTCAATAGGCCAAAGACTAGTCTTAGAAATTAATGAAGAATAATTGAAAAGTGATTTATAACACCCTGGAAATAATATCCAGGGTGTTATATTGTTTTATATTGTTAGTTTTTAGATACTATCTCCTGGATTTTTACTATAGATTATCTTTACTGCTAGTTGTTGGTATGTATGGAGCATTCCTGTATTATTTTCACCTTTACTATCCATTAAGCTATCATCATTAGTGTGGATATACGTAAGGAGTATATGACCCATTTCATGAGCTATTGCTATTGTTTTATATCTTTCGCTGCTTCTTAACCAGCTTGCATATAGACTTATACCTCCACTAGTTATTTCATGAATATCATTTTGAGTGCCTCTAATGGCATCTCCACCTATTCCTGGATCCTGGTCAAAGTAGTCTCTTATTCCAATTACTGGTACAGGTTCTTCACCTGTGGGGTTTTGTAGGATTATCTGAAATTGAATACCTGTATATTTGGTCCAAAAACTGCAAGCTTGTTCTATATAATGTTTATATTGCCATAATCCTTCCCATACATATATTCTTACTGGCCTATTATATGGTCCATTGTTCAAATTACCAAACCTTACTATCCTATATTTACCTTCATCTTCATGATATATACAACTATATCTTCTTATAAATTCTACTGCTAAGCTATAAAGAAGATTATTGTCATATATAATGTTTAAGCTATGTTCTCCTATAGCATTATCTGTAGTTGTTGCTCTTATTATTAGCTCTTTATTTCCTTGTCTATTTCCAAATCTTGTAATGTCTAATTCAAAGTAGTCATAATTAGGAGTAGTTTCTGCTACTTTCTCATTGTCTATAAATGCTTCTACTTTATTAACATAGCCATTACTTCTTGAATATACATAGCCTTTTACTGTAAGAATTATATTATCTCCTACTACATTTACTTTTCCATCTTCCCAAGGATATGTTATTTGTATTACAGGAGGATTAGGTTGTGGAGGGGAGACGGTTATGGTCGTGGAAGCCTCCCGTGAAGTCGTTGGGAATGTTACGGTCACTGTCAGCGTAAAGTTTGTCCTGTTGTAAACTTTCGGCGCTTTCCATGTCCACATGTTGTTACCTACTTGCTGGAACTGACCAAGAGGGTTGCTGGGAGATTGTGTCCATCTTATATTGGTTGGAACTCCGCCCTGAATCAGCAGGGTGAGGTAAACGGTCTCTTCACTTCCGATCTCCGTTGCGGAAGGGTTAATTGAAACAGTCAGGTTTTCGCCACCGCTATCTGGTGGTTGAGACGGAGGGGGCAAATTCGGTGGCAGAGAAGGCTTATTATCGTTACCTGAACAACCAATAATAATCACTATAATTCCCAAAACCAACAAAATTTTTAAGAAATTAAAGAATAACCCTTTTAACTTCATTCATTTCACCCCCTAAGTCAATACTTTCTTGATTTATTCTTTTCACTCCCGAACCCGCAATCGCCTTCGTCTCAGTTCTTGCTCAAGTTGCTCAGTCTTGAACTCGGCGCGAGGTTCCATTTTGTGCCATTCGGTCATCTGCTTCATTATTGCGAGGGCAGAATCCAAATCTCCCATCTCCTTGTAAATTTGCGCCAACATGTGACGGGGAATGGTAGCGAATTTCTTATCAGGATGCATAATGATGTTCTCCATGATTTGAATTGCCTCTTCATAGTAACCGTTCTGACTCATTGCTTCTGCAGGGGTGTATCTCTCTTCAATGGTTATGGTTGCACCCCTTGCTACTGGGTTGTATGGAGTATCTACCGCAGCCTCTTCCCAGTGCTTCAATGCAAGCCTCATGTTGGGCATGCGTTCATAAGCGTGGGCTAACATGTGACGAGTCCAATCTATGTCTTTCGTGAATTTTCCAGGAGCGTTCAAGGCTCGTTCAAGGTAGTATGCCGCCAAAACAGTGTCACCCAATTTATCATAAGCAGTCCACCCCAATCCGAAAAGGAGGCTAAAGTCGTTCGGGGAGCGTTCTAAACCTTGTTCGTAAACTTGAATGCCCAACTTCACCCACTGAACCCTCTGTCGTTCGTCTTTCTCTTCTGCCCTAAGGTTGTAAGCGACATGCCACCCTGCGAAATCAAAAGCCTCAGCAAAAGTTGGGTCTAAAAAAGTCGTGATACGCAGGAGCGGGAGCACCATCCACCAACGCCCAGTATCTCGGAAAATTTCTGATTGTTGCCATAAAGCCTTCGCAATCAGCCTGCCCAGCAAACGATATCCGTTAATTTGTTCAGAAGTGAACGCTGGAGTTAATCTTAAATTGACAAAAGTTGTAATAATTAACCAAATGCAGAGTAAAATTATGATAGGATAATATTTCCGCATAATCATCACCTCATCAATTCAAGTAACTTTCCAACTTGATTGGAACTGACGGACATATAAGCATATAGAGGCAATAACAAACCAATAAACCGATAAATGTATGATAGATATTAATACAGTTTCCCAACCTTGCCATCCTTCAAACAAAACAAACTGGTGCAACTGTTCAATTGATTGATATGGCACAATCCAATTCCAGAAATCCAACAAAGACTTAAACCTTAAATCTCTAACAAATATTCCAGATTCTACCAATAATGGTGATAAAATAACTGTTCCCAGAAATCCAATGATCCACAAGATACGATATTTACGGAAACTTATTTCCAAAAAATACACTAAACTAACAAATATGGATACAAGTAGCAATGTTAACATAAACTTAACATAAGTAATAATACTTAATTCCTTTACTATAATCAAATCTTTAAAAATCACAAATAAAAGGCCTAACAAAGAAGAAATCGTTACGTATTTCGCTAATATAACGTAACTATTTAGAGAGATGTTACTTATTCTTTTTATAAAAATAAGTGATACGGCCGTATTGTATACAAGAATAAGTAACCAAATTATAGAATACGAACCGATAACTGGATTAGTTAAAATAACGTTATATGTAACTATTTGACTTATAAAAAAGACTAGAATAATATAGAGTAACGTAACGAATATATATTGGTTTTGCCTCATAATTTGACATCCCTCCTTTTCGGTGTCAATTCAACCAATATATAGAATTTTTCTATGAGTTCATTGAAAAATTCTATAAATGGGTGGATGGCAACGGCAGATTCTGTCTGGGATGGAAGAGACAATAAGTTAGTCACCAGAACCAAAGAGGGTTCTGGGTGCTGAGTGTTGAGCGCATAGTGGATGAGACCACGCTGAAGTGCCTGTCTGGGAGGCATGTTGTAAACCCAAATCTCACCACTGGTTGGTAAGGTCAGACCACTGAGAACATCCATCAGTGCTACGGCATCCTCATAATCTCCCACAATGCCCACTCGCTTTCCTTCTTCAACTGTTAGCGTCAAGTCGTTGATGACTGGACAGCCATCAACTTCAACTACCAAGTTTTGAATTTCCACTGCTATCACGGTTATCACACTCCCACCTTAGACTGCTCCATAGACAAGATCAATCGTTCTGGCGTAACAGGCACTTCATGCACCCATAATTTTGTCGCATCGGCAACGGCGCTGACAACTGCCGCTAATCCAGCAGTTATAGGTGGTTCACCGATACCCTTAGCACCGTAAGGACCATGCTTTGAAGGGAACTCTAAAAGAGAGACTTGAACCTTTGATGGCACATCCGCTATGGTCGGAATTTGGTAATCAGCAAGGTTGGGGTTTATCATTCGGCCTTGTTCGTCGTGTTTCATCTCTTCCATGGTTGCCCAAGAGATAGACTGAGTTGTTCCACCTTCTGTTTGACCTTCACAAAGAATCGGATTGATAGCGCGACCTACATCTAAGGCTTGGATTGACTCCAAGACAGTGATTTCCCCAGTCTCTTCATCCACACGGACTTTAACTGCTTGAGCGAAGGCATTAGGGTCGGATGGTTTGGCACTGAAAGTCCCTTTCCCAACGATAGGTCCTATTTCTGACCTCATTGCTGCCCTTGCGATTTCAGCGTAACTGAGTGAGCGTTCTGGGTCGTCTTTCACCCAGACTCGCTTATCTCCCCACTCTAAATCTTCAACCTTGACTTCTAATTGATTGGCTGCTACTTCAAGGATTTGCCTTAGTGCATCTTCTGCAGCGCTCTTAGCGGCATTTCCGACACTGAAGGTAACTGTGCTGCCACCGCTTGGAGGGGCAAAAGGCGCAGAATCTGTGTCCCCCCTGACAAAAGTCACATCCTCATAACGGACACCTAAGGTTTCAGCGATGATCTGGGAAACTGCCGTTTCGGTTCCTGTTAGGTCCATTAAACCGCAAAATACTTTGACTGAACCGTCTTCGTGGACTGAAACGAATACCGCTGCCGGTGAGGAAGCATTTTGCCACCAACCCATAGCAATTCCCCATCCCTCGTTTTCGCCTTTCTCCCTGTTGAACCAGTTTGAATTTTCCGCTACCGTTAGAAGGGTTTCCTTGAAACCAGGTTCGTCCTTCAGGTTCTTCAATCTCAATTCAACTGGGTCAATTCCGAGTTCGGAAGCGATTTTGTTCAGTTGAGTTTCGCCCGCAAAAAGTATTTGCGGGTAACCAGGTGCCCTGTAAGCGCCTACTGGTGGGGTATTGGTTGCAACTTCGTAAGCATCCCACTTGATGTGAGGGGTTTTGTATAGGCGGGCGAAAGCACCGGTTGCCCACAACGAACCACCACCAACACCTACATCCCAAAGGGCATAAACATACCGAGCAACTATCGTCCCATCCCTCTTGACGCCCGTTTTAATTCGCACATACAGACCTGGAGCAGGTGATGCGTCCAAAAAGTCCTCTTCACGAGAGTATACGATTTTTGCGGGTCGTCGGGTAAACAAAGCCAGCAGGACAGCATAAATGTCAACAATCCCACCAAACTTAGCACCAAACCCGCCACCAATTGTCATCCCAACGACATTAATGTGCGAAAGGGGAAGTCCTAATGACCTTGCAATGTTGCTTCGGACAGCGAATATACCCTGAGTTGAAGTCCAAACAGTGATCCTGCCCTTTTCATCAACAGACGCTATTGCGGCTTGAGGTTCAAGGTAAGTTTGATGCACCCGATGGACATAGAACTCGTCTTCAAAGATGTAATCGCTCTCGGCAAAACCTCGTTCCACATCGCCCTCTTCATGGTGGCTTTCCGAAACGACATTGTAAAGCAACTCGCCGTTTGGACCTTGGACAGGTTCTCGGTCCTCCCAGATAAGGGGCGCTCCTTCCTTGACTGCCTCTCTTGGGTCCGTTACCGCAGGAAGTGGCTCATATTCAACCTCAACCAAAGAAGCAGCCTCTTTTGCTGCTTCTAAGGTCTCTGCCCCGACTAAAGCGACTTTTTCGCCATAATACCTGACTTTGTCGCCAGCAAGTAAACTACGAACCCTTTCAGCAGCGTGAACTTCTTCTTCCACAACTAACGCGTAATCTTTACTTAGTTGCTCTTGGGTGATGATTGCGACTACGCCCGGAACTTTCCACGCTTTGCTGGTGTCAATTCGCTTGATACGGGCGTGAGCGTAAGGACTGCGGACAAAGACGCCATATATCATGCCTGGAAGGGTTAGATCCGCAGTGTAAAGGGCGCGACCAGTTACCTTGTCCACTGCGTCAGTGCGGATAACCCCTTTGCCTATCACTTTGAATTCTCCCACCATGTCTTCCTCCTTTCGCTGAAGTTATGCTTGAGCCTGTGCCAATGCCCGCTCATATGCTTCCTTCACAACGCGTTTGGTAAGCCTGTAAACCATAATGCGTCGGTATTCTGCGGTCCCTCTTTGGTCAGTTATAGGGCTACTTGCTTCTTGAGCCAATTTTCCGACTTCATCCAAAAGAATATCGCTAATGGAGTTTCCCTTCAACCTCTCCTCGGCTTCATAAGCCCTTATCGGTGTCGGGGCGACTGAACCGAGGGCAATTTTAGCGTCGGTGATAAATCCATCCTCATTTACTGAAACAAAGGCTGCTGCGTTCACTATCGCTATGTCCATATAGCGGCGGACTGAGAGTTTGTAGAAACTACACCCTGAGCGGTAAGGCGGTATAGGCACTATCACTTCAGTAAGCAGTTCATCGGCTTGGCGGACAGTTTCGCCGGGACCGAGAAAGAATTCGCGAAGCGGGATCAATCTTTCCCCACCCTTGCTGACAAGCCTCACCGACGCATCCAAAACCAATAGAGCAGGAAGCGTGTCACCTGCAGGTGAGGCTGTGCAGATGTTTCCACCAATCGTCGCCAAGTTGCGAATTTGCAACGATCCAACCTTGCTTGCTGCGTCGGCAAGGACTGAAATTTTCTCTCGGACAAGGGGCGAAGTTTCCAATTCCATCATAGTAGTGCGGCTACCAATTCGTATGTAACTGTCAATCATTTCCACCCCGACAAAAGGGGGACACGAAGGAACTTCTACAACCAACTCTGGTCTCAGTCGCCCCTTCTCCATGAACAAGATTAAGTCCGTTCCTCCTGCCAATGCCCTTGCCCGTTCACCATACTCCGCAAATATGTCCAATGCTTCCTCTAACCTCTTCGGAGCGCAGTAATCAAACCAATGCACGATTCCTGCCCCCTCCTGTGCTTAAATTGCCGAGAGAAAATGATAACTTATGGTTATCTCCATGTCAAGCCCAAACGATCGTTGCCTCGCTTGCCTGTGTTCTCGTTCCATTCTGCAAATAAAGGAGCCAGAGCGCTTTTAGGTTCGTTTCTCCGCGTGAACCTCTTCAATGCGCCCGTTCACTTCCTTCATCCTCTGGGTCAACAGTTCCCACGCTTCGTCGGTCTCCTTCACGAGCCCATAATTGCTGTTCTCACCGTCAAATCGCCCTTGAGCAGGCTGATCGCTCCACTGGAACC
>Ga0197142_1004715_pt1 | contig 10920 bp, 9 predicted proteins | sample GBS60_MetaG_FD_148614 | JGI IMG/M metagenome (GOLD analysis project Ga0197142, IMG submission 148614) | Sediment microbial communities from Great Boiling Springs, Gerlach, Nevada, United States - GBS 60_MetaG | ecosystem: Environmental > Aquatic > Thermal springs > Hot (42-90C) > Sediment... | reverse complement strand
TTTCAAGCTGTTCTTGTGCATACAATAATAGCGTTTTTATTCTCTCCCATGTGAGGTTGCACCTATGGCAAATGATACCCTGGTCATGCCCCAAGTCGAAACCACCTACGGCGTAACGTTGACTCCTGCTGCTGCCGCCAAACTGCGCGAGATCCTGGTGCAAAAGGGTCTGGCCGAAACCCATGGCCTGCGTGTGTTCGTCCAGGGCGGCGGTTGCGGTGGCCTGAAGTACGGGATGACCTTCGATAACAATCCCCGTGCCGATGATGAGGTCTACGAGCAGCACGGGCTGAAGGTCTATGTCGATCCCATCAGTTTGTTTTATATCAACGGCTCGCGCATTGATTGGGTGGATACCCTGATGGGCGGCGGGTTCAACATCGAGAATCCCAATGCCATCAGCTCATGCGGTTGCGGTAGTTCCTTCCGCACGGCCCGCAGCCATACCGGCGAAGCCATGCCCGAATCGTGCCATTGAGTCCATGCCCGAACGCCGTTTTTTCACGGTGGCCGAGGCCAATGCCTTGCTGCCCCGTCTGACGGCGCTGATCGATGAGTTACGGGCCGCGCGTCATGCCATTCGCGCGGCCCGTGCCGATCTTTTACCCGTGTTGGAGGCCGCCATCGGCAACGGCGGCAGTCGTAAAGCGGGCGAGCTGTTGCCGTACTTCGAACGGATGGAAAATGCACTCCTGACCATTCAGGCGTTGGGGTGCGAACTGAAGGACATCGACATGGGCCTGGTGGATTTCCCGGCCTGGCGGGAAGGGCGGGTAGTCTATCTGTGTTGGCGCTACGGCGAGGACCGGCTCCGCTACTGGCATGAACTCGACGCCGGCTTTGCCGGTCGCCAGCCGTTGTAAAGGGCCGGGAGCGGAAGCCGCGCAAACCGTCCCTTTGTTGATGGCCTTATGCCTTGTCTTCCAGCAGTGCGGCCAGGTCGATGGCGAGTTCGGGGAAAAGGGCGGGGCGAAAGGGCTGGCCGGGGGGCACAACCTGGGTCAGGAGATAACCGCGCGGGGTCAGTTCGAGTTCTTCGATGGTGAGGTCATCCTGGTCCACCAGCCAGTACCAGGGTACGCCGGCCTGTTGATAGGCTTCCCGTTTGACGGTGCGGTCGCGGAGGCGGGTAGAGGGGGAGAGGATCTCCACGACCAGGTCGGGGGCGCCGTGGATGCGACCGGTGGCTTCATCGTGGCGGTCGCCGTGTTCGGCCTGGAGGTAGACCAGGTCGGGCGCGTAGACGCGGCCTGCACCCGGCAGGATGACGTCGATCTCCGGCCAGAGACTTCCCAAAGCGCGGGCCGTAATGTAACCATCCAGAAGGGCGGCCAGGCGCAGCAGGATTTTCTGATGGCGGCTGTGGGGTTGGGGCATGGGGATGAGGGTTCCCTCCTCGAACTCGTAGCGCGGGGGCGCTTCGGGCAGGGCCAGGAACTCGGCCAGGCTAAGCCGCGACGACGCCGGAGGGGCCGGACGCAAAGGCGGAGCAAGGGTAGTCATCGGATTGGACCGTCGGAATGGAAGACGAAAGCGAGAAGCCAGAATAAACGAGGCGCAGTACCGAAGCGCAACGGCAGGGCCTCGGGTGCGAGCCGCGATGTGGGCGAGCTCATTGTACCAAAGGGCGGGCCATTTCGTCCTCCAGGAGGGTGATAAACTCGGCAATGGTCATGGCGGTAGCGCCCCAGACCTTATGCTCGCCGATGCGAAAAAAGGGAATACGATGCATTTGACCCTGGAAAAGACGCCATTCCTCGTCCCAATTGGCACGGTCGCAGAAGTGACGCAGGGGCGGTTCCAGCAGGAGGGCGATTTCGCGAGGATTGGGCTGCCATGGCGGACGTTCGGGGGTATAGCCGACGACGATCTGGATGCAAAAGTGGCTGGGCGGGATGTAGATGTGGGTGAGGCGTCCGAGGATTTCCACACGGGCCGGGTCTACGCCCACTTCCTCGTGGGCTTCGCGCAGGGCCGTCTGCACCACCGTCTCGTTGCCGTCGCGAGCGCCGCCGGGAAAGGCAACCTGGCCGGGATGATCGGGCAGATCGGGCCGCCGTACCGTCAGCACGGTATGCAGTTCTCCCTGCCAGGGATAGAGGAGGAAAAGCACGGCTCCCCGGCGGCAATCGTGCGAGTGACGCCGGTACATATCAGGATCAAGGCGATAGCTGGGCGTCATACGCATCTGGCCGCGTGGACCCGGAAGAGGGCGAGCCATCGCACGACGAATGGTGGCAATGGAAAGGTCGGCTAAAGCTTCCATAGCAGCCACTCCATTAGAAAGCGTAGAAAGCGTGCCGTTTCGGCTGAGCTCACGTCGCAGTCCACCGCTGGCAGGTCGCCTGGTGCCGCGTGTTACAATCGGGATGGCGTCCATGATACCATGTCCGGTGCCAAACCGGCAGAACTTCCTTAGCCCATGCCTCTTTCCGTCGACCTGCTCCGTCGAGTTTCTTATCTGGAGGACCAGTCCCAGGCCGTTCTGGAGGCGTTGGCCGCCGTGGCCTTGCCGTTGACCTTTGCGGCCGGCGAGATCATCTTTTTACAGGAGGAACCCAGTTTGGGGTTGTATGTGGTCGAGAGCGGGGAGGTCAAGATCAGCCGTCTCTCGCGCGAGGGGCGGGAACTTATCCTTCACCTCATTCGTCCGGGTGAGTCTTTCAACGACATCGCCGCTTTGGACGGCGGGCCGAACCCGGCCACGGCCACGGCCGGGACCGCCTGCCTTATCTGGCTCATTCGCCGTTCCGATCTCAGACAGGTGACCATGCAATACCCCGACCTGGCCTGGGCTTTGATCCAAAGCGCCGCCCGCCGGGCGCGCTATCTGCTGGGATTGGTCGAGGACCTGGGCATGCGCAGTGTGCGCGGGCGTCTGGCGCGACTTTTGCTTGCCGAGGCCCGCGCCTATGAGGCCGACGCCATCCCACGGTTGCTGACCCAGGAAGAAATGGCCGCCCGGCTGGGCACGGTGCGCGAGGTCGTGGGCCGGGCCTTGCGTAGCCTGGCCGCCGATGGGATCATCGCTTTCGATCGCCACCGCATCGTCATCCTGGATGCTCAACGCCTGGCAGCCGAAGCCGAAACCTAGCCCGGCTGCGTGACTTTGGTCGCAGCCTGTTTTGCGAAGCTCTGTCAGGATACCCTTTATGGAGCCACTCCCCACCATCGATCGGGAACGTTGTATCGGCTGTCGGCGCTGTGTCGAGACCTGTCCGACCCATGCCCTTGACCAGGAGGGCAATAAGGCCTATTTGCGCTTTCCCGAATTGTGCACCTATTGCACCCTATGTGAAGATATTTGCCCCACTCAGGCCATTGCCCTGCCGTTTTTGATCGTGTTGGCGTCGCCCTCGTCGGCTTCTTCCCCTTGAGACCTGAGGGAACAGGAAGGATTCGGCTTCTCTGCCCTCTCCACACCCACCTCGTTTTAGACGGGCGGGGGCTTTCTCTGGTACCATGGATATCCATACCCAACCGGCAGCAGGCATCGGTTGCCGGACGAGGACTACCCGATTTCGATCCGCAGGAGTTCGGTCTATGGCTTCACGCGCTGCTGTTTTGCCTTCGCCTGCCGAGGCATCTTCGATCAACTCGCCTGCCGTTCGTACCTGGCTTTACCTGCTGAGCTTTCTCGTCGCCCTGATGGTGGTCATCGGCGGGTATGTGCGCCTCACCCGCTCCGGGCTTTCTATCGTGGAGTGGAATGTCATCACCGGGGTGCTGCCGCCGTTGAGCGAAGCCGCCTGGCAGGCAGAATTCGCCAAATATCAACAGACGCCCGAGTTTCAGAAGATCAACTTCAACATGACCCTGGAGGGCTACCGACGCATTTTCTTGATCGAGTGGGCCCATCGCCTTATCGCCCGTCTGGTCGGATTGGTCGTCCTTATCCCGCTGGCCTGGTTCCTGCTCCGCGGGACCATTCCCCGGCGGCAGGCCGGGGTCTATGTGGCCCTGTTGGCGCTCTTCGGCTTTCAGGGCTTTTTGGGCTGGTTCATGGTGGCCAGCGGTCTTGTCGATCGGCCTCATGTCAGCCCTTATCGTCTGACCATCCATTTGTTGACGGCGCTGCTGATATTGGGCTTAGCCTGGTGGAAGGCGCTCGATCTAACGCCTCGCTTCGCCGCCGTACGACGGCGACCGGCCCAACGGGGGCTGCGGTTGCTGGCGCGGTTGCTGATGGCCGTAGCCCTCCTGCAGATCGCCTACGGCGGCCTGGTCGCCGGCCTCAAGGCGGGTTATGTATCCAATACGTGGCCGCTCATGTTCGGGACCCTCGTGCCCCAGGGCCTGCTGGCCATCCTGCAGCCCTGGTGGCTCAATCTGGTCGAGGCGCCGACAACGGTTCATTTCATCCACCGCTGGTTTGCCTTCGTCGTGCTGATCGTCGCCCTGGTCTTTTGGTGGCGGGCACGGCGGGCAAACGAGGCCGCGACCCTGCGGCAAGGCAGCCTGTTCATGGTGGCCATAGTCGTTTTTCAGATCCTGGTCGGTATCGGCGTCGTCATTTGGAGTGTGCCCCTGCCGGTGGCCTTACTCCATCAGGGGGTTGCCGTTGCTCTGTTTGCAGCCGCGTTGTTTTTGAACCATCAGCTTTCGCGACCGTAGCCTGCCTATGCGGTCTCGCGTCATCCTCCTCCTTATGCTCTGCCACGTAGTTCTAATCGCCTGTAGCCCTGCTGACAGAGGGGCGCCGACTTGGGGGTCCGGCAGCAGCCGCGGGGACGCGGCCAAAGGACGACAGTTGTTCGCAAGCACCTGCGCAACCTGCCATGGCCCTCATGGCGAGGGTATACCCGGTCTGGGCAGAAGTGTGATGGCCAGCGACTTCGTCGCCACCCGCACCGATGCCGAGCTGGTGGCTTTTATCAAGACCGGCCGCAGCGTGGACGATCCTCTCAACACGACCGGGGTGGCGATGCCGCCCAAGGGCGGCAATCCGGCCTTGACCGATGCGGACCTGGCCGACATCGTCGCCTACATTCGTTCGTTGCAGCGCTAGCCATCCATGCGCATTCTCGTCATCCTCAACGGGGAGTACGGCGAACGCCATGCCGCCAACGTGCGCAGCCATGCACCGGCGACATGGCAGGTCAATACCTGGCAGGCGCCCAGGGTGCTGCCTCCGGTCATCGATTACCCGGAGGACTACCTGCCTCCCACCCTGCCGCCGGCCGATCTGCTGCTGGCCGTGGCCGAGCACAAGGGCGTGGCCGAGCTGTTGCCCGATATCGCCCGCATGACCGGGGCCCAGGCCGTGATCGCGGCCGTGGATAACGAAAACTGGTTGCCGCGCGGGCTGGCCCGGCAATTACGGCATTGGCTGGCCGATATGGGCGTGGCGTGCGTCACGCCCAAACCCCTCTGCTCCCTCACACCCACCCACTACCACCTGGGCCGACGGCAGCGGATAGCCTACGATCATCCCCTGATCGCCGAGTTTGCCCGCCTGTTCGGCCAACCCGAACTGGAGCTGACGGTAGATCCGGAAAACCGTACCATTGTCGCTGCCGAAGTCCGTCGGGATAGCGTCTGCGGTTGCGCCCGTTTTGTGGCCGCACGGCTGATCGGTACGTCCGTGGATGAGGCCGAGCAACAGGCCGGGATGCTCCACCACCATTTCCCCTGCCTGGCCAGCATGGGCATTGACCCCGACTACGGCGATACGTTGCTCCATGTTTCCGGCCATCTCCTGCGGGAACAGGTGGCCGGGCAGTTGCAGGCCTATCGTCGGGTGTCTTACATCGTGCCCGGTCATCGCAGCGAGTGAAGCGCCGACGGCCTGGTCATGCATCCCTGGCATCATCTCGCCCTTTCGACCCTGGCCGGGCTGGTCATCCGGCAACGGCAGGGACGCTTTCCCTGGGCCATGTGGCTCGGCAGTCTCGCGGCCGACCTCGACCATCTGGCCTGGCATGTGTGGCATACCCGCTCGTTCGCTCCGGCGGCTGCCTGGCGCTACTTTCGCCAAGACCCGGAAATGAGGCCGAACGGCCCTCTGCCCCTGCATCATCCCCTTATCGGGTTGCTCCTGGCGGTGGGGGGACGACGATGGGCGCCTCTGGCCGCCGTGGGGTGGGGATTGCTCGGGCATCGTCTGCTCGATGAGGCCGGCGATCTCTGGCAGCGGGGACGGCGTCGGTATGAACAGGAACGCCGCCGGCGCTGGCGGCGTTTCGTGGTGGCCCGTGCCCGTGGTCGTTGTCAGCATTGCGGTCGCCAGGGCCCTTTGCAACTCCATCATCGCATCCCCGAGGCCCTGGGTGGCCGTTATCATCCCGCCAATTTGCTGGCCCTTTGCCCGGAATGCCACGACCGCGCCCACGGTCGGACGCAGAGATAGCGGAATGGGAACCGTGGTCCTCGCCGCGGCGGGATCCCGGAAAAACCGCCGCGGCGAGCCGTGGGTTCAGGAAAACGGGTACGGTTGCCGATCCCGCGCCTTTAGCGGCGGAGGCGCGGGAAGAAGACGCGACCCCAGGCTTCGCTCAACGCCGGGACCGGGCCGAAGAACTGGCCGTCCGGTTGCGCTTCGATCCAGTACCAGAAGCTGCCGCTACCGGCGTCTGCATCGGTCCATGCGTAGGTAGCCCCTACGGCCTGGTTGAGCGCCGGAATCAGCGCCGAAACGGGCACACGGGCACCGTCAGGGGTCTCGCTGCGCCAGACGACAAAGCCTTCCAGGTCGTTTTCGTTCCAGGTCTGCCAGCGCACATGGATGCCATCGCCCTGGCGTTCGGCCACCAGGCTGATCAGGACAACGGCCGTGGGCGCAATGTAGCCGAAATCGGCGCCGAGATAGCTATCGCCGCTTAGCAGCGTCACCGGGATGGGCGAGGGCGTGGTGCGTAACAAACCGGGCACCGTATCCGGAGCTGCAATCTGATAGGTACCGGGCGGAAGCGCCGGGAATAGATAGAGGCCCAGATTGCTGATCGCCGTGTAGATCTGGCCCGTGCCCAGGTTCGTGGCCGTGATGAGGATGCCACCCAGCCCGGTCGTCTCACCGGGGTCCTGGATACCGTTGCCGTTGTTATCGAAATAGATGAGATCGCCGATGCTGACGGGTACATACAGCCCGGCGTCTACGGTTGTGAGGTTTGCACCTGCGGTCAGCGTCACGGGAGCCGTACGGCCGTTGGTGGGATCGGCATCACTATCGGTGCTATCGTTGCCACCCAGGTCCTGATAGGTGAAGAGATACCCGCCCGGGGCTACGAATTCGACCACATAGGTGCCAGGGGCCAGATTGGCAAAGCTGTAGAGGCCGCTGCCGTCGGTAAACGTGGTCAAGAGCGGGGTTGTGTCGCCGCTGCGATAGAGGCGGACTTCGACATTGGCCAGCCCCGGCTCGCCGGCATCCTGGATGCCGTTGCCGTTGCTATCGTGCCATACCCGGTCGCCGATGCGGCTTACCAACAGCGTGTCCGTGTCGTCATCGCTGTTATTGGTCGGATTCGGATCGGTGCCGCGGGTGCCGTTATCCGCAGCCGTAGCCTGGTTCGTGATGGCCGTGACCGTAGTCGGCAGAGGGTCGAGGACGGTGACGGCAAAGTCAACGGTTGCACTCGCCCCAGGGGCCAGATGGCCCACGGTATAGGTGCATAACGTACCCGCCGGCGCACCGTCGCTGCAGCTCCAACCGGATGTACTGGCCCCGGCATCAAAGGCCGTATAGGCCGGCACCGTCTCGGTGATCACGACGCCCGGCGCCAGGGCCTGCCCGACGTTGCTGACCTGCAAGGTGTAAATGAGCAAGGCACCGGCATAGGCGGTGGACTGGCCGTCGTCCTTGCTCAACGCTACATCGGGCGCCACCACCGTCACATCGTCGCTGCCGAAGGAAAGCGGTTCCTGGCGCTCTCCGGGCACATTGCCCGGCAGGGTGGTCCCCTGGACCACAGCCTGGTTAACGATCACCTGCCCGGCAGTGACGTTGGCGGCCAGACGGGCCTGGAAGCGCACGGTGCTGCCGGCTCCGTCGGGGAGGGCGGTCCAGGTGGCCGTGATGGTATTTCCTGCCGCCAGCAGGGTGGCCGGTGCTACCCCGGAGACATGGGTCAGCCCCCCGTGGAAGAGCAAACCCGTCGGCAACGTATCGGTGAGGACCACATCGAAGGCATCGGCCAGGCCGGCATTCTGCACGACCAGGGTGATGGTCACCACCTCGTTGGCAGCCGCCTGGGATGGGATTATCGTCTTCGCTACCGTCAGCAGCGGCTCAACCACGTCGAGGATGACCGTGTTCGAGCTGACCTGGCTGCCGCTGCCCACCTGGAGGGTGGCGGCATTGGGCAGGCTGGTCTGGCTGGCGGGCAGGCCGCTATTGCCGGGTACATCGAGTACCCGGAGCGCCAGGGTGATGGCGAAGCTGTCGTTGGCCGGGTTGTTATCGGCCGTTACCGTGATCGGGCCGAAGTCAATCTGGACATCCTGGCCGTCGGCGCCGTCGCCGGTCGGTGTGACCGTCGGCGCCGGGACGCTGCCGCCAAAGCCGGTGGTATCCACGGCCACGCTGCCGCCCACATAGGCCATCCCTGCCGGCACCACATCGATGACCTGTAGCGAGGGCATCGTCCCTTCCGGCAGAGTGATAAGCAGGCTATAGGTCACCACTTCGCCGATGGTGATGTCCGCACCGGTCGTGTGCGCCGCCGATGTGCTCAGCACACTTTTGGCCAGGGTGTAGCCACCGCTGGTCACGCTCGTACTACCCTGGAGCTCGTAATCGTTCAGGCCGCCGCCGTCGAGCAGGCCGTTGCCCGACGTGCGTTCCTGGGAAACGGCGCCGTTCTGGCTGCTCCAGGTGACGGCTGCCGTGTTGACGATGGGCTGATTCGGCTGCACGCTTTGGGCCAGCTCGGCCCGGAGGGTAATGGTGATGCCGGCCCCCAGCGGCAGGTCGAAAGAACCATCGGCCAGAGCAGGCACCCGCAGCACGCCGCCGCCGATCTCGGCCGAGGGGGCCGGGATGCCCACGGCCGTCACGCCGACGACGATGGGGTTGACGAGATGGGCCGGGATGGGGTCGAGGACGACCCCATCGAAAGCCGCAGCGCCGCTGATGGCGGCGTGGGTGATGGCGATGGTATAGGTCACCGGGTCGCCGGCATCGATGGGCAGGGGCGGCACGACCGTTTTGACGATACTCAGAACCGGTTCGACCAGGACGAAATCGTCGCTTGCGGTCAGGGCCGTTTGGGGGACACCCAGGGCATTGTGATGGTTGAGGCTGGCCGTGTTGGTGCGCGTTTGTCCGCGCTGATTGGCGAGGACGTTGGCCACGGTGGCGCTGAAGGTGATTTGGGCCGGGCTGGTGATGACGGTGGCATTGCCGAAATTCCAGGTCAGGGTGACCGGAGCGCTGCCGTCGTTGGGTGAGCTGGCCGTAAACACAGGGGTCGTCAGGATGCCGTTGACGGCCTGATCGCCGTTGTAGATCAGGCCCGCGGGCAGGATATCCTGGACGGTCAGGCTGCGGATCACGCCCAGCGGGCTGGTGATGGTGAGGGTGTAGAGGATGGTATCGCCGATGGTCGCCTGGGTGATGCCGCCGTCGGTTTTGGCAAAAGTGGGGGCATCTACCGTGAAGGTCGCCGAGGCGGTATCCTGGGTGCCGTCTACGGTGATGCCGGGCGTGTCGTCATAGACCCGCTCGTCCGCCGAAACGCCGTCCAGGCTGCTCCAATCGGCATCCACCGTGTTCGTATGGGGACCGTTGACGAAGAGTGTCGCCAGCGCTGTGGCCGTATAGGTGCAGGTGATGCTGCCGCCGATGGGGATGTCCCAACTGCCGGCAGGGATGCCGTCGAAGGTCACCGTATTGCCCAGAGGCGTGGCCAGGCTGGGCAGGGGGATATTGCCCGGCTGCAATACGCAGAAGGTCAGCGCCGTGAAACCGACACCCTGGGCCAGAGTATCCACAGCCGTGACATCGTAGGCCGGGCTGTTGCCCGTATTCGTCAGGACGAAGCTGTAGGTCAGCAGCGTCCCTGCCTGCACCCCGGTTGTCGGTGTGACCGTCTTCGTCGCCGTAATCTGGGCTTCGATGACCGTGATCGTCTGCGCGCCGCCGGCCACGGTGTGATTGGAGCCCAACGTCGGGTCATCGTAGATGAGATCGGCCGTGTTCTGCAGGGTAACGCCCTGCTGGTTGGCCGTGATGTTGAGCACCCGGGCGACCACCTGGAGCAGGAACTGATTGTTGCTCGTGCCGTTGCCGGGACCGGAGCCGTTCGTCTGGACATTGCCGAAGGTGAAGGTCAGGGTGCCGCTGGCGCCGACGGTGCAGCCGGAACAGGTCGGTGGTGGGACGATACCGTTGTAGTCGGCCGGGAGGATGCCACCGCTGTCTGCAGCCGTCGTGATCACCTGATGACTGACATAGCCCAGTCCGGTGGGTAGCCCATCGGTCAGACGCAGGTTCTGGGTGGTGCCTTCGGGCAGGGTGACGAGCAGGTTGTAGACGATGGTGGCGCCGATGGTGTACTGGAGCGGACTCGGCGCCAGTTTGCTGAAGCTCGGTCGGTTCAGGGTGGTGTTGACGCTGCTCGTGCTGACATAGTCATTGAGACTGCCGACCCCACCGGAGCCGTTGCGCTCCCCTGTGGCCGAACCGTCGGGACCGGGCGTGGTCGAGCCCGTTGGATTGCCCACGGTGCCGGAGCCGGGCAGGCTGGTGTAGGTGAGGTTGGCCGTATTGGGGATGGTCAGGCCGGCGAGGGCTGTGCCGATCACCTGGGCGGTGATGTCAATGGTGACCGTTCCCCCGGGGTTGAGGCAGGTCACCGTGGCCGTCACGGTCTGACCCAGGGCGCTGCCGCTGAAGGTGGAAGGGGTGCCTCCGCAGGCGCCGCCGGTGGTGTTGCCGGTGATGCTCTGGAAGAGCAGGTTGCTGTCGAGCACATCGGTGAT
>Ga0197142_1004714_pt1 | contig 10920 bp, 7 predicted proteins | sample GBS60_MetaG_FD_148614 | JGI IMG/M metagenome (GOLD analysis project Ga0197142, IMG submission 148614) | Sediment microbial communities from Great Boiling Springs, Gerlach, Nevada, United States - GBS 60_MetaG | ecosystem: Environmental > Aquatic > Thermal springs > Hot (42-90C) > Sediment... | reverse complement strand
GGCGCCATATTCAAGTGCGCCAGTCAGATAGTCTTTGGCGTGTTTGACGGCATCGGCTACAGAAAAACCTTTTCCCAAGTAAGCGGCAATGGCTGAAGAGAGCGTGCAGCCTGTGCCGTGTGTATTTTTGGTGGGAATGCGAGGCGCATCAAACCAGTGAATCTGACCGTCGGCGGTCAGCAGGCAATCCATGCTGCACAGTGTATCCAAATGTCCGCCCTTGAGCAGAACATGTTTTGCGCCAAGCTGTTGCAAGGCTTTTGCCGCATCTGGCATTTCGTCGAGTGTCTGAATTGGGCGCCCGAGTAGAAGGCGAGCTTCAGGCAAATTCGGCGTAATAAGCATTGCCAGTGGCAGAAGTTGTTGGCGTAGCGTCTCAATGGCACTATCCTCCAAAAGTTTGTCGCCGCTTTTGGCGGTCATCACAGGGTCTAAGACGATGGTGCGCAGGTTATAGAACTTCAGGCGCTCGGCAACGGTTGCGATGATGTCGGAAGTAAAAAGCATGCCGATTTTGACGGCATCGACGCCGATGTCGGTAACCACCGCATCGATTTGCTGGGCAACAAACTCGGGCGGCACGCTATGAATGGCGCGAACGCCCAGCGTATTTTGTGCCGTAAGTGCCGTGATGACGCTCATGCCGTAGCCACCCAGAGCTGAAAAAGTTTTAAGGTCGGCTTGTATGCCCGCTCCGCCACCAGAATCCGAGCCAGCAATGGTCAGAAGACGTGTGTAAGTGTTCATGACAAAGAATGAACTTAAGGTTGATTGAAAATTGGTGGCGCAATGAAAGAAAAGGAGGAAGTTGCCAGAAGAGTGTTGCACACTTCGCCTCATCTTTCCTTGCGTCAGTATTACCTGCGTCAAGTTCCTCGGGTATGTTCTCAGCCAATTGCCGCGCAATTAGCACCCCGAAGATGATGGCGCTGTTTGGACAAACTTAGTAACGAAATCAGAAATAAGCAATGCAAAACATAAATCAATAGGCGAGCAAACGCATTGCGTTTCGCAGTGAGGCTGAAAGGCGTATCTTCACATTTTGAACAAAACAAACTTAGTGCGCAACATGGCAAAGCAATCCACTAAAACGGCATCCTACTTTACGCGCATTGGTTCAGCGCAAAAGGCTCATGCCAATCTGCCGCCTGCACTGCTGTCAGTGGCGGAAAAAACCAATTTCAAATCCACTTCGACTTACGAGGATGTCAAGCAATTTCTCTTTGAGCTCAAGGCGCTGACGCAAGAGATGACCTTGCACACCTTTGGCAAAACAACCGAAGGACGCGACCTGTGGTTAGCCGTGTTTTCGCGGCCGCAAATTTTTTCGCCGATTCAGGCAGTGCAGTCTGAAAAGCCAGTGGTGCTGTTGCAAAACAACATTCACGCCGGTGAAGTCTGCCCGAAAGAAGCCTCAATGATTTTGATGCGCGACCTTGTGCTGGGCGAACTCAATGCGCTGCTCGATAAGCTCATCATCCTTGTCATTCCAATCTACAACGCCGATGGCAACGAACGCATCAGCGAAGCGAACCGACTCTCGCAACTGGGACCTGAAAATGGCGTGGGCATCCGAACCAATGCGATTGGGTTAGACCTAAACCGCGACTACATGAAAGTGGAAGCTGAAGAGACCGCATGCCTTATCAAAAACGTCTATGTGGCGTGGCAACCCGATGTCATCATCGATGGGCATACGACCGATGGCTCACGGCATGGCTACGACCTCACATTCGGCTTTCCGCAGCATCCGAATGCGCCAAAAAAGCTCATTGATTTTACACGCGATGTGATGCTTCCTGCCATTGCGCAAAAAATCAAGCGCGACACAGGCATTGAGATGTTCTACTACGGCGATTTTGTCAATTTCCGCAAGCCCGAAGAAGGTTGGGCAACCTACTCGCATCATGCGCGATTTGGCGCAGCCTACGGCGGTCTGCAAAACCGCATTGCCATCTTGATGGAAACCTACTCATATGTGTCGTTTGAGCGCCGCATCAAAGCCGCTTATCACTTCATGCGAGAAAGTCTGGAATACACAGCTCGCCATGCCTCGCGTATCAAAACTTTGGTGCGTGAGTGTGTAAAAGAAACCATCGCACTGGGAGAAAGTTATGACCCAAAGAAAAACTTGATTGCTATTGAAGTAGCAAAGCAGCCTTTCGAGAAGCGATATGCTGTGATTGGGTATGTCGTCAAAGAAAAAGTCCACCGCGATGGCACTGTGTATTACCTGCCGACCAAAACAAAAAAGGTGTATCATGCGCCATACTTTGGCAAGTTTACGCCCGTGCGAAGTGTGCCGCGACCTTTGGCGTATCTTTTGCCGAAATCGGAGCGGCGCATTATTGAAAAACTCATGCTACATGGCATTGCAGTCGAGCAGTTGCTCAAACCCTTCACTGCTACGGTAGAGTATTTTGATGTCAAGGATATTAAGCTCTCTGAGCAGTGCTTTCAAGGTCATCGTGAAGTAACCATTAGTGTCGTGCGCACGCCTGTAGAGCGAACCTTTCAGGTCGATGACTTCATTGTGCCCATGAATCAACCGGCGGCAAACGTGCTGGCTGGATTGCTTGAACCTGATTCAGATGACAGTCTGGCTCACTGGAATTACTTTGACAATTACCTTACAGGCAAACTTCGCTTCGAGAAAGATTTTGTCACGGAATATGAGTATAATCTCATTGATTTGCCGCGCACGAAAGAGATTTATGAAAAGCTGATTGAAAAAAATCCAGCGCTCTCTGAAGACGAGCGAGCAGAGGAGAAAATGAAGTTTTTTATGACTGCGGTCGGATATGAAAATGAATTCATGAATCAGATTCCCGTGTTTCGCTTGATTGAGAAAAAGCCATATTCAGCGAAAGTGTATGGGAGCGAGAGCACCGCGAAAGCGCGATAAGACAGCACGCAAAAACCTCAAGATACTGTAAGGTTTAGAGAGGCTATTGACGAACGAGAGAAAGGGTTGTATCTTTCTTGTTCGAGGAATAAACGAGGCGCTAATTGAATGAAAGCCAAATCAGAGGGCGATATTGCCGCACAAATCCATCAGCTGTTGGAACGCTCAAAGACGTCGCCATCAGCGACACTGAGGCTTGCCGAACTTCTCACTCGACAAGGCAGAGCCGCAGAAGCGATTACACGACTTCGTCCCCTTGAGTCTGACTACCGCGAGTCCTATCGGTTTCATGTCGTCTTGGCGCGAGCGTATCGTGCCATGGGCAATACTGCCATGGCGAAAACCCTACTGGCGAAAGCATGCCAGTTGGCGCCGCAAAATGAAGTAGCCCTGCGTGAGCTGATTCGTCTTAATGCCCCTACGCTGCTGCACAGCACAGAGGCAAGTGCAACACAACAAGCCGCCAAGCCAAGTCCGACATGGGCGCAGTCGAGTGTGGCCGCACTCAAGCAACAAGCGAAAGCTGTGCCAGCAGAGTCTCGCCTCAAAACGGAGCAAGCGGCGGAAAACTTGCCGCATGCGCCATCGCCAGAGGTAAAATTGCCACAAGATGCGCCGCTGGCACTGGCAGCAAAGTCGCCTGCTGAAAAAGCCAACATCGTGCGCCGACAAGGCGAAGAGACGCCAAAAGTGGAAAACCTTCATGCACCGCAGCCTGAAGCAAAAGCACCAGAGGCGGAAGAAAAACTGCTTACAGAGAGCGACATTTTTGACGAAAAGGGCATGCTGCTGGGTGAATTTGGCATGCGGGAGGCGGAGTCAGTCAAAGAGATGCCAGAAATTTCTTTTTCGCCAGAGCCTAAGCCCGTGCCAAAATACGATAGCATCCTTGACCTGTCGCAAATTCCAGCGCAAAAAGAAGAGCCACCCGCAGTTGAACCCGATGAACCAAAAATTTCATTAGACCGTGCCAAGCTCTCTCAAGTGCTGTCTCGTCTTTCTCTGAAAGAAGACAAAGATGTCAGTAAGGCACCAACAGAAGCGGCAGAACATTTGGCACCAGCACCATCAGCTTCTGGTGAGAACAAGGCTGAAGAAAATGGAAAATCTGACACCTACCACTCAACACCAGCACCAGTCTCTGACATGGGCGCTGTGAGTGCAGCCTACGCACCAGCTCATGGCGCAGCAAGTGAGCCCGCACGAGAATCAACGGCGCAGGCAGCTGAGGGCACATCAAAAGAAACGGAAATTGATGAAATCGAGTCCTTGGCGGCACAACTGGCTAACTTCAAAGCGCCGGCCGTGCAAGAGACCAACGACCCGACGCCAATTTCTGAACAACGAAAGCCCTTCGATGATGATGAAGAAATTAAAGTGCCAACACGGCAACTGGCGGAGATTTTTGTCGCACAAGGGGCTTACGCAAAGGCAATCAAGGTCTATGAAGCGCTGGCAGAGAAAGAGCCGCACAATGCCTTTTTGTTCAACATTATCATCAATGGCTTGCGCGCGCAAATAAAGTAGCTGGCTAAAGGTCGTGCCAGCACGGTAAAGAGAGAGCATGAGGCACGCCAACTTGACGAGACGAAGTTCTTTGAAACATCAATATCGCAGCATCGTTTAGGTGTGATGTTCGTCACAGTATCCTGCAGCCGTACATTTTGCTGAGCTTTTTAAGAACATAGCTTCTTCATCTACACAAGATAACTATACATGAGAAAGTGGCTACTGACTCTTCCCGCTTACCTCTACCTTATTTCCGGGTTAGCATTTGCACAAAATGCCGCAAGCGCCGTAGAGACGCTCACACTTGAAAAAGTCATCAAGATAGCTATCGAAAATGCTGTGGCAACCGTGCAAGCAAAAAACAACTATGAGCTAACTGGCGCACAGCTATTGCAAGCCTACGGACAGTTTTTGCCAAGTCTGACGGTATCGGCAACTTACACCCCGCTGAACTCTAATCAACGCATTAATCCGACAACTCTGCCCGGCGGTCAAGTAATTTTCCCGCTATTTGGTCAGCAAACCACATCAATTGGGCTTAGCCTAAATTCATCGCTGAATCTTTTCAATGGGTTGGCCGACCAAGCGGCATTGCAAAACGCCATTCATGCAAGAGAAAGCGCAGGCTATACGCTCAAGCGTGCAAAACAAGATATTGCGTTCAGCGTGGCGCAGGCGTATTTGCAAATTTTGCTCAATCAGGAACTGTTGTCTATTGCTCAAGAGAATTTGAAAGCCTCGCAAGAAAGGCTGCGCCAATTGCAGGAGCAGACCCGCTTGGGGGCACGCGCCATTGCAGACCTCTATCAGCAAGAAGCACAAAAAGCCGCCGATGAATTAGCCGTCATTCGTGCCGAAAATACCTTGCGCAACAGCAAACTTGCCCTCATTCGCCAAGCGCGTTTAGACCCTGCAAAAGAATACAAGTTTGAAATCCCGCCAGTTGATACCACATTGCTCGGTGCAGAATATCAAGATGAAGCCAAGCTCATTGCTGTGGCACAAGAGCAGCGGGCTGACCTCAAAGCCGCCCAAGAAAATCTGACCGCCGCTTCATGGACCATTGCGCAAGCGCGTAGCACGTTTCTGCCCGCCTTGAACCTAAACTTTGCACTCTTCACAAATGGCTTCAACATCTTCAATCAAAGCATTGATGGAAACATCATTCCAAATCCAGTGCTGCCAACGGTGGTAGAGCAACTCAACAAACAGATTAGCTTCAACATCGGGCTGCAGCTAAGTTGGACGATTTTCGACCGCTTTACCACCAATTTGAGGGCGGAGCAATCGCTCATCAACTACCGCAATCAAGAACTGCAATATGAGGATTTGAAAATTCGTGTGGTCGCAGAAGTGCGTCAGGCACTTGGCGATTATCAAGCGGCGCTCAAGCAACTGGAAAGCACGAGCAAGGGATTGCTATCGGCAAAGCAAGCCTACGAGACCATACAAAAGCGCTACGAAGTAGGGTCGGCGACGTTTGTAGAAGTTGCCGCAGCGCAAGCGGCGCTGGTGCGTGCGCAATCTGACCGAGCACAAGCCTTGTTCAACTTCACCTTTCAGAAGAAAATCTTGGAGTATTTCTTGGGAAGTGTCGATATTGATGCCTTCTGATATTTTGCTAAACTTCAACTTTCATGCGCTATGGCAATTGAGATACTGCCTTCGGAAAAATCAACCCGCAGCACAGCGGCGCCTGAAAATGCACCGCAAAAACCTAAGAAAAAGTCTCGCCGAACACTGTGGCTGGTAATCGGCATCGGTGGAGCGTTGATGCTGCTGATGATATTTAGCATTGCGCAATCCAAGAAAGGCGGAAAACCCGTTGCCGTGACCGTAGAAAAGGCCGCCATTCGCACCATCACCCAAATTGTGTCCGCTACAGGGAAAGTGTATCCAGAGACGGAAGTAAAACTCTCGCCAGAAGTCAGTGGTGAGATTGTGGAATTGCCCGTCAAGGAAGGCGATGTGGTAAAACGAGGGCAGTTGCTCTTCAAAATCAATCCACAGCTTTCACGCACGCAGGTCGATCAAGCGCAATCGGCATTAAGTGCAGCTAAAGCCGCAAGCCTACGCGCCAAAGCCGAGCAATTGCGCACCGCCGAAGAATATCGGCGCGCTGAGCAACTCTTCGCACAAAAGCTAATCTCCGAAACAGAATACTTGGCAGCAAAGACCAATGCAGAAGTCGCCAAAGCAAACGCCGAAGCGGCTCTATTTGATGTAGAGCGCCTGCAAAGCCAACTCAAACAAGCCCGTGAGCAACTTTCGCGCACCGTCGTTACATCGCCGATTAACGGCACGGTAACCGTGCTATCGGCTAAACTCGGCGAGCGTGTCGTTGGCTCGATTCAAATGGCGGGCACAGAAATTTTGCGCGTCGCCGACCTAAGCGTCATGGAAATGCGTGTCGATGTCAATGAAAATGATATTGTCAATGTCAAGCTGGGGGATACGGCGCGCATCACCATTGATGCTTATCCAAACCGAAAATTTACGGGCATCGTGCGCGAAATTGCCAATGCCGCAAAAACCAAAGGGTTGGGAACACAAGAAGAAGTCACAAACTTTGAAGTCAAAATCCGCATTCTTGACCACAACGGGCTCTTGCGCCCCGGCATGAGCGGCAGTGCCGATATAGAGACTTTTACCGCAAAAGATGTGCTTAGCGTGCCGATTCAAAGTGTAACCGTGCGAGCATCCGAGAGCGGCATGACTGCCGATGAACTGGCTCAAAAGCGCGCACAGCAGCTCAAGCAAACCGATGGCGACGTGGAGCTCATGAACGAAAAAATCAAGCAGCAGCAAGAAAAAGCAGACCGCGCAAAATTGGTGCGTGTCGTCTTTGTCAAAAATGGGGACATCGTGAGAATGGTGCCCGTAGAAACAGGCATTGCCGACAACACTTACATTGAAATCAAAAAAGGTAATCTCAAAGCTGGTGACGAAGTGGTCGCAGGAAGCTATCGTGCCATCAGCCGAGAACTTAAAGATAGCTCCAAAGTGATTAGTGAATCTGACATGACGAAAAAATAGTAGCGAACATGGAACGGCAAATTAGACCAAAAGGCGACCTTGTCATTCGCATTGAAGGGGTAACGAAAGAATACAAAATGGGCGAAGAAATTGTTCGCGCGCTGCGTGGCGTCTCGCTCTCCATCTATCGCAATGAGTATGTTGCCATCATGGGTCCGTCTGGAAGTGGTAAATCAACCATGATGAATCTGCTGGGCTGCTTAGATACGCCCACATCAGGCAGGTATGAGTTCAATGGCAAGGATGTGGCGACGATGGAAGATGACGAACTTGCCGAAATCCGCAACAAAGAAATTGGCTTTGTCTTTCAAACTTTCAATCTTCTGCCACGCTCAACGGCGCTGCAAAATGTCGAACTGCCTCTGATTTATGCGGGCGTCCCTGCAGAAGAGCGCCGAGAACGAGCCTTAGCGGCCTTGCAGAGCGTAGGTTTGGGCGACCGTATCAACCATAAGCCCAACGAGCTCTCGGGCGGTCAGCGTCAGCGCGTCGCTATTGCCCGAGCATTGGTCAATAATCCCTCCATCATTCTTGCGGACGAGCCCACAGGCAACTTGGACACCAAAACCAGTGCCGATATTATGGATGTCTTTGAGTCGCTCTACATGCAAGGCAATACGATTATTGTCGTTACGCACGAAGAAGATATTGCACGCCACGCTCGCCGAATTGTGCGCCTGCGCGACGGGCTTATCGAGAGCGACAAAATGATGCTTGAGGAAGATTTTGTAAAAGTCTAAACCGACTCACTCATGATAGCACTGCGCCGATTTTTTTATGAGTTTTCAGAAAGTTTCAGGATTGCCTACGCGCAAATTATGGCAAATAAAATGCGCTCGGTGCTCACCGCACTTGGCGTCATCATTGGCATCTTGGCTGTTACGCTCATGGGCACAGCCATCAATGGCATTGACCGAGGCTTTGAAAATAGCTTAGCTATGCTTGGTTACGATGTGCTCTATGTACAAAAATGGCCCTGGGGAATTACAGACGACTGGTGGAAGTATCGCAATCGGCCACGCATCAAGACCGAATATGCTGAGCAGATAAACAAAATCATTGAGTCTTCACGCACTAACGAACTTGTGGTAGCAGTGCCACAAAATGTGCACATCAAGACAGCAAAGTTTGGTGAAAATCAAGTGCAAAGCACATTTATCATGGGCACCACAGACGAATATCCGCTGGTGGCTCAAGTGGATTTGCAGGAAGGCAGATTCTTTAGTGCAGCAGAGTCACTCACTGGGCGCCCTGTCTGCATCATTGGCTATGACATTGCCGATGCACTCTTTCCAGGCATGTCTCCAATTGGCAAAACCATGCAAATTGGTAATGCACAAGCTCAAGTTATCGGCGTGCTCACCAAGCAAGGCAAGTTTTTAGGCTTGTTTAGCTTCGATTCACAAATCATCGTGCCAATTGCCTTCTCCAAGAAGTATTTCGGCGAAACAGAAAGCGACCGAGTGGTGGTGCGAATGAAAGATAAGACGCGTGCGCTGGAAGCAAAGGAAGAACTAACAGGCATCATGCGACGCCTGCGCGGATTGCTGCCCGACCAAAAGGATAATTTTAGTATCAATGAACAACAAGCATTCAAAAATACGATTGACCCAATCAAGTCTGGGATTGCGCTGGCTGGGCTATTCATCACGGGACTGTCGCTCTTTGTTGGGGCAATTGGCATCATGAACATTACATTTGTCAGTGTCAAGGAGCGCACACGTGAAATTGGCACACGCAAAGCTTTAGGCGCACGGCAGCGCACGATTCTGATGCAATTTCTCATTGAGGCGGTGGCAATTTGTTTAGTCGGTGGTGTCATCGGGCTTCTGCTCGCCTATAGTCTGAGCATGCTGATTGCCTTTGCGGCGCCAGATTTTCCGATAAGTTTTTCGCTCGACTTGGTGCTGATTGGAATGGTTACATCGGTGCTGACGGGCATTTTTTCAGGGTTCGCACCAGCTTACTCTGCGGCAAAACTTGACCCTGTGGTCGCCCTGCGCTATGAGTGAGCAAGCCAGACTGGAAAGGCAAGACAACACAACTAAGTAAGCAACATCATGGATGCGCTATGAGACTAAGTGAAATTCTCTCTATGGCAATTGTATCGCTGAACGCTAATAAGTTGCGTTCAGGGCTGACCATATTCGGCATTACGATTGGCGTATTCAGCATCATCGGCGTCATGACCATCATGAATGCACTGCAGAGCTCAATCGAGAGCGGACTGTCGTTTCTGGGCTCAAACACTTTTCAAATTGCAAAGTATCCCTCTATTCAGTTCGGCGGCTCCATTCGTGACAAATACGCCAATCGGCGCGACATCATCTACGATGAAGTGCAACGCCTGCAAACGCTTTTGCAAGGACAGGTCGATGCCTTCTGCCCAAAAATCTTCAATGGCGGCAAGCAAGCAGTGTATGGCGGCTATAAAACCAACCCTAACCTATCCATCGTTGGCACGAACAAAGATTTTCTGGCCGTCAATCAGCACAACATCGAGCTGGGGCGCAACTTGAATGATGAAGATGTGGAATTTGCGCGCAGCGTGGTCGTCATCGGACAGGATATTAAAAAGCGGCTTTTTCCAAATCAAAACGAAAATCCGCTTGATAAACTTGTCAAGATAGGTGGGAAAACTTACCGTGTGATTGGCATCCTGGCAGCGAAAGGCAGTGCATTTGGCACCAGCGATGACAATCTTGCGCTCATTCCCATCACGCGCTACTTCGTGGATTATGGCAAATACAATCGGTCTATCAATGTCGCTATCCAAGCCAAGTCGCAGGCAGAGTTCGAGAAAACTATGGATAAAGCCATAGGGGCAATGCGCGTGGTGCGTGGCTTAGAAGCCGATGAAGAAAACGATTTTGAAGTCTATTCCAACGATTCGCTCATCAGCACATTTGAAGAAATTGCAGGCGTCGTGAAAATCGGAGCATTCATCATCAGTTTCATTGCGCTCATCACTGCAGGCATTGGCATCATGAACATCATGCTGGTCTCGGTCACAGAGCGCACCAAGGAAATCGGCATACGCAAATCAATTGGCGCAAAAAAGAAAAACATCTTGACGCAATTTCTCATCGAAGCCGTGATTCTGTCGGAGTTAGGCGGTATCATTGGCATTTTACTTGGTGTCATCGGTGGCAACGTGGGCGCAATGGTATTAAATGCCACGGCGGTATTTCCGTGGGATTGGGCAATCATCGGTCTTGTGGTCTGCTCGCTGATTGGCATTGGGTTTGGCTTTTTCCCCGCTATGAAAGCCGCCTCACTTGACCCCGTCGAAGCCCTGCGCTTTGAATAATTGCCACACAAGGTTGCCTTGCACGCACAGCCCTTCAAAACCCCGTCCGTGGGGAACTTACAGCAACATAAAACTCTTTTCGCCTTTCAATAGGCATCAAACTCTTCAAACCATAGACTAACAAAAGAAGCGGACAAAAGGCAATCAAGCGGGGAATGAC
>Ga0197142_1004713_pt1 | contig 10921 bp, 4 predicted proteins | sample GBS60_MetaG_FD_148614 | JGI IMG/M metagenome (GOLD analysis project Ga0197142, IMG submission 148614) | Sediment microbial communities from Great Boiling Springs, Gerlach, Nevada, United States - GBS 60_MetaG | ecosystem: Environmental > Aquatic > Thermal springs > Hot (42-90C) > Sediment... | reverse complement strand
CTGCTCCAGAGAAGAAGATGTCTCCTCAAGGGCCGAAGCCTGCTCCGATGCTCCCTCTGCCAGGAACTGGCTGGAGGAGGACACTTGCATTGCAGCTGAAAGGACTTGATCACACCCACTCTTAATTCTGCTGGCGATGCTCTTTAAAATCCTACTAAGGCTTTGAGTGACCCAAAGGCCAATCCCAACGGCAAGGAGTATTCCAACAACCAAAGCCACAAGGCTAATGCTCCTGGCAAAGGAAGCTTGCCTCAAACCAGATTCAGAAAAGTCCTTTGCCACCTGGGAATTCACTTCAACTATCTTGTCCAATAGCTCCATGCCTTGTCGTTGGCTTTCCCTGGCCTTTACCACCAGCTGATCTTGCATCTCCTTGTAGGTGCCTTCGTTCTCTATGGCCAAGGCCAAGAGGACATGGAATTCCTTAAAAACCTTTTCCATACTCGGGAACAATTCTTCCTGGACTATGCGTTTAGCCTCCTCTGACTTCCCTTCTTCCCATGCTTTTTTAGCTTTTCCAATGGCTGTGTGGAATAACTTGTGAGGTTCAGAAACATTTTGTAGGACATTTTTGACTCGCTCGTTGTTGGTCTTAAAGCTTGCCAACCATTTGCCAAACCTGCATGCTGTGTGGTCCTCACCGCTTTCAAACTTGGTTCCGTCAATTAGCATCCTTTGGACCTTGGCAGCTAAGTTGTAGTGGTCTTCTCGAAATATGTGGATGTGCTTAGCAAAGGAAGATGGATCTCCTATGTCCAAAGAATCCACCTTGCGGGAGAGTTCTAAAAAGCGATTGTTCTCCTCCCTCCACTTGTTCCAGGCTGGTACAAATTGCTTCCAGAGCTCTGCCTCCTCTGGCGTCTGGGGTAATGGTTCATAAATCTCCCAACTTTTCTTAAGAGTTTGCATGGCCGCTTCTATAGTTTGGTATTGCCGCGCCCTTAAGGCAGGATCAAGACTTGCATCCAATAAAGTCCTGGTTGCGCTTTTGATCTCATTGTTCATTGCTTTTATTATTAACAGGTGCTCCACAGAGGGCAGTCTTACAAGGGAAATCTCTTTTATGTGCCTTTCGCTTTCCCTTGCAGACCAATAGCCAAGTATTCCAAGGATGGTAGTTACCAATGCTACTAGACCAAAGCCCAAAAGACATTTCTTACCTACCGTCAATTCTTTGAACATGGCCACCTCCTTTGTTAAAATATACCTTTATAATAGCTCTATTATTTATTCGGTTTAGCAAGAAATTTCTTTAGGGAAAACCCGGTGTTAATAAAAAACTACCGGATTATGTGTTTGTTGTGGAATAAAACTTTCAGATGTAAAAACAAGCAACCATTAGCCATTTAGGCAGAACTTTTACAGATTCTTAAAATACATACAAGGCATACCAGTTCTAAAAAGGGCTTGTCTTTTCACTTAATTCCTTGAAAGGCCAATTTCTTTTTAAAACTTTCAAGGTTCATAAAGTTTTTTATCCCTTTAAGCAAAAATCTCCTTAAACCTGCCCTTGAATCTGTTTTTTTAGGCAATTTAAACCATCGCACTATAAAGACCTTGGGCATTTTGATTTGTAATAAACCCATAAAGGCAAAAATCAGGAAAAAATAGAGCAATAAAAGCCACTATCCCAAGCCTTTACATAAAAAAGGGTTGTTATGGGCCCAATCACCCCTTGATTAAATCGGAATAGCAAATATAGTAGAGCTCCAAAAATTAAGGGGGATACATGCCTTCCACACCCAAACAAAATACATCCATAAGATCTTCTGTATTTTCAAGGCTTTCTTTGACCATAGATTTTATACTACTTTTATCCCAGTGGGCGTTCCTTCTTTTATACTTTGACCACAAGCTTTTGTTCCTAAAAACCATAACAGCAGGCGGCGACACCGGCTCTCATTACTATACAGCAGTCTATTTAAAGGAAGAATTACTTCCCAACTTTAAAATCATGGGGTGGCTCAAGGCCAACTATGCAGGTTTTCCACTTTTTTACCACTACTTCCCTTTACCATTTTTAATCATGGCAATTTTGGGATATGTGATACCTTTAGAGATTAGCTTTAAGATAGTAACTGTTCTCGGCACCTTTTTACTCCCTATAAGTGTTTATTTTATGTTTAGAAATATGGACTACAAGTTCCCAGTTCCCATCATAGGCTCATTCTGCTCATTAGCATTTCTATTTAACGAAAAGAACTCTATGTGGGGCGGAAATATTCCAAGTACCCTTGCGGGAGAATTTTCATTTTCTTTGAGCTTTGCCATATTTGTATACGTTCTCGGTAGTTTGTATAGAGGAATAAAAGAAAACAAATATGTTATTTTGAATGCTGCTCTCATTGCCCTAATGGGACTTTCCCATGGATACACACTACTTATGCTTGTTTCTATATCTCCATTTTTTCTTGTGAGTAGAAATATAATTGCCAACTTTAATTACTTATTCAAAGTTTACTTGTTGGGTGTACTGCTTATGGCATTTTGGTTTATCCCCTTTCTTTTCAATATCCCCTGGGTAACACCTTGGAGGCATAAATGGTTCTTTGCCTCTCTTTGGGAGATATTTCCACCTGTAATGATTCCTTTTTATGTCCTTGGTGCTATCGGCATAGGGTTTAACTTTAAAGATCAAAGATCATACTTTTTCCTATTTTGCTTGATCTTAACGACTGTAGGATATTTTTTTGCTTATGATTTAGGCCTCGCAGATATAAGATTTCTATCCTTTGCCCAATTCTTCTTAACCATTTCAGCGGCAACGGCCTTTGTAACTCTAAATAGGTGGCAAAAACTATCCTTTGCTTTCCCTGTAATAATCGGAGTAGTGGCACTCTATTGGATAAGTCATAATACTACTTACATCAAACATTGGGTGAAATGGAACTACTCAGGTTTTGAAGGAAAACAAACCTGGAAACAGGCCCAAGAGATATTTTCATTCTTAAGATCCACTGCTCCAGGAAGAGTTGCCTATGAAAATTCATCTGTGTATGATCGTTATGGTACCATGAGAATCTTTGAATCCCTTTATATGTTTACAAACAGAGAAACCTTAGAAGGCCTATACATGCAGTCTTCAATATCAGCTCCCTTTGTATTCTTAATACAGGCTGAGATATCAAAAACCCCATCAGCTCCTTTCCCCGATTATCCAATAACGTCAATTAACATACCTATGGCTGCCAAACATTTGGAGATGTTTGGTGTAACCCAATTAATTGCAGTTTCAAATGAGATAAAAAACGCCTTAAAAAATTCAGACTCATTTGAACTCCAACGGGAATTCGGTGACATTGCAATATATAAGCTAAAGAATTCAAAACCTCACCTCGTAACTCCAGCCGATTTGGAACCTGTTTTATACACAAAAAAAACTTGGAAGAAGGAGTTTTATGAATGGTTTAAAACAGGCAGTAGCCTGGAAGTCCCTTTGGTTAAAATGTACGATGAATCCGATAAGAAAAAATTTCAGTATAAGACAGATAATGTTCAGAATCTTCCACAGGTACCATTAAACAAACCCAACTACATCATCAAAGAAACCGTGGGGCATGAATTTATTGAATTTGAGACAACCCTCTTAAATCATCCCCATATTATAAAAATGTCATATCATCCAAACTGGAAGGTTGAGGGTGCTGAAAAGATATATCACATTGCTCCTACCTTAATGCTGGTTTATCCAACAAAGGAAAAGGTGAGGTTAGAGTTCAGGAAGGGTTATGCCAACTTTATAGGAGAAGCTATCTTTGTCATTACGATTATTTTCTTGATCCTTCGACCCCTATATTTTAGAAAAAACAAGTCAGCCAACCAAGAACCCCAGCTGAGAGAAGCAAAAAAATAATTACAAACAAAATCAAGGGATTCTTATTGATATAGTTATTTTTTCTGTTATTTTTATTTTGATAAAGGAGGTGAGTGATGGAAAAACACCATAAATTTTCTGTATGGTATGTATTGCTGGGAATCTGGGCTGTGCTTTTATTACAACAATATCTTGTATCATTGTTTTCAATTACCACTATACCCTACAGCAAGTTTTTGGAGTTACTAAAGAATAATAAGGTTACAGAAGTGGCCATTTCAGAGAATATGATCCAAGGCAAGGCCTTCTTAGACCCTCAGCACCCAGAAAGACCTCAACCCTTTAAGACAATTAGGGTAGACCCTGAGTTGAGTAACCTCTTGGAACAATATAATGTTACTTTTAAGGGTGAGATCCAAAGTACCTTCTTGCGTGATATCCTCTCTTGGATCCTGCCCATATTATTGTTCTTTGGAGTTTGGTATCTACTTATGAAGCGTATGGCAGGTCAGGCCCAGGGGTTTTTGGCCTTGGGGAAAAAGGCCAAGATTTACATGGAAGAGGGCCTTGGCATCACATTTGATGACGTTGCAGGTGTGGATGAGGCAAAAGAGGAGTTAAAAGAGGTGATAGAGTTTTTAAAAAACCCTGCCAAATTTACAGAATTGGGTGGGAGGATGCCAAAGGGGATTCTTTTGGTGGGCCCGCCTGGAACTGGAAAGACATTGTTGGCAAAGGCAGTTGCAGGAGAAAGCAAGGTACCCTTTTTCAGCATTAGTGGCTCAGAATTTGTGGAGATGTTTGTGGGTTTGGGTGCAGCCAGGGTAAGAGATCTTTTCCAACAGGCAAAACAAAAGGCCCCTTGCATCATATTCATAGACGAATTGGATGCCTTAGGCAAGGCCAGAGGTATAGGTGCAGTAGGGGGGCACGATGAGAGGGAGCAGACCTTAAATCAACTCCTGGTGGAGATGGACGGCTTTGACCCAAAGGTGGGCGTAATCATAATGGCTGCCACCAACAGACCTGAAATACTGGACCCTGCTCTTTTGCGGCCGGGTAGATTTGATCGTCAGATCTTAGTGGACAGACCAGACAAAAAAGGAAGAGAAGAGATCCTCAAGGTTCATCTAAAGAAGGTGAAATATGCCCCTGAGGTGGACGTAGAAAGGCTGGCGAGCATGACCTCTGGCATGGTGGGAGCAGACCTTGCCAATGTAGTTAATGAGGCAGCCCTCTTGGCGGTTAGGAGAGGGAAAAGGCAAGTGGAGATGCAGGAATTTGAAGAGGCGGTGGAAAGGGTGGTAGCAGGGCTTGAAAAGAAAAACAGGGTAATAAACCAAAAGGAAAGGGAAATAGTAGCCCACCATGAAGTTGGCCATGCACTGATTGCCCTTAGTTTGCCAGGTGCAGACCCGGTGCAGAAGATATCCATTATCCCAAGGGGCATTGCTGCCCTTGGGTACACCATGCAGGTACCTACAGAGGACAGATTCCTAATGAACAAAACAGAGCTGGAAAACAAGATAGCAGTGCTTTTGGGCGGAAGGGCAGCAGAAGAACTCATCTTTGGAGATATATCCACAGGTGCCCACAACGACCTTTCAAGGGCCACTGACATTGCAAGGTCTATGGTCATGGAATATGGAATGAGCAAAAACATCGGGCAGGTGTACCTTGCTTCAAGGAGAAGGGCCCTGTTTTTGGAACCCTTAAGTTGGGAAAGGGGCGAATTTAGTGAGGCCACCTTGGAAGAAGTGGATAAAGAGGTAAAAAAGATTATAGACGAGCAGTACAAAAGGGCCTTGGAGATCCTAAAGGCCAAAATGGATGTCCTCAAAAAAGGTGCACAGCTTCTCCTGGAACGAGAAAAGCTGGAGGGTAGCGAATTAAAAGAACTCCTGGAATCCCATAAAGCTTCTTAAAAAGAACAAAAAGCAGGTTCTAAGCAAAAATAATTAAGCTACAGAAATCCTTCAGCCCGAACCCTTCGTATCCAGTTTATAATGCCATAAAACCCCATTGGATAACAAAAACACTCAAGATGATTTTTTAAACTTATTAACCCAAGTTTCTGATTCAAAAAAATTCTATAAACAATATCAAGCACTTACAGGCATAAAACTTGGCATTTGGGCACTACATTTAACCAGAACCCACCTACGAGGTGTGAACACCTCGTAGGTGGAGAGGGTGGGTTTTACCATGAAGTTGGGTTAACAAGTAGTGCCCAAATGCAAGGTTTGAGGCTTGGAGATGATTGATTTTCCACATAAAAAATTTTTTGGACCATGAACATAGGTTAATCCAAAGAACTCAACAGTCCCTAAAAACGCTACAAACCCAATAGACCTTAAAAACTCCATGAACTTGAGTTAACTCCCCCTAAACCACCAGTATCCTTGTATATCCAGATTGCGCAAACCCAATTCCTTTGCCTTATTTACCACCTTGAGGTATTCATCTTGGGTAACCCTCCTGGATATCTCAGGATACTCTAAGGCCTTATACTGTGGGGTATACTGAGCCATGATGTTTACATAAGTCTCCTGGGGTAAGTTTTTGGCAATCCACTCCATAACCATTTCTGAACCGGCCACATTATTGGGCATAACCAAATGCCTGATTATAAGCCCTCTATACAAAATTCCGTCTTTTTTAGGTTTGGCCACCCCCACCTGTCGATCCATCTCCAATATTGCTTTCTTTGTGATCTCAGGATAGCTCTCTGCTCCTGCAGAATATTTTGCCGCCATCTTTGGATCCCAATATTTCATGTCAGGAAGATAGATATCCACTATCCCATCAAGGATTTTAAGGATTTCAACACGCTCCCATCCTGATGTATTGTATACGAGTGGCACATCTAATCCTTTGCCAGCTGCAATGTCTACGGCCTTAACTATGTGTGGAGAATAATGGGTGGGAGTTACCAAATTTATGTTGTGGCAACCAGTCTTTTGAAGCCCCAACATCATATTGGCCAAATCTTCCAAACTCTTTTCTGAACCTCTTCCCAGATGGCTTATAACCCAGTTTTGGCAGAATACACATCTCAAATTACAATGGGTAAAAAATATGGTCCCAGATCCACCAACACCAACAAGGGGAGCTTCTTCACCAAAGTGTGGGGTATAGGAAGATATAACCAATCTGCTTCCAGGAGCACGACAGAAGCCAGATTCGCCCTTTAATCGGTTTACACCGCACCTCCTTGGGCAAAGCTCACAACTTTCCATAATCCGCCAAAGCTTTTCAGCCCTTTCTTTCAGTTCACCTGACCTGTGTAGCTTCAGATAAGCTGGCCTAAAATCTGGATCTTTAGTCTTGCCATAGGCAAAGCTACCAAACACGGGAAGCAGTGAAAGTTGAAACCCCAGTTGGCATAATCTTTTAAGAAAACCCCTTCTGGTAATGCCTTGAGAGATATATACTTCCATCTACTACCTCTTATTTAATCTGTGTGTTATTAGAATTGACGCCATCATTAAAGTAAATGTTATGAGTTTAACCAATGCAACCGTTATCCCTGTGTTCTGGAGCCCGAGAACCGGCAATAATACCACACCACCTATTATCCCACTAAACCAGCCTCCCAAAAGATCTGAGCTGTAAAGGATCCATGCAGAATGTGTAACATTTTTAGTATTTACCAGGTATATCTCATTTGCAAGGGGAAACTCTGCGCCAACCAACGTTCCACCCACAAAGGACATCAACAAAATTGTTCCTTTTAAGAGATTGAATTCAAAAGGGTTATCAACATGGGGATGTAAATTAACAAAAATATAGGGCAAAATTATAGAAAAAAAGAGGATTGCAAAATCAATTTTTATAAAAAAACCTAAACGATCCTTTATCTGTGATAAAAAATATGTTGTAAAAATAGCTCCACAAGACATACCAACCATAAAAAAACTAGTAATCAGGCTGATCCAGAAAAAAACATAGCCGTAAATTGCCTGAAACGCAAAAATCAACAAAAGATTAAAAATCATGCCTGCAAAACCTGTAGTGAATATACACGATGGTATCACCAATTGATTAAAATATATGCCTTTGTATATTAATATAATCAGCACAATCATTAGTAAGCTCGATACAAGAAAGATCATATTTAAATTGATCTTTTCAAGCATATCAAAGACTTTGGATAACCTTGGAGCGAAAACAGAATTCCAATGGGATACACTAAAAAACACCCCTATAGGTTTAAAATCAAAATTCACCTTTTTGTTTTCTTCTCCAAAGATCTTTGAAAACCAATCTTGCCAGCCTGGATGTAATGCCTCACGAATATGCCTCGCAACAGGCGCATCCACTTGAATTCTACGCTCTTCAATTCTTTTCATGATACTGATCTTATCCAACAAAAAAACTTCTTTGGAATCTGAAGCAAGATAAAGATTTGTCCCCTCTCCAGGAAACACCCTTACATTGGGAAAGACACTTTTTAATGTATGGTATATACTGCTATTTAGTTTTTTATACTCATTACTCAAATATCTGAAGGTTCCAGGCAAGCCGATTACCAATATTCCTCCTTGATCTAACCTATTTTTTGCAAGGGTAAAAAATTCTTTTGTAAAAAGCCTGTTAGTCTGTAAATCAGAAGGGTTCAGTATTCCCACAAAAATTATGTCATAGGTTTCTTTTGTGAGCTTAAGGAATAGGCGCCCATCGGTGTGATCAACTTTTACCTTATTGTGGTTTAATTCATATTCTGTTAGGGAAGTGGAAAATTGTTTTATAAGTTTAAGAAACAAAGGGTCAATTTCTGCATATTCAATTTTCTCAATATAGGGATGTTTTAGACATTCATTTATAACGCCTCCTACTCCACCACTTAGTATGAACAATTTTTTGGGATTAGGATGGGATAAAAGTGGAATATGCACAAACTTTTCAACAAATTCAATGTCGGGAACAGGTACGATCAGTTCAGGAACTCCATCGGAAAAGAAAATGTATTGTTCCTCATTCTTAACAACACAAATATTTCCATATAAGGAGTTTTGGTAATGAACTACATCTAAGCTTTTCCACTGAGTCTTTAATGAAGATTTGTGAAGTTGGTTAGCTCCATTTAAAAATAAACCATATGAGAATAAGGCCAAAAATACAATGGATACAAATATGATTATTTTATTTAACGCACCATTTTCCCAAAAAGAAAAAAGTAAAATAATCACCACACACAAGTTTAAAAATCCAAGAATTGTTGCTATCTGGAATGAATGTAAATACGTAATTAATAGGTAAGTCCAAACAATGCCTCCCAAAATTGTACCTATTGTCTCATATATGTAAACCTTTCCCACTGAAGATGCCTTTTCTCCCCATGCAATAGAGCAGAGTTTACAGGAAAAAGGGAATAATGCACCGTGTGATATGCTCGTGGGCATAAGTATGAAAAAAGATAGATATATGATCTGGGCAAATCCAAAACTCTCTCCAATGGATACACCCAAGATAACCTTTGATATTCGTGTAAGATAAACTGCCAAAGGCAGACTAAGGCAAAATATTATGGTGGTAACACAATAGTGCTCTATTGCCCGCTTGGTTTTCTCTGCTTTTTTGCCAAAGAATGAGGATCCAAAGGCCTCAAGAATTACCCAGTTAGCAAATATAACTCCAATTGACAGCTCATTCCCCGAAAAGATGATCAAAAGCTCTCTCAAGAGAAGCATTTGACCCACAAATCCACTAAATCCCATAATTATAACAGCTATTTTAAGAAGGTTGTTATTTCTCTCCCAAAGCACCCTTTAGAACCTCTTTGCTTATAATTTTCTGGTCTTTTGAAAGGTACCTTTAGGATATGACAAAACCAAAGCCCCCTCAAGTTTCCTTGTTAAAGTACACAATTTACAGTTGGTTTATAAGGCTAAAATTCTTTTATTCTCTTTCACCTTTAGCCTCTTTCCACCACCTGTTGAATGGCAAAATTATTCTTATACCTTTTTCCCATAATTTGCCCTTTTCACCAAGGGACAGGCCTCCTTTAACTTGACTAATGTGGCATATCCTTTAAAGTATGACCAAAGGAGGTGTGCTATGAAATTTTTAGTTATAGGTGGAGATGCAGCTGGTATGAGCGCTGCAAGCAGGGCAAAGAGAAATATTCCAAACTTGGATATAGTTGTGTTTGAAAAAACCTTGGATGTGTCATATTCAGCATGTGGAATGCCTTATAACTTGCAAGATCCCACAAGAAAAATGGACGATTTAATCGTAAGGGCTGCAAAGGTGTTTGAAGAAAAACAGGGAATCAAGGTAATGTTAAATCACGAAGTTATTTCCATTAACCCAAATTCTCATGAAATAATTGTAAAAAGTCCAACACAAGAATATCGAGAAGAATATGATAAACTCCTAATTGCAACTGGTGCATCACCAATCATTCCAGATATTCCTGGAATAAAAAATAATGGAATATTTACTTTGAAATCCCTTGAAGATGGAAGAAAGATAAAAAACTACATCATCTCAAATAATGTTAAATCTGCCTTGATCATCGGCATGGGCTATATTGCCTTGGAGATGTGCGAGGCCTTTAGAGCACTCGATATAAAAGTCACCATGATAAAACCAAGGCCTAAATTGATCCCATGGATGAACGAACAATTGTCTACAGTAATCAAAAAGGAACTGGAGGATCATAACGTTGAACTGGTGTTTGGGCAAGAGTTAAAATCAGTGGAAAAAACAAACGATTCTCTCATTGCCCATTTTGACACCTTGGACATAAAAACAGATTTGATCTTGTTTGCCATTGGAATTACACCCAATAGCCAACTTGCAAAGGATGCAGGCCTTGAACTTGGTCCAAAGGGATCCATTTCTGTAAACAGGCAGATGCAAACAAGTGATCCCGATATATACGCTGCAGGTGATTGTGCTGATTCATACCATGTGGTCACAGGGAATAAGGTCTGGATACCCTTGGCCTTGAGGGCAAACAGAGGTGGATATGCAGTAGCAGACCACATAGCAGGCAAATATGTTTATATGCATGGAGTAACAGGAACTGCAGTATTTAAAGTATTTGACCTGGAGGTGGCAAGGACAGGACTAAGCTTGAATGAGGCCAAGGAGGCCGGC
>Ga0197142_1004712_pt1 | contig 10922 bp, 9 predicted proteins | sample GBS60_MetaG_FD_148614 | JGI IMG/M metagenome (GOLD analysis project Ga0197142, IMG submission 148614) | Sediment microbial communities from Great Boiling Springs, Gerlach, Nevada, United States - GBS 60_MetaG | ecosystem: Environmental > Aquatic > Thermal springs > Hot (42-90C) > Sediment... | reverse complement strand
ACCCCGCCCTCCAAGCGGCGATGCTGCGCTCGATGTGGGAGAACCGCTACTGGGAGTACCTGGGCTACCGGCGACCGGAGCAGCCGCCGACGCGCATCCTGCCCGGCGGCTGGACCGCCGGCGGGGCCATCCCGGACACGGCGGTGATCGGCGACGCCTTCGTGGGCGCCTTCAGCCAGTTGCAGAACCCGACGCCGGTGTACTACGCGTTGCTGGCACCGGTCCAGGCGCTGGTCATGGATCGGCCAATTGACGACCAGTTGCGCGCGCTGCGGCTGGCCTCACGGGTCATCTTCGCGCTGGGGGTGATGTTCATCGTCCTGACCGCCGGCGAGCTGTTCGCCTGGCGCTGGCCGGCGGCGATCGCGGCGGGGCTGTTCGCCGTGCTTCAGCCGATGTTCGTCTATATCGGCAGCGGGCTGAACAACGACAACGGCGTGATGTTGTTTGTCTCGGCGCTGGCCTGGCAGGTCGCGCGCGGCTGGCGGCGCGGCTACCCCTGGCCGCGCCTGCTGCTGATGCTGGGCTTGGCGATCCTGGCGATCTCCGCCAAGCGCACGGCGGTCTTTGTGGTCGCCTGGCTGCCGCTGGTGCTGGGGGTGCGGGCGCTGCTGGGGATGAGCGCCGTCGCGCGCCGGCGCGTCCTGGCAATCGGCAGCGCCGCACTGGTTACGCTGTCTCTCGTCGGGGGTGTCCTCTATGTCTTGCCTGCGCAGGTGCCAAACAACTGGGTCTCCAACACCAGCCGCCCAACGTGGACGACTCAGCAGGCGCGTTCCGGCAGGTTCGCTTTTGTGGTTGAGCGCGGCGCAGAGGCGATGCCGGTGACTTTGCGGCCTTACGCTCCGCTCCAGGTTCCCATTGGCCTGGCGGGTTCAGACACGTCCGTCACCTGGTCGGCTTGGGTCAGAGGTCCACTTGGCGGCCGCGGCGCGCTGCGGATCGAGGATAACGATAGGCGCGCCTCGCAGGCCGAGTTTGAGACCACACCCGAAGGCTGGCAGTTGGTGAGCGTGACCCATTCTCTGACACAGACGACTTATCGGCTTAACTTTATCGTCGTTGGATTATCCAGCGCACCGGTTTATCTGGATGACTTGAGTGTCTGGACGGACGCTGGTCGTCCTCTGGCTTTGCCCAACGCTTCCGCCGAGGAACCGCGCCGGCTGCTGGCCGAAGTCATCAGCCGCGCCGGGCATGGGCTCGGCGTAGGGGCACAGGCTGAGCGGTTGATCCGCGATTACCGCAGCAACCTGGCTGCTTTACCGGAGCGGCTGGGGCCGGCTGTTCGGCTGTTTAACTGGACGTTCTGGGGACGATTTGGCATCTTCGCCCGTGCCCGCAACCCTGATCTCCCGCCCTGGGCTTACACAGCCTTGCCGGTGATGGCCGGGTTAGGCATTGCAAGCGTCGGCGTGCAGATTGCTCGGCGGCGTCAGCTCATCGCTGCTTCTGGCGGGCTGACGCTGCTGTTCTTGGCCGGCTTGGTGCTCGCTGCGATCCAGGCTTTTATGCCTTTGCTCGTGTTTGCTGCGTCCCGCACCTGGCTGCCACAGGGAAGGTATCTGTTCAGTGCGATGCCGCTGTTTGCTTGCATCATGGCTCTCGGCTGGATTGGCCCCTTGCCGGGTCGCTGGAAGTGGCTGGCTGTGATTGTGGTGGGTGGGGGATTTGCCTGGCTGACCTTGCTGGCGGCCACGGCGTGTATGAGTTTCTTCCGAGGATGAACGACCCTGCAGCCGACCCGGACGTTGGTTATTCAAACCTGGTGAGCGAGCGACCGCTCACCATCCTGCTGATTAACAAATTCCTCTTTCCTTTCGGCGGGGTGGAGAGTGTGTTGTTTGCTGAGAAAGCCCTGCTGGAGTCGTATGGACATCGCGTGGTGCTGTTCGGCATGCATCATCCGCGCAACATCGAGACGCCCTGGGCGCGCTACTTCGTGTCGCAGGTGGATTACGCGGATCGCTCACCGCGCGCGCGGTTGCGCGCGGCCGCCCGGGCGCTCTTCTCGCTTGAGGCGCAGCGCAAAATTCGCCGGCTCATCCGCGACGCCAAGCCAGACATCGCGCACGTCCATCATATTTATCACCAGATCACGCCTTCGATCCTATATGCGCTGCGGGCTGCCCGCGTCCCGATCGTGCAGACGATCCACGACTACAAGCCGGTGTGCCCCAACGCCAAGTGCTATATTCCGGCCAGCGGCGAGGTGTGCTTTCGCTGTCGCGGTGGTCGCTTCTATCACGCCATCGCCCATAACTGCGGCAGTTACGGTCGCGCCAGCAGCATCCTGATCGCGCTGGAGGCGTACTTCAACCGCCTGACTTGTGCTTATGAGAAGCATATCAGCCTCTTTCTGACCCCATCGCGCTTCCTGCGCGATACCCTGGTTGCCGGCGGGATGCCGGCCGAGCGCATCCGCGTGGTGCCTAATTTTGTTGACCCAGATGCTTGGCGCGCGAGCGACGAGGGGCGCTACGTGCTGTTTGCCGGTCGCCTGGAGCGCTACAAAGGGGTGCTGAACGTGGTGGAGGCAGCCCGCCGGCTACCGCACGTCCCGTTCCACATCGTCGGCGCCGGCGCACAAGAAGCCGAAGTGCGCCGCAGAGCGGCTGACCTGCCGAACGTGACGGTAACCGGCCATCTGGACCACGCCGGGTTGCGGGCCGAGCTTGAAGCGGCGTGCTGTCTGGCGCTGCCCTCTTTGTGGAATGACATTGCACCGCAGGTGGTGCTGGAGGCGTTTGCCTGCGGCAAACCGGTGATCGCCTCGCGGCGCGGCGGCCTCGAGGAGATGATTGTGCACGGGGTGAACGGTATCTTGCTGGCCAGCGACGACCCGGCTGAGCTGGCTGCGGCGATCGCTGCGCTGTGGGAGCGACCGGCGCTGCGGGCAGCCATGGGCCGCGCCGCGCGCGAGGCCGCGTGTTCGCGCTATGCGCCGGCGCGGCATTACCAAGCCTTGCGCGCTGCTTATGCCCATGCGCTTCGCACGGCCTAAACGCCGGGTTTGTATGCGATCACTGCGTAGTTCTTGCTGTATCCTCTGTCAACCTTATAAATAGTGTCAGCCAAGTCAAGCAGTAGATATAACGATAAGAATAAAGGCTTAAGCAAAAGAGAAATGCCCGCTATCAAGAAAGCGACAGGGTGAAGCCGGACAGGTAAAACGGGCAGGTGTCGCGCTGCGGTCTCCAACTGATATGCGAGCGTAGCCAAGTAGCCCTCCAGGTGCTGGATCGCGCGAATTTCAAAACCTGCTTGGCAGAGCAAGTAAGTTAAGCCATATCGCGTATATCTGTAATAATCATGCGGCTGCATGTGTTCGGCGAAGACGAAGGGCGCGGTGAGCCATAAGCTACCGCTGGGCTTGAGGGCGCGATATAGCTCGCGCAGGACCGCCAGCGGTTCAGGGACATGCTCCAGTAGCTGGGTGCAGACGATCAAGTCATAGCTGACATCGCGGGCAGGAAGCGCCTGAAGATTGGCGACATAACTCAGACCCTGATTTGGGTTGAGGTCCACCACATGGTAGCGATGGGTGGAGAAAAGTTCGGCATACTGCCCTTTGCCGGCGCCGGCGTCGAGGATGACGATCGGCTGGCTAAGGCCAGCCGCCGCCTGCGCCAAGAAGCGGCGCAAATGGACGCGCGAGGCATTTGGCCGCAGGCGACGGTAATGCCGAGCAGCCCATTGCTTCAGCTTGTTCATAAAGGTGCTCCCCTAGCATAGTCAACAATAAGCCAAAAGGGGTATTGACGTTGGCGGGCCGATGAGCCATACTTACCAGTGTAAATACCCTGAAAAGGAGTGAGCACATGAACAGATCGTCTATTACCCGTTTCGCGTTGGCGGCGCTGTTAGCCGCTGGGGCGACGCCGTTGTCTGCGCTGCGGACGACGCAGGCCCAATCCATTGGCCAACCGTTCACCACTCGCATCTACATACAGAACCCCAACTCATCGGCTGCAACCGGCATCGTCAACTTCTACGACGAAATCACAGGTAACCCACAAAGTGTCAACGTCCCGTTCAACTTAAACGCCAACGGCTCGACCGAGATTTTGATCGGTTCTTTGACCGGCTTGGGTAGCCCATGGAAAGGCAGCGCGGTCGTTAGCGCCGACCAGCCAGTAGTGGCGTCCTCAGTGCAAGTGCCTCCCACTGGCTACGGCCACATCATGGCCAATGCCTTCACGTCCGCTGACAGCACGTCCAGCCTGTTCTTGACCACGTTTCTCGGCGCGGGCAACCCGACCAACTCAGTAAGCTTGTTTGCGGTACAGAACACCGAAAGTGTGCCCATCAACATCCGCGCGCGGTTCATCAACATTAGCGGAATAGAGGTTGCTAGCCCAACGCTCACCCTCCCAGCATTCGCCTCCAAGTTCTTCGATGGCAACAATGCCTCATCTATAGGCGGCGGTTATACAAACCCGTTCAACGGCTCAGTTGTGGTGACAGCCACGAAGGTGTCCGATGGCACACCAGCGCTCATCGTCGGTGTGGCCGAGGAGAGACGCACGGATACCGGTGGCCTGTTTAGCTCTCAGGCCTACGGGTTTGAAGCAATCCCTCAATCCGCCGGATCAACCACTGTCTACATGCCAACTGCCCTCTGCAACTTTGGAGGAGCGACTACTTACTTCGCCGCCCAGAACCTGTCATTCAACACGCCGACAGTTGTTACGGTGACTTACGCTGCTGGCTCTGGCACCACTCCTTCGCCAGCCGTGAACACGATTCAACCTCTGGCCAAATGGAGCTTCAATCCCTGCCAAACCAACGGCAATCAGTCTTATAGCGGTGCCGCGGTGATCCAGTCTTCAGCAGCTCCTGTTGCTGCAATAGGCAAGGCCAGAGAAGAGGTCGGGACGAATCCGCGATACCAAACCGCCTATCTTGCACAGGCGACCTCGACGAGCCGACTGGCTATCCCATTCGTGCGTTGGAGTCCTGCTAATGATCAAGGCTTCCGTTCTTTCATTGCGATTCAGAATATTGGCCCCAGTCCGATCCCTGCGGGGCAGTTGACGGTCAAATACTACGCTCCCAGCGGTGGTGCGCCGGTCAACACCTGCACATCGGCGGTCAACATGCCGGCCGGAGCGAAGCTGAACTCCAACGTAGCTGCGGCGTTCGCAGGCGGGACAAACTTCAACTGCAGCACGACTCAACCAGCGAACGGTGCATCTTACACGTTTAGCGGTTCTGCAGTCGTGGAGGGTCCACCGGGATCGAGCATCATAGCAGTTATCCGCTATAGGCCTGATAACGCTGCTGTGCAAGTCCATACTGAAGACATGAACGCGATTCCACTGCCGTAATTCGCGCAACTTTGGCACAGACCAAACTGGCACAGGAAGTAATCCTGTGCCAGTTTTTGTACTATCATGGAGTTATGAACCGCTTCGATATTTCTATTGTTCTCAGTCTGAAGTCTCAATTCATCGCTGGGCTAGCGGTTGGCCTAGTGCTTGTGCCGGGCTGCACCCTGCGCGATAGCTCGCCGGTTGCTACGGCGCAGGCTGGATTGCCCGAAGGCGTTCAAAGCGGCACGACGCCCATCCCCATCACTGTTGTGCCGGCGATGTTCAGCCCGCTGGAGAAGCCAGCCTCGGGGCGTGGCATAGTTGTTGGGCGCGTGTTTAATCTGGCCGGCACGACACCCATATCGTTGACCCCAGTCTACCTCGGGCGTGTCTATCGCGGCGGGGGCAGCGGCCTGTTCGCGCTGGATGTGACCAATGCGCCAAAGAGCGTCACGCAGGCCGACGGTAGCTTCGTGATCACTGATGTCGAACCAGCGGAATATGTTCTTGCTGTAGGCGACGCCACTTCGGTTAAAACTCCCTCCGTCCTGGTTGAGCCGAACGGTAGTATAAAAACGTTTACCGTGGCCCAAGATGCGGTAACTAACCTTGGCGATGTACGGGTGGACTACTTGGACCGATAGTAGGTGTCGATCAAGGTATGTATTGCTGTCGCACTTGCATGTCCTAGATCCTGTGCAGTCTGGGCAATGCGTGGGCTGATTTCTCCCCGCGCCTGCCACAGCCGGCTGAACAGGGCGCGCAGGTCGCTTGCGCCGATATCGCACATTTCCACGCTGTATTCAGCTTGTCCGAGCAACTGCATGGTTGCTCGCAATTTGGGCTGATAGCCGATAGCCAGTACAGGAACGCCCTGACTAGCGGCGAAGATAGCCGAGTGTAGGCGCGTAGCGATGAAGGCGCTCATCTGGCCATAGGCGGCTACAGCCTGTTCTGGCCGGCGGAGATCATCCATGATCCCTACGCGCTCGGCCAGTTCAGAGGGTAGCGCTTGGCGCGCTTGTGCTTGGACGCGCTGGCTGACAGCGAGATCGCTCTCAAAATGTCTTCGGTTGCTCTGGCATTGCACGAACAGTGTTATCTCTGCGCCGAGCGCAACGACAGCATAAGAAATTAGCTCCGCTACCTGCTGCTCGTAGCGTTCCTGTACTTGGCGCAGAGCTGGATCTACCGGAGTCCAGTCAACCACTGTTGCGCCGATGCGCGGAGGCTCTGTAAACGGATTGGATTTGTGCGGCCAGCGTAGTGCTAGAGTGAACGCTGTATCGGGCACAAGCTGTGCTTGGTGGGCCAATGGTGCGTATTGGGTAAACAAGTCCATGGATACTGGGTCACGCAACATAACCCGACCACAGCGCGACATTAGCCATGCTATTACTCTTGCCTGATAAACGTGGCGGAATGGACCAAACGATTGAGGCAAGCACACGACGAGTTTGCGGCAGTGCAAAGCATAGGCCAGTGCTATCGTAGCCCAAATTGGGACAGGGCGGTGATCGTGGACAAAGAAATAGCCTCCTCCCAAGCTCAGAATAAGATCAGCACCTTCATGTGCCTGGTATAGTGCACGCAATAGTTGCATCCGTTTGGGTTGCTTGAGGATAAAGTTCCAATTGCGCACCCAGCGCACATGTGGTAAGTTTGGTAGCCAGGTGTCATCGCTAACGCAAACATCAAATTCAGCTTGTGGATCAACTTGTCGAATTAACCATAACGTCTGTTCTAGGATAGCTAGGTCACCCAGATTCAGTGGTGAGTAGAAGTTAATAATAAGGTATCGCATCTGCACCCGGATTGCGAACTATGTGTAAGCGCCAATGCCTAATGAGCTTAAACTCACTTTGTTTATCTGCAAAATATTCATCTACTGCGCGTTTGCAGCCAGCCCAATAATCGTAGTCGTCGATAATTATCCGACCACTCGGAACCAAGTATGGCACTATGCGTTCTAAGCAAGTTCTGACCGATTCATACCAATCGCAATCCAGATGTGCAAGCGCTACTTGCGCGGATGGGTATAGCGTCTCCTGATATAGCCCCGGCACTAGATATATCTGACTGTTCTCGACTGGCATTCCATACTCTGCGAAGGACTGACGCACGCGATCTAGCAAGTTACGCTCATACCCGTAGTAAACCTGTTTGCGCACACCGCTAGCCTTCCCGGAACGAATTTCCTCAAAACGGCGCAAAGCCGATTGACCATCTGCTTCGGTTGGTGGTGGGATACCTTCAAAAGTGTCGTATAGATATACTGGTCGTGCTTTTCGGCGGCTAGCAGCTAGCACTAAACCTGAGCCGCCTTTAGCAGTGCCGGCCTCAATAATGATACCTGGCACTTGCTGCTGATCAGCCCAGACAACTGCCTCGTGTAATTCAAACAGTGCCCGCAAGCCAAGCATAGACAAGCCGGAACGCCAAACGCGAATGATTGTCCTAATAGCACGTGGATGCCGAGCGTAGGCGTATGCTAGACTTACTATGAACGGCAATCGGCTGGCCAGTTTTTGCATGAACAGTGCGGCGTTTGATCCTCAATTGGACACGCAGTATGCCAGGTCACGCATTGTCATTGGCGGTATCAGCGTTAGTCCGATTCAACAGGCGGAGCTACACACCATTATCGCCAATGTAGTCAGAGCGCGTCGTCGGATCATTGTACTGCACGCCAACGCCCGTGCGGTCGCGCTTGCCCAGACCATGCCAGACTTTCGGGCTGCGCTCAACGCGGCCAATGTTGTATTTTGCGATGGCTACGGCGTGCTGCTGGCTGCGCGCTTCCTGGGCGCGCGACTGCCCCAACGCATCACCTACGCGGACTGGATTGACCCGTTCGCCGATTTCTCAGCTCAACAGGGGCTGAGCTGGTACTTTCTGGGCGCAGCGCCGGGCGTGGCCAAGGCGGCGGCCGAGCGCCTGCGCGCTCGTCACCCCAACCTGCGCATCCTCGGCACGCAGCACGGTTATTATGATCTTTGGGGCGCGGAGAACGAGCAGGTGATCGCGCAAATCAATGCCTTGAAACCTGACGTGACGTTCGTCGGCTTCGGCATGCCCATGCAAGAGCTGTGGATTCAGCGCTACGCTCCGCGCTTGGAGACGCACGTCCTGCTTTCGGCCGGCGCGTGTTTTGATTACGCCTCTGGCCGCCTGCGGCGCGGCCCGCGCTGGATGACCGATCACGGCTTAGAGTGGCTGGCCCGCATCCTGATCGAGCCGCGGCGATTGTTGCGCCGCTACGCTGTGGACTTGGCTTGGTTCGCCTGCGCCGTGTTGACCCAGAAGCTCTTTGGCGGCGGCAAGGAACGATAACGATGCACTTCGCCAGTTACTACCGCTGGCTGGTCTATCGCCTGCTATTCGCGGACGAGGGCTTTGGCCAGCCGGCAGCAGCAGGCAAGCGGTTGCTGGACATCGGCTGTAAAGAGGGCCGTTTCTCCGGCCAACTCGCGCCGATGGCCAGTTTGATCGTCGGGCTGGACGTCGCGCTTCCTCGTCGGCGTTACCCAGGCGACAATCAGCGCTTCGTTTTGGGTGATGGCCAAGCGCTGCCGTTTGCGCCCGGCACGTTCGACTATGTGCTGATGAACGACGTGCTGGAGCACATCGCCGACGATGCAGCGGCTGCGCGCTGCGCGGTCACTGTCTTGGCGCCGGGCGGGCGGCTGTGGCTGAGCACACCGGCCAGCCAGTTCAGCGTCGGCCCGGCCTGGGTCACGGCGCGCTTCGAGCGCGCCTGGGGTCACGTGCGCAAGGGCTACACGCCGGAATCGCTGATTCGCCTGTTTAGCCCGCCGCTCGCCGTGAGGATGGTGGTCTGGCCAGAACCAGCTTATCGGGCCATGCAACTGCCCAATTGGGTCATTTCGCGGGCGAGCATGGCACTAGCGCGCCGCATTGCTGTGATATGCTTTCGAGTCGACCGACGCATCTGGGATGGTGGCAAGCTCGCTTCGACTCTGCGCGGTCATCTTTATCTAAGTGGTTACAAACCGGTTGTCAACGATTAGACATTTCCATGAGTCCAGTATCATCAGCACTTATCAAGGTGCTTTATATCGCCGGCGCTGGACGGAGCGGCAGCACGGTCCTGGGCAACTTACTCGGTCAGTTCGATGGTTTCTTCGCCTGCGGGGAGCTATACAACATTTACCGTACGCCGTCAGACCAGCGCTATTGCGGGTGTGGCAAATTGCTCTCGGAATGCGAGATTTGGGACGCCATCCTGCGCCGGGCGCTTGGTGACGACTACATCTCGCAGACCGCGCGCGTCCTGAGATTGCGAAACACGGTCGCGCGCAGCCGATATGCGCTGCTATGGGCGCTGCCTGTTTCACGTCCGTGGATGCTTCGGGCAGCACGTGAATACTTGGCGCTGACCGGCCGGCTATACCACAGCATCGCCGAGGTGACCGGCGCGCGCGTGATCGTTGACTCCTCCAAGGTGTCGTCCTACGGCCAGTTGCTGGCGCAGATCCCGGGGATTGACCTCAGGGTGGTCTTTCTGGTCCGTGACGCGCGCGCGGTGGCCTATTCGTGGCGGCGCAAGCGGCCTAAACCATCACCGCAAGGACAAACGCATATTCAAACAGCGTCTCCGCTGCGTGCTGCTCTAAGCTGGATTGGACACAATCTTGCTACCGAGTTGATCACAGGCAATGCGCGTATACCTAGCTTGTGCATCCAGTATGAGCAACTCGTGGCGTCGCCAAAAAGGGTACTCGAACATATTGCGCAGTTCGTGCACGAATCAGTGCCTCCCGTAGACATCACAGACAACCAAATCCATATGAAAGTACATCATACGGTCGGCGGTAATCCTGATCGGTTTCGCACCGGTCCCGTGGCGCTGGTTCCAGACAACGAGTGGCAGTCAAAGATGAGGCCACTTGACCGCGCCCTCGTTACTTTGCTCACATGGCCGCTGCTGTTGCGTTACGGTTACCGACCGTAAATATACCAAGAGCAAAAGGTCGCCGGTAGCGCTGCCTTCTAGGGGATGCTGGCGTTCGCACAGTGCGCCACTTTCTCTCGGGTGCGTTCACGCGAGGGGTGCGCTTCCGTTGCTTGCTGCGCTGGCGTGTCATGCCAAGCCGTAGCAAAGCGCCTAAACACCTGCCCAACTGAGCTCGCGGAGATTCGGGATTGCTCGGCTCAACCGGCTGTCCCCGACCGTGAACGCGCTCGCCCAAGGGTGCGTTCACCAACAGGGGCGATCGCCAACCGGCGAAAGTTAATCATCACCCGCCCGCGTTTTGCCCCTAGCCGTAAACGCACCCCTCGCCAATCACCCCACGACTATAATTTTAAGAAGCCATCCCATGCCGCTGCTTCCGGAGGACCTGGAACTAGACGAGGGGTACTGGCGCGCGTTGCTCGAAGAAGTGGAGCGGTTGCCCATCCCGCCGACGCGACCGCCGGCTTCGCCGCACCCTTCCTCGTCATCCGCGTCCAAACCCGCGCCGCCCGCCGGCGCCGGCCCAACAGCACACCAACTGAAAGCGCATCACGGCTGGCTGGACGTAGAGGTGGTCGGCTACAACCGCGGCGGCTTAATCGCCGTCCACGACACCCTGCGCGGCTTTT
>Ga0197142_1004711_pt1 | contig 10926 bp, 13 predicted proteins | sample GBS60_MetaG_FD_148614 | JGI IMG/M metagenome (GOLD analysis project Ga0197142, IMG submission 148614) | Sediment microbial communities from Great Boiling Springs, Gerlach, Nevada, United States - GBS 60_MetaG | ecosystem: Environmental > Aquatic > Thermal springs > Hot (42-90C) > Sediment... | reverse complement strand
GGACGCTGATGAAGCGAAAGCAGGTGGCGTCCCTTGAAGAGTTGGCGCAAATGGCGCAGGATATGGGCGTCAAAATCATCGCTTGTCAGATGAGCATGGATGTTTTGGGCATCACCAAAGACGAGTTGTGGGACGGCATAGAAGTCGGTGGTGTCGCCGCCTTCCTCGCCGACGCCACAAAAAGCAAAATCACCCTGTTCATTTGAAGGCACTGACCCCGCACCACAAGCAATGCAAGAAAAGGGGCGTTAAGTTTAGGGGCAAGGGTGTAGGGTTCACGGAGAAAAGCAGGCTGATAAAACCAACTCGTTTTTGCCCGTCGGCTTGCAACAATCATGCTGGCAGTTTTAGCGCTCTGGTTTTCCCCACCACTCACACCCAAGCCCCCGCGCCCCCTTCTAACTCAGAAAGCCCACCAAACCCTTATCCCCTAACTTGCCTTTCTTCCAACGGTCAACGCCTCAATCTCCGCTTGCCAAGATTTTGCTTTGAACTTTGAGCGAGCACAAAGGTTGGGCTCAGCGAAGCCTTTCAAAATCATGGAGGTTCCGAACCTGTTTTGCTGTCAAGTAGACAAATCTTCCACAGCAACTCGCCGTCGGGGAGATGAAGCCAAAAGTCGGGGATGTTAAAATTTGGGCGAAGGGTGAAAAGTCAGATGATTTTGCCTGAGAGTAAGAGCGAGTTTCGCTTTCGGTGCGATTTGTATGACGACCCGTTCACGCCAACTTTCAGTCTCAATGAGGTAGCCGACTACTTGAGAACCAAACTGCCCACCGTCCAAATCTTCACGCACGGGGAATTGGTCGCTGAGAAACTTTCAAAGGCGCAAGGAGACGAGCGAGAGGCTCTACTTCAGCGACTTGCAATCGGTTTCGCTAAAGCGAGGGTTCACGACCCATTCAAGCCTGTGGGAGAACGAGAACCCCTTTACGGCGAAATAGCCTACGAACGGAGAAGGTTGGCGACAAGGGGTGAAGCGAAGGGAGTGGTCTACGATGGCTTTATGGTTCAAGAGTTGTTGGCGGGTTTGTTTGACCGTGAGGAGTTGAACCGCTGGAGTTTACCACTGGTTTTCACCAACCAACTGCTTGCCACATTTGACGAAAGCGACCACCGCTACCACTTGCGGACAGTGATTTTGGGTTATCCCGCTATCGTCTCCACGACAGGTTTAGTTGAAGCGCCTGCAAAACCGCGTGAGTTTTACCTTGCCCGCGAACAATTTCGGGCGATGGGCTTAGACGCCATTTCGCCAGTTCTCGCCGCTGAGTTGCGTGACCGTTGCTTGCTCCCCAACGATGAAAGGTTGACAGAAGTCGCCAAAGGCTATGCACTTCAAGCGGTGTTTTATGCTCTGTTTGGTGAAGCCTTTTGCAACGACAAAGATTGCCGACTTTACAATGCCCATTGGCAAGAGGAGATGCTTCACGCACAACTTAACGGCGCTTACGACCTTTGCCCCCGCCATGAAGGGATGTTGCAAAATTTAGGCAGCAAGCAATAAGCGCGACATTGAAAGGAGCGAGAAGTCATGGCTCTTATACCTTTGGAACTTGCTGCTGAGCGCTTGGGCATCAACGAGGAGACGATAAAGGATTGGGCGCAACGAGGGTTGCTGTCTATTTACCTAAGGTTCTCCGGGGCTTCTAAGGGTGTTTTGTCGTTAGTTGTGGTTCAACAATTGGTGGATGAAGATGAGTTGGTGGAAGTCGCTGAAAGTTTGGGCTGGTTGCAGTTGTCGGCAGAGAGATGGGATGAAGGGGAGTGAGCCTTATGGCAGTGCGCCATACCTTTCGGCGAGGCGATGTTGTCTTGGTTAGTTTCCCCTTCAGCAATGCCTCCGGGCAAAAAGAACGCCCAGCAGTTGTCTTGAGCACCGACGATTACCATGAAGAGTGGAACGAAGTCATCGTCGTCGCTATAACTTCACGGCAACCCAAAACTCTGAGGAAGACAGACTGCGAACTTAAAGATTTGCACGCTGCTGGTTTGAAGCAACGCTCATGGGTTCGCTCCCATTTGGCGACCGTGCACTTTCAACTTATAGTTCGCAAAATTGGGGCTTTATCCCAGCAAGATTTACAAGCCGTTGAACAATGCCTTCGGGTTGCACTCGGACTTTGAAGGGGGTGACAGGCATGACTTTGAAGGAACGAGTTGAGCGGTTTGAAGTGCCTGAGAACATGGTGGCGATTTGGGGTTTAGGGCAAACGGGTGTCGTGCTCAAAGGCGGTGGCTACATCGTTTACATTGACCCTTACCTGACGGGCGAGGGTAGGAGGGCTGTGCCGATTTTGATTCGCCCTGAAGAAGTCACTCACGCCGATTTTGTGTTTCACACCCACATCCACATTGACCACCTTGACCCGCAAACGGTGCGCGGAATTGCAAAGGCGTCGCCCAAAGCGAAATTCATCGCCCCACTGAATTGCCACAAGGTTTTGAGGGAATGTGGCGTTGACGAGGAGCGGATAATTCACCCACCCGTCGGTCAGATTTTTGACTTCGGTGCGCTGAAGTTTTACGCAATTCCGTCAGCCCATTACGGCTTTGACTTCGTTGAAGGCAAGCAGGAATTTCCGTCCTACTTGGGCTATTGCATCACGCTCAACGGCGTGAAGATTTACCATTCAGGCGACACGATTTTGCATGACGATTTGGAGCGGCTCCTCAAGGAATTTGCTCCTGACATCGCTTTTCTGCCCATCAACGGGCGCGACTACTACCGCGAGAAACGCAACATCATCGGCAACTTGACATTTTGGGAGGCAGCCCAACTGGCGGTCAATGTGGGGGTGAAATTGGTCATCCCGACTCACTGGGACATGTTCCCTCATAACAGCGAAAATTTTGCCCGATTTGCTGATTGGCTCTACCACAACGCCCGCGACCAACACTTCCATGTCCTTCACGCCGGTGAGTTGTTCATCTATGCCCGTGAGGGGTGAGGTTAACTTCCGTCCCAGTTTTCGCCATACTTTGGTGCATGGTGATGAGATATGGCTCGGACTTTCTCGGTTGAGGTTTTGACGCCAGAACGGGTCTTGTTCTCTTCAGACCAAGTTGTGTCTTTGACTGTGCCGGCATGGGAAGGGAGTTTGGGCATAATGGCTTTCCATGCGCCATTAGTGGCGGCTCTAAGAACTGGCGTCATCACCATCAAACTTGCTAACGGCGATGAGGAACGAATTGCAACGACAGGGGGCTTCATGGAAGTCGCAGATAACAAGGCTGTGATTTTGTGTGACATTGCCGAACTTGACCGCGAAATTGATGTTGAGCGGGCACGAAGGGCATTGCAAAGAGCCCTTGACAGGCTCCGCAATTTCCAAGACCCAAACATTGACCGTGAGCGAGCGAGAAGGGCGAAAGAACGAGCAATAGCGAGGTTGAAGGCAGCAGGCGCAATTTAATTGGGTGAAAGTGCAATATGGCTCTACGGCTCATTACCAGCCGCCAGAACGAGGTCTACCGTTTCCTCAAAGCACTGACTGAACCCCACACTCGCAAAAAGCATAAAGCCTTTTTGCTTGAAGGGGCAACCTTCGTCGCTGAAGCGTTGGAAGACGAAGCGTGGGCTGTTCTGACGGTTGCCTTGACACCTGAGTTCTCAGAAACCGAAAGGGGTCAACGCATAATTTCGGAAGCGCAAAGAAAAAGAGTGCAAGTCGTTCTCATGGCTCCCGCTTTGTTTGAAGAAATTTCTGGCACGGAAACGCCGCAAGGTGCAATTGCTGCTGTAAGGCAGCCTCAAGCGGAAAGGCTTGAAAGGTTGAAAGTTCCAACGGTTGCAACTGCTCTCGTGTTGGAAGGTTTGCAAGACCCAAGCAATGTCGGCGCTGTGGTTCGGGTGGCAGATGCAGTTGGGGCATTGGCAGTTCTTTACACAAAAGGCACCGCTGACCCATATGCCCCCAAAGCAGTGAGGGCAAGCGCAGGCAGTTTACTTCATGTCCCGGTTGTGCCAGTTAACTCCGTAAGCGAAGCAGTAAATTGGCTGAGGGCAAACGAGTTTCAAATCGTTGGCACAGTGCCCGAAGGGGGAGAAAGCGTTTTTGAAGTGAAATTTGGCGACCGAGTTGCAGTTCTTATCGGCAACGAAGCGAGAGGGCTTTCAGAAGAGGCAAAGCGTTTGGTTGATTTGTCGGTCACAATACCGATGGTCGGCAAAGCAGAATCGTTGAATGTCGCTGTCGCTGCCGGACTCGTTCTTTACGAAATCCTGCGCCGTCGTTTGACCCAACCTGAGGGTTCAGCGCGATAAACTTCGGGTAACCGAAACCGCTACCATCAACTTCAAAAAATCACCGGGCAAGAAAAGCAGGAGCCCCATTTGCAATACTTGCTGCCAGCCCACGAAGAAGGCGAGCCAAGGCAACCCAAAGGCGTAAATGGTTGCGTTCCCGATGACAAAGGCTGTGACGGTTGTGCTAAGTTTCCTATGCCAACCTCGCTCAAGCAGCCAGCCGACAAGGAATGCGGCAGGTATAAAGCCCAATATGTAGCCGCCAGTTGGACCGAACAGCGCTGTAATTCCACCTTTCCAACCAGCAAAAACAGGCAACCCAATCAAACCTTGAGCCACATAGGCAGCCACAACTGCTGTCCCGTATCGGCTTCCCAATAAAGCGCCAGCCAACAAAACTCCCAAAGTCTGTCCCGTGATCGGCACAGGCGTGAAAGGCAACGGGATGCGAACTTGAGCGCAAGCAATTAACAAAAGGTTGGCAACTCCGAGAACCAAGAGCCGTTCTGCAAGAGTTCGTTCCCTAACCCAAGCAGCCAAAGCAGTCATGTTTCGCCCCCTTTGCGATATGGCTTTTTGATGAAAGCGCCGCTAAATTTTTGCACAGCCATCTCTCTAAAGCGCTACTGAGGCGTTCTCATCTTGCGACCTAAGGAACAAGGTTGGGGGTTTTCGCCCTCAAATTTTTGCCGACTAAAATCAGCGCTCGGTCTTTTTGCCGTCAAACACAAAGGCTAAGGTTTGTAGCATGCCTGTTACGCAGAAAGGGGTTATCTGAAGTGGCGGAGACGGTTCGGATTTTGTTCATTGGTGACATCGTTGGTCGTCCCGGAAGAAATGCCGTTCAAAAATGGCTTCCATCGCTGCGAAAAGAACTTTACTTGGATTTCGTTATCGCCAACGGCGAGAATGCGGCAGGTGGCATCGGGATCACCGAAGGAACAGCAAAGGAATTATTGAATGCGGGAGTTGACTGTTTGACGACTGGCAACCATGTTTGGAAGCAAAAAGAAGCGATGCAGTTGCTCGCTCGTGAGAACAGGGTCTTGCGCCCAGCAAACTTCCCACCAGAAGCACCTGGCAGCGGATGGGTTGTTTTGTCGGTAAAAGGCAAAAGCACTCACATTGCTGTCGTCAACATCATGGGGCAAGTGTTCATGAAGCCGATTTTGGATTGCCCGTTCAAAACCCTTGACATCGTTTTAGAGCAAATTCACCCAAAGACATCGCTCATCGTTGTGGACTTTCACGCGGAAGCGACCAGTGAGAAACAGGCTTTTGCCTATTACGCTGATGGGAGGGTAACCGCCGTCGTCGGAACTCACACCCATGTCGCAACTGCCGACGAACGATTGATGCCCAAGGGCACAGCCTTCATCACCGATGTCGGCATGACTGGGGCAGTTGAAAGTATCATCGGAATGCGGGTCAATGAGGTGCTTTACCACTTCACCACGAAATTGCCGGCAAAATTTGAGGTGGCGACGGGCAAAGTCAAAATGTGCGCTGTTTTAATTGAAGCGGACGCCGAAACGGGGAAAGCCCTTTCAATTCAACGCATTGAGCGCGAAGGCGAAGTCGGATAAGGAGAAGCGGCGGGACCAGAAATGCGAGATGAACGAGAGGTTCTCTTGATTGTCAACCCTCAATCAGGTGGCGGGAGAGGACAAAAATGGGCTCCCCGACTTGAAGGGGAGTTGGAGCGGCACGGTTGGAAAGTGAAGACTGTCCTAACCGAACAGCGGGGAAGCGCAACAGAAGTGGTGATGACCAGCGATGCCGATTTGATACTCGTTGCGGGTGGAGACGGAGTTTTTCACGACGCAATCAATGGTTTGTGGAAAAGCGGCAAATCTATCCCCATTGGTCTCATCCCCATCGGGACTGGCAATGTCTTCGCTGCCAACATGGGCATATCGCCCCATCCCATTGAGGCTCTTGAGCAATTGCTTAACGGGCAAGTCCAGTGGCTTGATGTGGGCGAAGCGCATAACCAGATTTTCCACTGCAGTTTGGGCATCGGCTTTGACGCTTATGTCGTCGCACAAATGGAAACAGTCAGCAAGCCTCAAAAAAGGGTTCTCGGAAAACTCGTCTACTTCCTGCAAGCGCTCCGGCACAGTTTCCGATACAGGTGGTCATCGCTGCGAGTGGAAGCGGAACTGGCTGATGGGACAGTGAAAGTTTGGGAGAAGGATGCTTGGCTTGTCCTGATAAGCAACTTGCCCGATTATGGCGGGGTCAAGATTACGCCCAACGCAAAACCAGACGACGGTTTGTTGGACATTTGCATTCTGCCTTCCCGAAGCAAAATTGACTACTATCGGTTCGCCATGATGGGACTGCTCGGTTGGCACTTACATCACCCAGAAGTCGTGATAGCTCAAATTCGTTCAGCCCAAATCGTTTCCGAACCTCCAGTCCCAACTCAAATGGACGGCGAGTTGACACCACCGACCCCTGTGACTGTCAGGGTCATCCCAAAAGCAATTCCCGTCCTGTTGCCGTCAACTTCTTGAAAACTTGCTCAGTGACTTATCACGAAGCGTTTCGGTGAGCGCTAAAATCGCTGCAGTGCTCGTAAAAATCTTCAGCGGCAAGACAGGCTTGAGAGGGTGAGGGCAATGAAGGCGATTTTGTATTCGGACTGGGAGAAGTTGGAGTTGGTTGAAGTCCCAAAGCCTGAACCGGCGGAGGGCGAGGTGCTTGTAAGGGTCGGTCATGTCGGCATATGTGGCTCGGAAATTGAATGCGTGGTCCAAAGGCATCCCCGCCGAAAACCGCCACTAATCATGGGACACGAATTTGCTGGGACGATTGAAGCGTTAGGTGAAGGCGTGACCAACTTGAAGGTCGGACAAAAAGTTGCAGTCAACCCAATTGTCGGTTGCTGGAAATGTCGGTGGTGCAGGCAAGGGCGACCGAACTTATGCGAGAGACGACAATTGCTCAGCATGAACCGACCCGGAGCGTTCGCTGAATTCGTCACTGTCCCAGCCGAAAATTGCCACCCGCTCCCAGAAAGTATGACCACCCGTGAAGGGGCGATCGTTGAACCCGTTGCAAACGCCGTCCATGCCCTCAGGTTGGCTCAGTTGGTTTTGCCGGAAAAAGTCATCGTGTTCGGTGCAGGTCCAATTGGCTTGGTTTGCGCTCAGGTAGCGAAAGCCTTTGGAGCAACCTTTGTGGCGATTGTTGAAATTGTCAAAGAGCGGGTTGCCGTCGCAAAGAATTTCGCCGACGCAGTGATCAACCCAACGACGGAAGATGTCCTCGCTAAAGTGCATGAGTTGACAAACGGTCAGGGCTTTGACTTGGCTTTAGACGCCGTTGGTCGCTCCGTCACCCGAAGGCTCGCCGTTGAATCGGTTCACCCAACGGGCGTAATCGTTTGGGTCGGGTTGCACGAGGATGAAACGAGCGTTCCCGGCATGCAAATCATCTACGGCGAGAAAGTCATTCGCGGCAGCAGCGCTTACACCGATTCCGATTTCGCCACAGCACTTCAACTCATCGCTTCGGGCAAAGTTGAAGTCAAATCTTGGGTTCGCGAGTTTCCGCTTGATGAAGGGATTGAGATTTTCTGGAAACTGGCTCGCGGGGAAGCACCAAACATTGTCAAGGCTCTGTTGCACCCATAGGTTTCAAAGTCACAAGCAAGTTGCCTTCGTGGTCGTAAAATTCGGTTCGCCCGTCAGCAAAGGTTCGCTTGATCGCCCAGCGTTCCAAATAGTTGAGTGTCGGTTCAACGATGTGTAAGTTGTTCAGGAGCGGTTCGGTGTATCGGATTGCCCCAAATTGTGCTCCGTCAATGTGGTGCTGACTTCCCACCACATTGTCCCAGTCAACCCCTTCCGTCAAAAAGCCCTTATCGCCGTAGTGGTGTTTTGCTGCTGCCCTCAAAACAGTCAAGGCGTCGCGCAAAAATTCATCATCGCCCGTGTCGGCAAAAGCGTCAAGGAAAGCACAAGCCGCTTCAGCGTTCTCCCACAAATAAGCGGTGTCCCAACTCTCCTCCATGAAGAGCAGCCCCTTCGTAGCCACTCCGTTCCTGTCCTCGGTCATTTTGAACCTGTCAAGCCCGCGCAGGCAGACATCGTAGGCGAAGTCCCGTATGCTCGGGTCATCAAGGAGCAATGAAGCCTTAAGCAAAGTTCGGAAGGCTAAAGCGTAAGCGACATTTTCGTGTCGGTCATAAGTGTCATGATTGACACTGCCGAAGAAACTGCCAGCGTCCATGAAGGCTTTGATGACCTCGGCAACAGTCCCGTAAGTCCCGATGAGCCCACGAAGCCCCAGTTCAACCCAAAGTTGAAGCGTTTGAATCCCATCGCCCGAACAGTCAAAGATTGGGTCGGGAGAAAGGCTTTCGGCTGTATATGGGTAAGGTTCGCCGGAAGGTGTAACCCGACGGGGAAACCAACCGTTGGGCAAACGATGAACATACTGAGCCAACCAAGTAGCACACCAAATTGCCTGTTCTGTCAGGAGTTTCGCGAGCGCATCATCTGTCAACTCGTCAGCGAAAAGGAGCATCTGGAAGCCAATCCGAGCAATGCTGCCAGGGCAAAACCAATCGTTGTTGTGCTTGAAATTGAGGACGAATTTGTCGGTTGTAGTTTCACGGTAAGGGACGATGAAGCCATCTTCGCGCAAGAAGCCGCACTCAAGCACATGTCGCAACAAACCCAATGCAGTTTCCGTGAGCGATTTATCACCGACAAATTTGCCGAACCTGTAAAGTTCCAGAGCACCGCCAACTGCGTTTGCAGCCCAACCAGGTCCTTCAAGGGTTCCGAAGTCATGCCAAGTTTGAGGGACTCCTTCAACATCAACGAAACTGCTTTTCGCCCGCCAATGGTCGCCGCAAGGTTCAAGGCAATGCAAAGCGAACCGAACGGAATCACGGGCACTGTCAAAAATCGTGTAGTCTGGATTTTCCGGCACATAAAAGTCGCTGCTTGACCACTCACTTGACTTGCTTGTTGACTTCATTTCACTCCCACCCGTTCGGATTCAAGGTGTCAAAGACCGAACGCTTCCCTTAGCATCGCAACACTCTTCGGAACTCCAGTGTGAGGGTCTTCCTTCCCTTCATACTCCAACGAGATGTAGCCTCGGAAGTTGGCTTGGCGCAGAATTTGAGCCACGCGATTGTAGTCAATGTCAAGGGTATACCATTCGCCGCCACCGAAGTAAGTTTTAGCGTGGACGAGGATGGCGTGAGGCGCCAACAAAGCCATCCCTTCGTAATCTGGCTCCCAAATTACCTGCCCGTCCTCGTATCGGAGCAAGTTGCCGGTGTCAAGGCAAACTTTGAGCCAATCCGAGTTAACGGCAGTAACAATCTTCAGCGTCCCTTGAGCAGTTGCTGTTAAGCCCCAGTGGTTTTCCAAAGCGAGGATGACTCCATATCGCTCCGCAGCGGGCAAACAGGCTTCAATAGCGCCAATCACCCAACCGAAAGCATCAGACTCGGTGTAGCCTTCAATCGGCGGTTCTATGCCTCCTCGTTGCATTAACTCGTCAAAACTTGCGACAGTTTTCCAGCGTCCCGAGTTGATCCTAATTGCTGGAATGCCCAGTTCATGGGCGAGTTGGAGGCAATGCTTCGTGTGGTCAATGTGCCGTTGTCGCTCTTCAGCATCGGGCTGAACGAAGTCTTGATGGATCGCCAAGCAGTAAATGTCAAGCCCGAGGGAAAACGCTGTCCGCTTCAACTTCATCAGGTAGGAAAGTTCCTCGCTTTCCATCTGCCTGTGCAGAATCTCCACTCCAGCCAAACCTAATTGGGCAGCGTGTTCCATGACCTTCTCAATCGGATAGCGGTCGCCACGAAAGTGCCAGTAAGAGTAGGTTGAAACTCCAAGCCTCATACTTCTCAGCCTCCTTGCTCAGTTTTTGCCCCTTCAGATGTTAACGCAACTTTCCCGCGCAACCAGAAAATAATCCCCCCTTCGCCATCAACCGCTCTCAGCCGCGGCAACATTATAGCGTCTTTGTCAACGAGTGAATTGTGTAAGTGGAGACGAGCAGTGAGCAAGTGCGTCAGACTTTTTCTGGCGATAAACGACGAGGAAGGAGGGGTTTGAGGATGAAGTTGGCATGCCAAGAAGGGTTAGTGCCGGGCGCTTCTTTGGAGGAGAAGTTGGAGAAACTCGCCGCATGGGGTTACGAAGGGATTGAGTTTTGGGGAAGTGAATGGCTTTTGCAAAACACCTCTTATGTCCGAAGCGCTGTTGAAAAGTCTGGTCTTAAAGTCAGCACAATTTGCGCAGGCTACAGAGGCTCGGTTCTTGACCCCGACCCAAGCACGCGTAGACAAGCCGTTGAGGAAATCAAAGCGCGCTTGACGGCTGCAGCGGAGTTGGGTGCTGTCGGTTTGATCTTCGTCCCCATCTTCGGCGGTCCACGCATTCCCGACCTTTCGCCTTACAAGAGCACAGTTGAGTTGGAGATGGATTTGCTGCTGGTCGTGCTTGAGGATTTGGGGAAACACTCTGAGCAAGTCGGCACAATTTTGTTGCTTGAACCCCTCAACCGCTACGAGACCCACTTCCTTCGCCGAGTTGAACAAGCCGTTGAGATTTGCGAGAAAATGGGAAACCCTCACATCGGGATCATGGCTGACTTCTTCCACATGAACATTGAAGAGGCGTCAATCCCGGATGCCATCC
>Ga0197142_1004709_pt1 | contig 10934 bp, 7 predicted proteins | sample GBS60_MetaG_FD_148614 | JGI IMG/M metagenome (GOLD analysis project Ga0197142, IMG submission 148614) | Sediment microbial communities from Great Boiling Springs, Gerlach, Nevada, United States - GBS 60_MetaG | ecosystem: Environmental > Aquatic > Thermal springs > Hot (42-90C) > Sediment... | reverse complement strand
GGCCGGGGACGCTCCGGGCCATAGCGGCCCTTCAGGATAGCCTTCGCCGGTACCCGGAGCTATCCAGAAGCCTCAGCATCATAGATGGCCTTTGCTGGCTGCGCCAGGCCTACTACGGAGACAATCCCAATACTTACCGTTTGCCCCTCGCGGAGGAGCTGACTGTCCTTCTGCGCAGCGCTCAAAAGGCGCGTGCCACTCCCCTTCTGAGCGCGCTTACCGACTCTACCTGGCAAAGGGCTCGCATTAGCGCTTTTGTTCAGGACCTTGGGTCTGCGGAGATGCCCCGCCTCCTCGCCCAGATCCGGCACACCATCCAGCATACCTTTGGAGACGATGCCCCCAGAGTCCACATCACCGGCACCACCCTCATCTTCCTCAAGGCCATTGACTACCTCATAGACAACCTCATCTGGAGCCTTGTGGCTACCTTCATCCTGGTGGCTTTGCAAATGTTTTTCCTTTACGGCTCTTTTCGGGTAATGTTCATCAGTATGGGAGTCAATATCGTGCCTCTTTTCTTAGTTGCCGGGCTTATGGGATTCTGGGGCATCCCGCTCAAACCCTCCACCGCGCTGATTTTCGAGATGGCTTTCGGCATCGTAATAGACAGTGCAGTCAGATACCTGAGCTCTTATCAGTGGTACTATCGCCGCCATCCCTGGCCTGAGCGCGCCGCCATCGTGAGCCTTCACCATACCGGCGCCCTCATCATCTACACTTCTATAGTGCTGCTGGCGGGATTTGTCATCTTTATTCCCTCCTCTTTCGGGGGAACCCAATCGCTGGGGATTTTGACTGCCCTTTCCATCGTAATGGGCCTGTTTTCTAATCTTTTTCTTTTGCCGGCGATGCTTATTACTTTTCGCCAGGCTGATGAAGGGCAGCTTCGAAAGTACACCCGCGCGCAGCTCTCTCGCCTCCGAGCAAGAAGAGCCGCTCGCCGAGCACAAACTTCCTCCCCCGAAAAGCTCCCCCCTTCCCTGTAACCCACTTCCCAAAGACTCCCTATATTTGCCCCCATGGAGTTTGTACAGGCGCCCCTGCCGTATCCGTATAATGCCTTAGAGCCGCATATCGACGCCATGACCATGGAAATCCATTACGGGAAGCATCATGCCACCTACCTGGCCAACCTCAAAGCCGCATTAGAAAAATATCCCGACTGGGCGGCCAAGCCTTTTGAGGAAATTTTAGGAAACATCTCCAAACTCCCCGAAGACATTCGTACAGCCGTGCGCAATAACGGCGGCGGACACTGGAATCATCAGTTTTTCTGGCCGCTTCTCACGCCCAATAGTTCGGGAAAACCCGTGGGAGCCTTAGCGGAGGCTATTACGAAAACTTTTGGCAGTTTTGAGGCGTTTCAGGAAAAATTCACTCAGGCGGCCATGGGCCGCTTCGGCTCCGGGTGGGCCTGGCTCATCTGGAAAAACGGCCAGCTCCACATCACCTCCACCCCCAATCAGGACAATCCCCTCATGGATATCGTAGAAGAAGAGGCCCGAGGCTTTCCCATCCTTGGTCTGGATGTGTGGGAACATGCCTACTACCTCAAATATCAAAATCGTCGGGCCGATTATATCAAGGCGTGGTGGAATGTAGTAAACTGGGAACAGGCCGAAAAGAACTTCCAGGCAGCCCGGGGCTAAGTGGAAAAGCTTTTCGTCGTTGATTTTGGCTCGCAGTACACGCTCCTTATTGCGCGACGGGCACGGGAACTGGGAGTATATGCGGAGATAGTCCCCTATTATCGGCTCCCGTCTGAACCTGATTCAGAAGTCAGAGGGGTGGTCTTTTCGGGGAGTTATGCTTCTGTCTCGGAAGGTCCTCCCCTCCCCGAAAGCTGGATAGGTCGCCTGCCGGCCCTGGCTATCTGTTATAGTGCGCAGTGGATAGCTGCCCATTATGGCGGAGCGGTCGTAGAAGGGGCCCAGCGCGAATACGGTCCCGCCAAGCTCCTCATTCGGGCCCCCTCAGAACTGCTGGAAGGGGTCCCACAGGCTTCTATCGTATGGATGAGCCATGCAGATACGATTACCGCTCTGCCGACGGGTGCAAAAGCTATCGCCTCTACCGAAAATATACCCTATGCCGCGTACGAATGGCCTGAAAAAAAGCTCCTGGCCGTTCAGTTTCATCCCGAAGTTAGCCACACCGATTATGGTACCCGGATGTTAGAAAACTTCCTCCGGCGCATTTGCGGCTTTTCTGATCGCTGGGAGCCAGAGAGCCTGGTCGATGCTCTTGTAGCTGAACTTCGGCAAACCATGCCTGAGGGGCAGGCCGTATGCGCCCTCTCGGGAGGTGTGGATTCTACCGTCGCCGCTGTCTTAGCGCACAGGGCTATCGGGAATCGGTTTCATGGCTTTTTTGTAGACACGGGGCTTTTGCGAAAGGGCGAGCGAGAAGCCGTCCTCAAAGCTTATGAAGCCATAGGATTGCCGGTTACCCTCATAGAGGCGCAGGAGCTGTTTCTGCGGACTTTGAAAGGCGTTACCGACCCGGAAGAAAAGCGCCATCGCATCGGTCATCTATTCATTGAGGTCTTTGAGAAGGCGGCCCGGAATCTCACGGATGTGAGATATCTCATTCAGGGGACGATTTATCCGGATGTCGTGGAGAGTGGCGCTTCTGTCGCTCCGACCATAAAGTCCCATCATAATGTAGGGGGCCTTCCGGAAAAGCTTCCCTTTCAACTGGTGGAGCCACTGAGGCTCTTTTTCAAAGACGAGGTGCGCCGACTGGGCGAAAAGCTCGGTATATCGGATACTTTTTTGCGAAGGCATCCTTTTCCGGGACCAGGCCTGGCGGTTCGCATCATAGGAGAAGTTACGCCGGAAAGGCTTAATACCCTCCGGGAGGCCGATGCCTGTTTCATAGAAACCCTTCACGAGTCGGGCTGGTATGAGCGGGTGTGGCAGGCGTTTGCGGTTTTTCTACCTGTTTCTACGGTCGGAGTTACAGGCGATAACCGGGCTTATGGCGGGGTGATAGCCCTGCGGGCCGTGCTCAGTACGGATGGCATGACCGCCGAACCCAGTATGCTCCCCTATGAGGTTCTCCTACAGGCCGCCCAGAAAATCCTTCAGCAGGTGCCCGGCATCACCCGGGTCGTGTATGACCTTTCCTCCAAGCCCCCCGCCACCATTGAGTGGGAGTAATCCGTACAGAATAGAGATATTCCCGGAATGCCTTACCTTAGCCTGTACCTATCAAAGGTAAGCATCGCATGCGATGGCTGGGGATTATAGGTCTGATATATGCGCAGTCGGCCCTGGACCTGGCCTATGAAGCTTACGAAAAGCGTCTGACGGCATCGGCTCAGCGTCACTTAGAAGCCGCTCTCAAAGAAAAAGACAGTCTGCTTCGAGCGGAGGCGGCTCTGCTTAAGGGCGTGATAAACGCTCAGGCAGGACGAAAAAAGGAAGCCCTTTCCAGCTGGTATCTGGCCTCACGGCTGGATTCGGGGGGGCCTATTGGCGCTGAAGCCACCTACCATCGTGCCCACCTGCTCTTTCAATCCCACTCTGACTGGCCCACCGCCCTCTATCTTATTCGTACCCTTCTGGAGAGCCCCCATACCCCCCCTGACCTGCGCACCTGCGCTGAAAACCGCCTGAGCCATTTCATCTACCGGGAGGCAGAAGCAGGTTTTCTCTGGGCCTACCTCTTCCAGAATCCCTCTTCTACGCTGGCTCCCTATATCGCCCCTGCCCTCGCCTATCACCTACGGCAAGCCTGCGCCTGGAAACCATGGTACTTTCTCCTGCGATTTTATGAAAAAACCTGCGGCCCTTTCCCCACCGGCGAGAATCTGGACTCCCTTTTAGCAAGCCTCCCGCCCGAAACGCTACGGATCGCCGTCCTTCTACCCTTCATGACTTCGCAGGGGGGGCTGAGCCCTATCCTAAGCTTCTGGCAGGGCGCCTCCTGGGCCCTCCTCCAGAATCAATCCCCATATACCGTCTGGCAAATCCAGCTGTTTGACACCGAACGCAGCCCCCTTACCCTGCAAAAAATTCTGGACTCTCTCGCTCCTCGTCCCCCCCATATCCTCATTGGAGACCTCTCCTATTCCCTCAACCAGACCATCGCCGATTGGTGCCAGAGGTACCAGGTATGGCACGCCATTCCCATTAATAAAGCCTACCCCCGGGCTACTTATACCTTCCCCCTGACGGTACCAGCCCACTGCACCGGCGAAATCATGGGTACCTATCTCTCCCAGACCCAGCCGGGCAAAAGAGGTATCATTCTCATGGAAAGTGGCGATCCCGCCGCTGCCGCCTATGCAGAGGGCATTCGCAAACAAATCTATGCCCCTGTTATCTCTATTCCCAGCTCCATCTCTGGTATGCTCAAACGCTGGGGCACCCTGAAAGACTCCCTGGCAGGCTACGACTGGTACGGATTGGCCACCTCCAATGAAGAGATAGTAGGCTTTCTCCTGAATCGCCTGGGCCGGGATACGCCCCCCCTGCCCCTCATCATAGGCACGGAAGACTGGCTCCGCTTCCAGAAAACAGAGCTCAAGGACTTCTGGCGCGTGACGCTGTGGATTCCCCAGACTTATTTACCCGACAGCAGTAGATGGACCTCCCTGGTGCGACAGGTGCGAAGCGAAGAAGGGATTCTGATTACGCCCTTTCATCTGTACGGTTATGAAGCTTTCCGAATTCTTGAGCCCCTTTCAGCCGACTATACCCCGGGTCAGCCCCCAAAACTCTCTCATGTCTGGGAAGGCCTCCTCAACCGGTATCAGGTTCCTCCCAGCTGCCATTCCTACCGGTGGGTGCTATGGGAGTATCGCCGGGGAGAAACCTTCAAGATAGCCGAGAAAAATGACCGCTGACCCCTATCGGGCCCAGCGGATCCTGCCTTTATGGGATCAGGAGCGCCTTCTGAGGGCTTCTGCTCTCATTATCGGAGTAGGCGGACTGGGTACCCCTGCTGCGCTCTACCTCAGCGCCATGGGTATCGGGCGCCTGATCCTGTGTGACCCCGATACAATTGCCCCTGAAAACCTCCATCGCCAGCCCCTCTATACCCCTCATCATGTCGGCCAGCTCAAGGTACATGTGCTATCGGAGTACCTCCAGAAGCTTCGCCCGGACCTATCCATAGAAACCCATGTATGCTGGGCGGATGAAAGCTTCCTCCAGCGCGTGGGAGCTACTGCTGATATCTGGATTGATGGTACCGACAATCTCCCCAGCCGACTCCTCATAGATGAAATCGCCTACCAACTCAAAAAGCCCTGGGTGTATGGGGCTATCTATCAGTGGGAAGGGCAGGTCGTACTCTGGGATGGGCTTCGTTATCGGGACTATTTTGGAGAGGGGGTAGGAGGTCCCTCGTGCGGTGAAGCCGGTGTTCTTGGAGCCGTCCCTGGCATCATTGGGAGCTGGCAGGCCGCCCTCGCCGCCATGTACCTGACCATCCCCCACGCCACCCCTCGCCACCGCCTCTTTCGCCTGAGCCTTCTCACCGGCTCCGCCGAAACCCTGGACCTCCTCCCGAATAACCCCACAGAATCCTCCCCTGCCAGCGCATCAGAGGCCACATCTGCCTCCTCACCCTCATTTCCCTTGGAGATAAGCCTGGAGGAGTTAGGCGATGCAAAGGCCTATCACTGGATAGATGTACGGGTAGAGCCCCGACCTCCTCTGCCCTTTCCCCATGAACATCGTCCCTGGTACAGCTATGATCGCTGGACTTTACCTGAGGCGCGTCCCATCGTGCTCGTCTGTGAAACCGGTACCCGGAGCCGCACCATTGCCTATGCCCTGCGAAAAAAATTCCACCGCCAGGATATTATTAGCCTGCGCGGCGGTGCTAATAAGCTTCTCTCTTTATCCCCCTGAGGAAGCCACCCAAACGCTCACCCATTCTCACTCGATTCCCTTTGGGAGTAATACCAAATCTGGGGCAAAAGGTCTCTTAGGTCAGGGGAGCCGTTTTTGGCGCGCCGCCAACTGAAAAGAGCGTATATGACCGAAATTGGCATAACTCCAAAGAGTAAGGCTCGGAGGAGAGGGGGATCCCCGGGCATCGCCCCCTTTTGTTTGGTACCTTTGAGGGATGCGAAGCTATCGGGCTCTGTTACTTCGCCACTTCCCGGAAAATCCTACCCTGGGCTTTTACCGGCATCCCAAGCTACCCAGTTCGCTCGTAGGGCGCAGCCTGGGACGCTTTTTGCATGTAACCAGCCCGGCGGACGTCGTGGCTTTTTACAGGTACGATAAGCTTTTTCGCTCGTACGAGGTCATGTTTACCGATACCCATTTTTACGACGAGGAGGCATACTTCCCTCTGGAAGATGTGCGGGGCGTCCAGCGTAAGGATACCCGCCTTCTTTTAGGCCTGCAGCAGGTGGGGAAGCTCCTCACGCATACGATAGATTTAGGGCATCCCCTTTCGGCCGAGCTGATGGAGAAAGTGTTTGAAATGATCATTCATGCACCCAAAGACGACATGCTGGAGCGGGTGCGTCACCTTCGGGCCGGCCTCAACCTCGCCAGTATCCAGTGGCTGGAGCTGCGCGACGAAGTACTGCGTACCATTGACCTCCTCCACGAAAAGTATCAGGAGGGCAAGCTCTCCCTCATCGAGTACGAAACCCTCAAAGAAGACCTTCTGCGCCATCTCTCGTGAAGGATATGCGCTGGCTGTTTTTACTGGGGGTGTGGATAGCCTCTGAGGCGGTAGGGTACTATGGCCTTCGGCAGTTGGGCCTCTGGCGGCGATGGATGGGCTGGCTGACACCTCTTGCCCTCGGGATTTTTCTGGTGTTATGGCTGATAACGGCCTTCTGGGTGCAGACGGTCAGGGGTAAGCTCATCCTATCTGAGGTGGGCGGGATAGTTTTCTGGGTCTGGCTGACGCTCATTCTCGTCAAGCTCGTGATGGGGGGATGGGGCGCCCTGGTAGGGATTGTCGGCCGGCTTCGCCACCGCCTGAAAGCGGTCCCACAGCTTTCCGAGACCGAGAATGCTCCGTCGGTAGAAGTGCTCCTGGGCCGGCGGCAGTTTTTGGTCGGCGTGGGGGAAGCGCTGGCCCTTGCCCCCGTCGGCATCATGGGCTATGCTCTTTTCAAGGGGCGTTATCGCTTCAAGCTGGAGGAGGTGGAACTGACCTTCCCCCATCTCCCGAAGGCGCTGGATGGGCTGCGCCTTCTACAGATATCGGACCTGCATAGTGGGTCGTTTTACTTTCGGCCGGAACGGCTGGACCCTGCCTGGGAAATGATCCAAAAAGCCCGGCCCGATGTGCTGTGCTTTACGGGCGACTGGGTAAATGTGTATGCGGAAGAGTTAGAGCCCTTCGTGCCGGCCCTGAAAGCGCTCTCCGCGCCGCTGGGTAAGTGGGCTACCCTGGGCAATCACGATTATGGCGATTACGCCCGGTGGAAAAGCCCCACCGATAAGGCGCATCACCACGAGAAGCTCCTTTCCCTTATTCAGGCATCCGGCTTTACCCTGCTGCAAGATGCCGCTATTCCCCTGCAATCAGGAGGGACTGACTGGTACCTGGTAGGGACGGGCAACTGGGGCTACTGGAATCGCCGTCAGCGCTATGGAGACATAGAGAAGGCCTGGGCGGGGGTTCCGGAGGGCGCTTTTGCGATTCTCCTGACGCATGATCCCACGCACTGGGAGTACCAGGTGAGGGGACGATATGCGGCGGCCCTGACGCTGTCCGGACATACCCATGGGCTGCAGATGGGAGTTTATACAGGCGGGCGCTACTGGAGTCCGGCCGGCTGGCTCTACCGATACTGGGCCGGCCTGTATGAGGGGCCTCTTTTGAAAGGGCAGGGCCGGTCGATTCCCACCTACCTGTATGTGAATAGGGGGCTGGGGTACATCGGCCTGCCGGCGCGCTTTGGAGTGTGGCCGGAGATAACGGTGATTCGCTTACGGCGGGGAGAGGGCATAGGGGCTGCTTAGTTTTTATACCAATCTGGGTCAAAAACGCTCTGAATGCCGACTGAGTGTCTGGATAAGACTCAGGCCCCCAGAAAACCCATAGCCATGCTACAAAGGGATTGTAGGCGGTTGGCTGGCATGGCCACAAACCCCCTTCCTAAACCCTTCCCCCTCGTGAGGGGGAAGGGCTGGGGTTGGGGGTTAAGATATTGTATAACTCAGATTGGTATAAGAGTAGCTATTCGGTCCGAAGGCCTTGATTCTTGGATTGGGATGAAGGGGGCGTCGGCCAGCGCCTGCGGGGCGGCCCGCCAAAAAACTCCTCCCTTCCCTCAAGAGACCTTTTGACCCAGATTGTTATCACTCAACTTCATGAACGGACTCTGCGCCTTCCTTCAATGCTATGCCAGAGGCCCTGATCTCTCTTCCTCACGGGCTCACCTGCACGCCGCTCTCCTTCGGGGGATACAAGCGTGAAGAAAGAGACGAGAACCCCGGTTACCTATCTCCTTCTATTCATCATAGTACTCAACGACCTTTCCATCAGGAAAGACTTTGATGTAAAACCACTTCTCATTGAGCTTCACTGCCGCCAAACCCTCGCTCAAAGGTTCTAACTCATCATACTTTGGTGGGATGACCTCCCGCCCGGTTTGGTCTATAAAACCCCACTTCTCATTGACCTTCACCCGAGCTAAACCTTCGTCGAAATACCATACATTATCATACTTTGGTGGGACGACCTCCCGTCCCGTTTGGTCTATGATGCCCACCCTCCCGTTGAGCATCACCCAAGCCAAACCTTCGCGCAAAGGTTCCACCCAGTCATACCTTAGGGGGACGACCTCCCGCCCGGTTTGGTCTATAAAGCCCCATCTACCGATAAACTTACGCTCTTCCCACTTTCCAATACCCACCGCCGCCAAACCTTCGCTGAAATCGTGCACATTATCATACTTGGGTGGGATGACCTCCCGGCCGGTTTGGTCTATAAAGCCCCACTTCTTATTGAGTTCTACCCGAGCCAAACCCTCGTGGAACTGCCCTGCCCGATCATACTTCGGAGGAACGACCTCCCGCCCGGTTTGGTCTATAAAGCCATACTTCCCATCAAGCTTCACCCAAGCCAAACCCTCGTGGAACTGCCCTGCCCAATCATACTTCGGAGGGACGACCTCCCGCCCGGTTTGGTCTATAAAGCCCCACTTCCCGTTGATCTCCACCTGAGCCAAACCCTCGTGGAAAGACAGTGCATAATCATACTTTGCTGGGGCGACCTCTCGTCCCGCTTTGTCTATGAAGCCCCACTTCTCGTTGAGCAACACCTCAGCCAAGCCTTCGTGGAAAGGCTTTATCTCATCATACTTTGGTGGGACGACCTCCCGTCCCGTTTGGTCTATAAGGCCATACTTCCAGTTGAGACACACCAGGGCCAAACCTTCGCTGAAATCGCTTACATAATCATACTTTAGGGGGACGACCTCGTGTCCGGCTTTGTCTATGAAGCCCCATTTACCGATAAAGTCAAGTCCTTCCCACTTTCCGATACCCACCGCCGCCAGACCTTCAATGAAAGGCCTTGCATAATCATACTTTAGTGGGACGACCTTCCGCCCCGCTTTGTCTATAAAGCCCCATTTACCGATAAATTCCGATCCTTCCCACCTTCCAACACCCACTGCCGCCCGATCTTCGGTGAAATCGCTTATGTAATCATACTTTGGTGGGACGACCTCCCGCCCTGTCCGGTCTATAAACCCAAGCTTCCCCTTGAGCATCACCGCAGCCAAACCTTTGCGGAAAGAGCCTACCGCCTCATACTTGGGTGGGACGACCTCCCGGCCGGTTTGGTCTATAAAGCCCCACTTCCCGTTGAAATTCACCGGCGCCAGACCTTCGTGGAAAGGCCCTGCACCATCATACTTCGGCTGAATCACCACTTTTTTATCGGGTGTGCAGAATCCCCATTGATCACCCTTTCGGTAGGGGATAAGCTCCTGGGCGCGCAGGCTTACGGCCCCTATCAGCCCGAATACGGCCAGGAAAAATGCTGTCTTCTTCATACGCATTGGATTTTGCGGTTTATTCCTCATAATACTCCACGACCTTTCCACCGGGAAAGACCTTGATGTAAAACTCTTTACCATTGAGCTCCACCCGAGCCAGCCCTTCGCTGATATCCCACCGCACCTTATCATACTTTGGTGGGATGACCTCCCGACCCGTCCGATCTACATAGCCCTCTTTGCCGATAAAAATATCATAGTCCCACTTTCCGATACCCACCCGAGCCAGGCCTTCTTGGAAATTCCACGCATAATCATACTTTGGTGGGACGACCTCCCGCCCTGTTCTGTCTATAAAGCCCCACTTGCCATTTAGGCCCACCCGAGCCAGGCCTTCGTGGAAACCCGATGCCCAATCATACTTTGGTGGGACGACCTCTCGACCTGTCCGGTCTATAAAACCATACTTGCCGATAAATCCAGATTTTTTCCGCTTTCCAATGCCCACCACAGCCAGGCCTTCGTGAAAATCCCATGCCCGATCATACTTTGGTGGGACGACCTCCCGTCCTGTCTGGTCTATAAAACCATACTTACCGATAAATCCAGATTTTTTCCGCTTTCCAATACCCACCGCAGCCAGGCCTTCGTGGAAATCCCCTGCCTGATCATACTTTGGTGGGACGACCTCCCGTCCTGTCTGGTCTATAAAGCCATGCTTGCCGATAAATCCAGATTTTTTCCACTTTCCAATACCCACCGCAGCCAGGCCTTCGTAGAAATCCCATGCCCAATCATACTTTGGTGGGACGACCTCCCGTCCTGCCCGGTCTATAAAACCATACTTGCCGATAAATGCAGATTTTTTCCGCTTTCCAATACCCACCCGAGCCAGACCTTCGTGGAAATCCTCTACCACATCGTACTTTGGTGGGACGACCTCTCGCCCCGTTCGGTCTATAAAGCCCCACTTGCCGATAAATCTAAATTCTTGCCA
>Ga0197142_1004708_pt1 | contig 10937 bp, 7 predicted proteins | sample GBS60_MetaG_FD_148614 | JGI IMG/M metagenome (GOLD analysis project Ga0197142, IMG submission 148614) | Sediment microbial communities from Great Boiling Springs, Gerlach, Nevada, United States - GBS 60_MetaG | ecosystem: Environmental > Aquatic > Thermal springs > Hot (42-90C) > Sediment... | reverse complement strand
ATCGCAGCGTGATCATCGGCAGCCTGGGGATTCTTTTCAATCTCCTCTATCTGGCGTTAGACTATCTCGAAAACCCCCAGAACTGGAGCGCCCTTCTTGCCCAAAAGTTCGCCCAAGAACCCTGGCTGTATATCGGGCTCCTCTTGCTCATCCCGCTCTTTGTGGCCATCGCGGCTTTATTAGAGAGAACGGAGCGCGAGCGCCGACGCTTCGAGACGCTCTTCGAGAACGCCGGCGACGGCATCTACGTGCGCGACCTCGATGGTACTATTAAGTTTGTAAACTCCAAATTCTTGCAGATCCACGGAGTTCGTCTCGAAGAGGTCATCGGGCGGCGCTCGACAGAGCTCTTATCATTGCCGCGCCCGGAGCGCAAGCGCATCTCCTGGATGATCCGCCAGGCGGTCTTGCGCGGGGAGCCCCCGCCTCCGTTAGAAGCGCCCTTCCGGCGTCCCGACGGCTCCCCCGGCTGGCTCCACGTCAACCTCGCTTTTATTAAAGAGGGCCACCAGATCAAAGAAGTCCTGGGGATCAGCCGAGACATCACCGAGCTCAAGAGAAACGAACTCTTCATAACGAGTCAGAATCGAGTCTTAGAGCTTCTGGCGAGCGGCGCCCCGCTCAGTACGGTCTTAGAGACTATATGTCGCTCGGTCGAGGAGCTGGCCCCTGGAGTTCTGTGTTCTATCTTGCTCTTAGAGGGCGAGAGACTCCGCCACGGCGCCGCCCCCAGCCTCCCCCACGACTATACCAAAGCCATAGATGGCCTGCAGATTGGGCCGACGGCGGGGTCTTGTGGCACCGCAGCGTATCTGAAAAAGCCCGTCATCGTCAGCGATACGCTCTCTGACCCCCTGTGGGCAGACTTTCGCGACCTCGCCCAACAGTATGGGCTGCGGGCGTGCTGGTCTACGCCGATCCTCTCGCAACGGGGCGACGTTCTGGGAACGTTTGCCATGTACTATCGCGAAGTGCGTTCTCCTAGTGCTTATGAGCTGCAGCTCATCGAGAGGACAGTGCACTTGGCATCGCTGGCGATCGAGCGCGCCCAGGCCGCTCAGGCACTGCTACGGCAAGAGCGGATCTTACGCACGGTCGCGGAGATCGCCGGACGACTGCTCGAAGCCCCCTCGTGCACAGAATGCGCTCCCGAAATTCTCCAAAAGCTCGGCCAAGCCGCCCACGTGAGCCGCGTCTATATCTTTGAGAATCACGTCAGTGAGACGGGCGCGCTCCTGACTAGCCAGCGCTGCGAGTGGGTCGCTGAGGGCATCTCCCCCCAAATAGAGAACCCCGAGCTTCAGAACTTTGATTATGTTGCGAACGGCTTTGCCCGATGGGTAGAACTCCTCAGTCGTGGGGAGCCCGTCGTCGGGCTGGTGCGCGACTTCCCCCCAAGCGAGCAACCATTCCTATCAGCCCAACAGATCAAATCCATTCTCTGTGTGCCGATCTTCGCAGGCGGGGCGTGGTGGGGATTCATCGGGTTTGACGAGTGTGTGAGCGAGCGTCGCTGGTCCGAAGCCGAGATAGACGCCCTCAAAACAGCAGCAAATATTATTGGGGTAGCCATCAGCCGTGCCGAAGCCCAAGCCCACCTACAGGCCAGCGAGCAGCGCTACCGCTCGCTCTTCGAGTCCGTGCCCATCGGGCTCTATCGCTCCACCCCAGAAGGGCGTATCGTAGATGCCAACGACGCTTTCGTGCAGATGCTCGGCTACCCCAGCCGCGAAAAGCTCTTAGAGACCCCAGCCCAAGCTCTCTTCTTCGATCCCGCTGAGCGTCGGCGCTGGCAGGCGGAGATGGACGCCAAGGGCATTGTGAGAGACTTTATCACGCAACTGAAGCGCTTCGACGGCACGCCCATCTGGGTCGTAGACCGCGCCCGCGCCGTGCGCGACCCCCAAGGCAAGATTCTCTATTACGACGGGAGCTTAGTTGACATCACGGAGCAACGGCACTCAGAAGAGGCGCTCCGCACCAGTGAAGCCCGCTATCGTGCCCTGGTGGAAAGCAGCCCTGATGGCATCGGCATCCACCAGGATGGGCGTATTGTCTTCATCAATTCGGCTGGGGCGCGACTGTTGGGCGCTCAGAAGCCCGAAGACGTACTAGGCAAGCCAGCGCTCGATTTCGTCCATCCAGACTATCATGAAGTCGTGCGCGAGCGCATCCGGCGCAGTTTAGCAGAAGGGCAGCTGGCTCCCCCCCTTGAGGAGAAATTCCTTCGCTTGGATGGTACGACAATAGATGTAGAAGTCATAGCCACGCCCATCATGTGGGAGGGCCGGCCCGCCATACAGGTCATCTTCCGCGATATCACCGAGCGCCTGCGCATCGAAGAAGAGCTGAAGGCCTCTGAAGCGCGCTATCGCGACCTCTTCGAGAACGCCAACGACGGGATCTATATTCTCGATAGGGCCGGACGTATCGTGTCATTCAACCGCAAGGCCGAGGAGATCACAGGATACTCTTTTGAAGAGGTTCGTGGCCAGTCCTACACGCTCTTTGTCCCTCCCGGCCCGGAGCGCAAGAAGGCCCGTCACGCGTTTCTCAAAAACATGCGCGGACAGCCCGATAAGACCGAGCTGACGATCATGCGCAAGGACGGCCGAGAAATTATTTTAGAGCTGAGCACCCGCCCCATCTGGCAGGGCGGCCAGATCGTGGGGATTCAGGGGATCGGGCGCGACATCACCGAGCGCAAAGAGCTAGAAAAATTGAAGTCGGATTTCATCAGCACCGTCTCGCACGAGCTGCGCACCCCGCTCACGTCCATCAAGGGCTATGTGGACTTAGTCCTAGCCGGGGACGTCGGCCCCCTCACCCCGGAACAGAAAGAGTTCCTCACGATCGTCTCCCAGAACACCACCCGGCTCACGGAGCTCATCAACGATCTGTTGGAGATCGAGCGCCTGGAGTCGGGCAAGATCGAATTCGAGTTCGCTGAGCTCGACTTAGCTGAAATCTTAGATAACGTCGCGCGATCGCTCCAAGTGAGCGCGGAGCAGAAGGGATTAGAATTTCTCACGGAGATTCCGTCGGGCTTGCGAGTGCGCGGAGATCGCGACAGGCTCGCCCAGGTCTTCCTCAATCTCTTGAGCAACGCGATCAAATATACTCCCGCCGGCACGGTCGAACTGAGAGCGCATCAAGAAGACGATACAGTCGTCGTAGAGGTGCGCGACACAGGGATCGGCATTTCGGAGAGCGATCTGCAGAAGCTCTTCCAAAAATTCTTTAGGTCTGATAACCCCTACGTGCGCAAGGCGGGCGGCACGGGGCTGGGGCTCTCCATCGCCAAAGCAATCGTCGAGCGCCACGGGGGCTCGATCACCGTGACAAGCGAATTGGGTCAGGGGAGCACGTTCACGGTGCGCCTGCCGGCGCTCGCTCGCCCGGAGCGCCCCCTGGTGCTCGTCATCGAGGACGAAGTGGCCATCGCACGATTGATCGCAAAATACATCGAGAAGATGGGCTATCGGGCTGTGACGGCGTATTCGGCGCGCGAGGGCTTCGACCAAGCGATCCGGCTCAAGCCCGACTTAATCACCCTTGACGTGCTCATGCCCGATCTGGACGGGTTCGCGCTCATCCAACAACTCAAAGCACACCCCGAGACGGCCCATATCCCTGTGATCTTTCTCTCGATCGTGCAAGATCGTCAACAAGGGCTGCGCCTGGGAGCCTCGGCGTTTCTCACCAAGCCCATTGACGAGCGCAAGTTCTACGAGACGGTGCGGGCGCTGCTGGAGCCTCACGGCCAGCCCGTTTTGGTCGTGGACGACGATCGCGACTACGCCCAGCTCCTGAAGAGACTCTTGGAGCGCCAGGGGTTTTCCGTTGAGCTGGCCTACGACGGCGACGACGCGCTGAGAAAGATTGGGAGCAAGCGCTATCAGTTGGTGATTTTAGATAAGAATCTTCCCAAGCGTTCCGGGCTTGACGTGTTACAGGAGATGCGCAGCAACCGGTCACTCCATCGCGTGCCAGTGATCATCATCAGCAGTTCGACGCACGCGGAAGAGACGGCCCATATGGCGCAAATCTTAGGGGCGAAGAAGTTCTTAAGCAAGAAGCTTGCGCCGCAGAGCCTCGTGGAGGAGATCGTGCAGTTTTTAAAGTCGAGCAAGCCGAAACTTCAATCTTGAAACTCTGCAGACTATTATGATGATGAAGCGCATCTTACTAGCAGAGGATGACCCGCAGATTGCGCGGCTGGTGAAGTTTAAACTCGAACGCGAAGGCTTTGCGGTTGAGTGGGTCGAGGACGGCGAGGCCGCGCTGCAACGCGTGCGTCAAGATCAGTTTGATTTAGTTTTGCTCGACGTGATGATGCCAGGCAAGGACGGCTTTGCGGTGTTGGAGAAGCTACGCGCCGATGCGCCCAATCTGCCCGTGGTGATGCTGACGGCGCGGGCTGGAGAGCGCGACCTGCAGCGGGGTGCCGCGGCGACTGACTATATCGTCAAGCCCTTCGATCCGGCGCACTTAGTCGAGCGCGTGCGCGCGATCTTAGAGAATTGAACGCGATTCGATCCTCGCCGATCTTGATCTGGGTGGTGTTGGGCTGCGCTCTGATAGTCATCTCTTTCGCGTCTATTTGGATTCGCTGGGCCGAGGCCCCGCCCATCTCCATCGCCGTCTACCGCCTGGGCCTCGCTGCGCTCATCTTGACTCCCATAGCCCTGAGCACGCGACGGCAACAGCTCCAAGCGCTCACCCCTCGCGATCTGCGCTATGCGCTGCTCGGCGGGGTCTGTTTAGCACTGCACTTTATCTTTTGGATCAGCTCGCTGGAGTTCACGTCTGTGGCAAGCTCGGTAGTATTAGTGACGACGAACCCCATCTTCGTCGCGCTCGGCTCATACTTTCTCCTGAAAGAGCCCGTCACAGTGAGCTTACTCCTAGGGATCGCGATCTCGCTCGTGGGCGGGATATTGATCGGCTACGGGGATTTTCTCGCCGGGCCCAATGTGCTGTTGGGTGATGGGCTGGCGCTCTTGGGAGCAGTGATGGCATCGGCGTATCTGTTAGTGGGGCGGCGCCTGCGCGCGCATACGGATTTACTGACGTATATCTTCTTAGTCTACGGCGCGGCAGCGATCGTGCTGCTTGTGACAGCGTTGGTGCTCAAGCAACCCTTGGCGGGCTTTCCTCAGGAGACGTATCTGTGGTTAGCATTGTTAGCCCTCGGCCCGCAATTGATCGGCCACACGAGCTTCAACTGGGCCTTGAAGCATCTATCAGCAAGCACGGTCGCCGTGATCATTCTAGGCGAACCCGTGGGCTCGACGGTGCTCGCGTACTTTTTGCTCGGCGAGCCGGTGACGGCACTCAAGGCCGTCGGAGGTGCTCTCATCTTAGTTGGTATTTACTTGAGCAGCCGACGCTCAGCGGCTCCGTAAAAATTTGAGAATCTCTTGGGTTGTTGGGTCGTTGGGTTCCCCAATATTAGCTATGATCGTCACGTGATCCCTGTTGGGAATCTCGACGACAGCAGCTTGGTTGCCGTACTGCTTGAGGAGCACGAGGAGCTGCTGGCTTTGGAAGCCCAAGCCGGGGAAGTCAAACTGCGCGTACATAATGAGAAACGGCGGCTTATTGGGACCGACGTGGTTGATGGGAGAGGCATCCCGTCGCTGCTGCGGATCGGTTCCAAAGACGACCTGATAGACGTTAAACGGCCCCGGCGGTTCAATCGTCACGTCGTAGATCCCGCTGATAGGGATCGCGCCCTTGACCACGGCGAGCGTCAGCCCCTGGGCTTGCAGATATTTCTCGTCGAGGGCCAGCAGGGCTATGAGATGTCCCCCCGCCGAATGCCCCATCACGAAGATCTTTTCAGGGTTTCCCCCGTACCGAGAGATATTTCTATAAACCCAGACAAACGCCCGCGCGACATCTTCGATATGAGCGGGATGCTGCACCTGCGGGCTCAAACGATAATTGATCACAGCAGTCACAAAGCCCTGCTCAGCGAACGCCCGCCCGATGAACGAATAGAGATTCTTATCGCCCGAAGTCCAGCCGCCCCCATGCACGAAGATCAGCACGGGCGCGTCCTTCAGCCCTTCAGGGACGAACAGATCGAGCCGATGCTTGATGGGATGGGCGTCGGGGCCGTCATAATACGCTATATTTGTGTAGACTTGGAACGAGTACGGCGGCGACGGCTGGGCCATCCCCCAGCTCGCCAGAGCGACTCCGAGAACAACAGAGAGCATTGTGCGCATGAGTCCTCCTTAATTATTCTTAGATGCTCATAGAGCCTGCTGGAGTTGGAGCTTTCTAATCCGCGAGCGCACGGCGGCGAGCTGTTTCACTATGATATAGACTATAGGCTGATTCTTCTCCGCTTGCGCTTGCGCGAGCTTGCGACTCCATTGATTGAATTCCTCGTCGCCTTCTACTTGCATAACGATCAGCGCGTTATCAGGGATGCGCTCGGCAAATCGAGGGTGTTCGAGCACGTATTTTTCAAACTCGAAGAGCAGATCGAGATTTTTTTCGATATAAGCCCGCTCTTTTTCAGCCGGCTGCTGAGCACGCTTCATGGAAATCCCCCCTGGAGAAATCGCTCACGATAGAGCGACCAGTTCTTCTTGATATCTCGCTCCGCTCTGGTGAGCGCCTCTTCATAAGTGAGCGATAGCAATTCTTTCTTCTGCTGACCTCGTATATTGAAACGATCTATGTGAGCAAACCCATGAGCAGTATCATAGCGGATTACTTCATGCCAATGCCCCTTGATGAAGATCTCTAGCTGCACTGAAAACTCGACCACCTTCCCTCTGTCCGTTTTATGATAATGCCGAATCCGTGTATCTGTCCAGAGCGGTAGCACCCAGCGCTTCTCTGACAAATCATCTACTCCCTACGCTAATCAGCTCTTTATTATAGCGAGCAAACGAGCGAGAAGCGAGTGCAGAGCTAGGATCACTCTGCCTTGACGGCCTCTGTCTCAGCAAACTGCAGCGTGTAGAGCGCGTGGTAGAGCCCCTTGCGAGCGAGCAACTCTTCATGCGTGCCCTGCTCGACCACCACGCCCTTGTGCAGCACAATAATTTTATCAGATTCGCGAATCGTCGAGAGCCGATGCGCAATAGTGATCGAAGTGCGCCCGCGCAAGATCTTGCGCAACGACTCTTGGATGAGGCTCTCTGTCTGGGAGTCAATATTCGCTGTTGCTTCATCTAAGATTAAGATCTTGGGATCGAACGCCACAGCGCGGGCGAAGGCCAAGAGCTGGCGCTGCCCCACCGAGAGCGTCGCGCCGCGCTCCTTCACTTCGGCGTCATAGCCATTGGGAAGTTGCTCAATAAACGAGCTCGCTTGCACGAACCGCGCCGCTTCGATAGCTCGCTCCCGCGCGATCTTGTCGCTCTGCAGGGTGATGTTGCCCAGCACATCCCCGGAGAAGAGAAAGACGTCTTGCAGCACGACCGCCATCTGAGAGCGCAAGAACTGCACATCTAATTCGCGAATATCTACGCCATCTAAGAGAATCTGCCCCTTCTGGATGTCATAGAGTCGCGTCAAGAGACTGATAATCGTCGTCTTGCCTGAGCCCGTCGGGCCGACGATAGCGACGCGCTCGCCGGGCTCCACCGTGAACGAGACCCCGCGCAACACCCAGTCTTCGTCTTCATAAGCGAACCAGACGTCGCGAAATTCTATACGTCCCTGCACGCTTGGAAGGATGCGCCCCTTCCCACGGTCTTCAGGCTTCTCATCAAGCAGCATAAAGATTCTCTCAGCCGAAGCCATCGCCCCTTGCAAAATATTATATTTTTCAGCAAGATCCCGAATGGGCGCAAAGAGCATCTCGACATAATTTAAGAACGCCACCAAGCTCCCCAGCGTGAAGAATCCTTGGATGACCCCGCCCCCGCCATACCAAATAATCAGGGCAACGGCGATCGCGCTCATCATGTGAATAATGGGCTGATAGATCGCAAAGACCATCAGCTGGCGCATGTTCGCTTCGTACTCCTCTTGATTGATAGACTGAAACGTCTTATAGCTTCGCTCTTCTTGGGCGAAGAGCTGGATGATCCTCATGCCGGAGAGGCTCTCTTGCATATACGCGTTGAGCTTGGCTAATTTGCGGCGGAAGTCGCGGTAGGCGTCGCGGGCGCGCTTGCGAAACTCCCAGGTCGCATAGGCGATGATCGGGGCTAAGACCAGAATCAGCAGCCCAAGCTGCCAGTTCAGCTGCAGCATAATAATAAAGATCCCCAAAACTAAGAAGACGTCCTTGAACAGATAGACCAAAACTGACGCGTACATCTCGTTGATGGCCGCGACGTCGTTGGTGGCGCGGGTGACGAGCCGGCCCACGGGGTTTTTGTCAAAGAACTTCGTGGGCAGCCTCATCAAGTGATCGAAGATCTGCGTGCGCATGTCGCGCATGATCTTCTGGCCGCTCAACTGCAACAGATAGACTTGGGCGAAGCTCGCGATCAGCCGAATCACAAGAATCCCCACGAAGATCGCGGCTAACAGATAGAGCCCGCCAAGCTGCCCTGGGCGAATATACTGATCTATCGCGATCTTGGTGAGATAGGGCAGGGTCAGCTCGCAGAGCGTGATGACGACAATGAGTCCGAAACAGAGTATAAAGAGCTTGGTATAGGGCTTCACATAAGTGAGCAGACGGCGCATGATCGCTGCGTCGTACGCCGCTCCGAGTTTTTCTTCTTCCCAGTGATAGGTCATAGCTTCACAGCCTCCTCGGCTTGCTGGAGCTCGTAGAGTCTTGCATAGATGCCATCGAGCGCTAAGAGCTCATCGTGGCGTCCGCGCTCCACGATCCGCCCCTGATCGAAGACCAAGATCAGATCCGAGTCCTTGACGGCAGAGATGCGATGCGCGATGACGATCGCGGTCTTCAATTTCATAAATTCCCTGAGATTGCGCAGAATCTCTTCTTCTTTCTCGGCGTCGACTGCCGAGAGCGCGTCATCGAAGATGAGAATTTTGGGGTTGAGCAAGAGCGCGCGCGCCATCGCTACGCGCTGCTTCTGCCCACCCGATAAGCTGACGCCGCGCTCGCCGACGACCGTGTCCAAGCCGTTGGGGAATTCTAAAATCTCATCATAGATGCCGGCGATCCTCGCGGCCTCGATGATCTCTTCTTCAGAAGCTGTAGGCCGCCCAAAGGCGATGTTCTCGCGGATCGTCGTCGAGAAGAGGAACGGGTCTTGGGGGACGAGCGCGATCGCGCGGCGCAGCTCGCTCAAGCGAATTTTTCGCACGTCTACGCCCCCAATGAAGAGCGTCTCTTCAGGAGGATCGAAGACTCGTAATAGCAAGTGCACGAGCGTGCTCTTGCCGGAACCCGTCAGCCCGACGATCCCAAGCTTCTGGCCCTCTTCGAGAGAGAACGAGACGTCGCGCAAGACGGGGCGCCCATTCGTCTGGGGGTAGCTGAACGTCAGCCGCCGACACTCGAGCGAAGCTTCTTGAGGGAAGGGCTGGGCGTCGGGCGCGTCGGTGATCTCCGGCTCGGTTCTTAGAATCTTCTCAATGCGCTCCATCGAAGCTGCGCCGCGCTGCATCAAGTTAATGACAAAGCCCAAGGCCATCATGGGCCAGGTGAGCATCCCCAAGTACGACGTGAACGCGACAAAGTCGCCCAAGCTGATCGCCCCGGAGATCACCTTCTGCCCGCCAACCAAGAGCACAATAGCACTAGAGAGCCCCGCAAGCAGCGCGATCATCGGCTCAAAAAACCCCTGCACCCGCACCAAGCTCAGATTCTTCTCGATGAAGAATTCATTGGTGCGCCCAAAGTCTTTTGAGAATCCCATCTCCTGGGCGAAGCTCTTGATGACGCGCACGCCGGAGATCGCCTCGCGAACTTTTTCGGTGAGCAGCGAGAACGCCTCTTGCACCGCCATAAACCGTCTATGGATCATGCGCCCAACGACGACAACGAAGACCGTCACCAAGGGCAATGGCGTGAACGCATACAAGACGAGTTGCCAATTGATAGAGAGCATCGCGGCGAGCGAGAACGAGACCATGATGATCGCATCAGCCAGAGCTAAGACGCCCAGGCCGCACGCGAACTGCACGGCTTCGACGTCGTTGGTCGCGTGGGCCATGAGGTCCCCAGTTTTAGTATTAGCGAAGAAGTTCGGCGAAAGCTTGACTAAATGCGCATAGAGCCGATCGCGTAGGTCGCGGCGGATCATGCGCGACGTGCCGAAGATAAAATAGCGCCAAAAGAAGCGAAAGACCGCGACGACGGCAGCAATACCCAAGATATACCCAGCGTAGAGGACGAGCTGAGCGGTGCCCGTCTGGGCGAGCTCGTCAATCGCCGCGCGGATGATGAGCGGGACAACAAGCTGCGCCCCGTCTACAATAAAAAGAGCGACTAGTCCCAGAAATATGCGGGCTCTGTAGAGCCACAGATAGTGCAAGATGCCACGCATGGCTGAGTGACGCTTTCTACACCAACTCCAAGAAGAGCAGCTTGGGATTCTCTAAATAGCTGATAATCTTCTTGCAGAAGCGCGCTCCCACGTCACCGTCTATCAGACGGTGATCGAACGAGAGCGAGACGTACATAATGTCGCGAATGACGATCTGATCGTCTCTGACGACTGGACGCTTCTTGATCTCGTGAATCCCCAAGATCGCTACTTCGGGGTAGTTGATGATCGGCGTGGCGAAAAGCCCACCTAAAGCCCCTAAGCTCGTGATGGTGAACGTGCCCCCTTGAAGATCGCTCAAGGCGATCTTGCCCTCGCGGGCAGCTTTCGCCAACCGCTCGATCTCCATAGCGATCTCTAGAAGGCTCTTTCGGTCGGCGTCTTTGATGACGGGGACGATGAGCCCATCTTCGGTCGCGGTGGCGATCCCGATGTTATAATATTTTTTGATGACGATCTCGCCCTTAGCTTCGTCTATCGAAGCATTGAGGA